>SDBV01003386.1_pt1 | contig 23580 bp, 17 predicted proteins | sample 2277081 | NCBI WGS metagenome assembly SDBV01 (sample SAMN10402039, study PRJNA504765) | marine sediment metagenome | isolation source: marine sediment core GS10_PC15, 223 cmbsf | place: Arctic Ocean: Southern Knipovich Ridge | collected 2010 | reverse complement strand
GAGGAAGTTGACCTGTCGACGCAAGCCGTGCAGCTGCCACGAGCTTGAGCTCATAGTTTTGCTGATTTCGTTCAGCTCGTTCCAATTTGCTAATCATTTGTTTGAATATGGCCACGAATGCCTGTACTTCCCGCGTTGGTCCCGCTTTTATATGCTCCGGCTTTGGCCATTTATCAGACGCTTGCATTAATGTACATGCAACCTTATTCAATGGCTTGGCCACCGCCTGGCCTATCAGGATCGCCATTGCTATCCCAGCCACAGTCAGTATCACAAAAGCTATGGTTAACTTTGTTAGGCTGCTTTTCATATATTCCAAGATTGGGGCACGATTTATCCCAAGATGAACACTTCCCAGTTCACCACCAATAAGTGGCATCGAGATATTCAGCCTCGAATGACCATCAACAACAAAGGTAGTTATTTCCTTTTCTTCTGGATTCTGTGCGACCAAATCAATAAGACTTTTAGGAACACCCTTCGAAAATGTTGATGCTATAGGATTTTTGTTTGTGTCTAAAATAAATACGTATTCTATATCTTCATCACTTAGCTGAGCTGAAGCAATCGCTTCGTTGATACAAAGTCTGTTATCAGTAAGAATCATCGGCTTAATCTGACGTTGCAGGTTCTCTGCCAGCACCCACCCCCTCTGCTGAAGCAATTTATCTTGCTGGGCAGGGAATTGGACATAGATAATTATAGCCATTGCTCCAAACAAGACTGAGGTTGAAACGATTCCAAGCAAGGCTATGAGAGTCGCCAATTTCATGCGTTAAATATCCTCACTTTTGTTCTCATCGGTCGTTTTCCATATTTCATACACAGAATCATATTCACCAGCTTCTGGCTCACGAAAATACTCTATGTCCAGGCCGTCCAGTATTTTTCGTCCCTGAGTATCTTTTGACATCGACAGGAAAATAGCTTGGAGCTCTTCTTTAGTGCTATCCGGCAGGCCCTTTGGTATAACAATTGGCGGAGCTCCGAAAGCTTTGCTTTCCCAGATAACACGCAGGCGGTTTTTAGTCTCCGGATGAGTTTTTACAAGTGAATAAAATATTAATGAGTCTACACCTGCTCCATCAACTACACAATCAACAACAGCATGAATCGAGCGGTCATGACTGCCCGTATAAATGATATTACTGAAATAGACCTCGGGTTTCATACCATGCTGCTCAATTACCCACCTGGGCACGATACAGCCGGTATTTGATTCAGGATCGGTAAATGCAAAACTTTTGTCCCTCAAGTCCTCGATACTGGTAATTCCCGAATCTGCCCGGGCTATAAGAAGGCACCGATATTTGAGACCATTTTTAAACTCGGGCACAGCTAATAATTCAGCCGTCTTTTTTCGTAAACATGCTATATATGTACCTGTGCAGACAAAAGCTAAATCTACCTTTTTCTCTTCAAGCAGCAAACGCACATCTGAATATGATGGACGAAGTACCATTGAAGCTTTAACTCCCATATGTTCAGCAGCATAGTCGACCAGTTCTTTGTATGTAACCCAGGTTTCTTCAGCACTGACCATACTTGCTATGGCAAAACGTAAAGTCTCGTTACTTATCTTAACTGGTTTTACGGCAACCCAGTCAGAAAATGAAATATGCGAACTTTTATCACGACAAAACCACATGCTTAAAACAACTGCTACAACTACAACACAAACTCCTAAAAGAATTATTGTAAATATTAACTTTGAATGTCTTTGTTTTTCGTTCATCATCTCAAGTAATTTATTTAATGGCCACCACCATGCATCATCTTTACCGCATGTGGCAAAACATTCAAAATCGTTCCCAAGCACTCACGCACAGCTTTTGGGCTGCCTGGTAGATTGATTATAAGCGTATTCTTCCTAATACCTGCGGTACTTCGAGAGAGAATAGCATTGGGGGTCTTTTCAAGGCCTTTTAGTCTCATTAATTCGCCCAAACCAGGTACTATTTTTTCACATACAGCAATTGTAGCTTCCGGTGTAACATCACGAGGCCCGAATCCGGTGCCTCCTGTAGTAAAGACCACATCAACCTTAGCAACATCAGAAAGATAAATAAGCTCGGTAGTAATTTTTTCCTGGTCATCAGCTACAATTCTTTTCTCACTTACCTCATAATTGTTTTCCTTCAGAATATCGCTGATTGCTTGCCCGCTTATATCTTCGCGCTGGCCTTTTGAACAGCTATCGCTGATTGTCAAAATGGCAGTCCTAATCATTTAATACCTCTATAACATCACCGACCTTTACCAAGCCGCCTTTTGTTACTTTTGCGAAAACACCCTCTCGCGGCATAACACAATCTCCGACCTGTTCGAAAATGGCACATCGGCTGTGACATTTTTTACCAAACTGTGAAATTTCAAGTTCGACATTTCCTCCGGCTTTTAGTTTGCTTCCAATAGAAAGACTAAGCAGGTCAATGCCCTCAGTAGTAATGTTCTCAGCAAAATTCCCCGGCGATACTTTAGCACCTTTGGCAATCATCTTTTCGATAGACTCATTTGCCAGCAAGCTTATTTGTCTATGCCAACTGGCTGCATGAGCATCGCCAACAATTCCAAAGTCAGTTTTCAGTTCAGCTTCAGGTACATTGGTTTTTTGCGTACCACGCTTTTGGGAAACTGATATCGCTTTAATTCTGCCTTTTATAGTCGCCACTTTTCCCACCTGTTTTTTCGAGTAATTTTATTTGGCTTATTACCATTGCCTTGCCGGTATATTTGAGCATATCGTAAATTGTAAGACATGCTGTACTGACGCCCACAAGAGCTTCCATTTCTACGCCCGTCTTACCTGAGGATTTAACAGTTACAGTTACAGTAACTGATTTGTCCTGCTCGCTTGGCAAAAAATCAACATCAACAGCTTCAATTAGAAGAGAATGACATAATGGAATAACTGCCGGCGTTGACTTTACTGCCTGCACAGCGGCTATTTTTGCCGTGGCGAGCACATTACCTTTGATAGAATCGCCGCTTTTGACAATTTTATATGCTTCACTGCCAAGACAAATAGTTCCGCTTGCTTTTGCAGTCCTTATCGTAATATCTTTATTACTTACATCTATCATCCCATCAGTCTTATTCATTTACGATTAGCCTCCAATTTTCTGCATATGGAATTCTTTCGCGGGTGAACTAAGCCTGGTATAACCATTTTTCTCATATAATATTCTTTTTAATAATTTCAATACATCCTTGTCACAGACATTTGCTCTGATGATCTTTTTAATATCATAAGATTGAGGCGAATATAAGCAAGGCTTGATACTGCCATCACTGGTTAAACGAAGGCGATTACACGATTGGCAAAACGATGAAGATCTGCCACTTATAAAACCTATCATACCAGCCGAGTTTTGTATTTTAAAACATGAAGCTGGGCCATTGTTGTCAGCAGAACAAACGGGGGCAAGAGCCCCAAATTCCTGCTTAATCATTTCATAAACTTCGTGTGTGGGAACATAGTCACTTGCCGGTCTTGTATATTTGCTGGTCGGGCAATATTCAATGAATCTGACCGTCACTGGCATTCGCATGCTTATTTGTGCAAGCGGAAGAATTTGCGAAATGTTGAGACCTTTTATTATAACGCTGTTAATCTTAACAGGTGTAAGGCCGACTTCTAACGCTTTGTAAATACCTTCAGTTACTCTTGGCAACAAATCAAAACCGGTAATCTCTTTGTAGATTTCCCTTTCCGCAGAATCCACACTTATATTAACACGCCGCAAACCAGCGTTTTTAAGTTCAGCTGCTAACGACTCGAGAAGAACACCGTTAGTTGTAAGTGTCAGTTCCTCAATACCTTTAATCCCAGCCAATTTTTCAATGAGATAAGTGATGTTCTTTCTGATTAGGGGCTCTCCGCCGGTCAGTCTGATTTTTCGAATACCGCATTTGGCTAAAAGCCCGGCAATACGTTCTATTTCTTCGAGTCTTAGAATCTCTTCTCGCCTAAGAAAATCATAACCGCATAGCGGATGACAGTAGACACACTGCAAATTGCATCTGTCAATAACAGAGATTCTTAAATAGTCGGTTCTCATATTAAATCAGCCTAACCTTTACGATTGTTCCTTTTTTAATTTCAGCAACACCAACATTCATACTGACCAAACCATCGGCGTGACATAACGAGTTGATATGTGCAGACCCGTGATATTCAATCACTCTTACCGTTCCTTTCTCTGTTATTTCCACGGGAAATCGCCTCTGTCTTTTAGCTTTCTTACTTATTATAGGCTCATCAAGGGACATCTGAATATTAAGAGGTTTATAATCGTGGCCCATTAATTTATATAAAAAAGGTTTAACCAGAATTTCAAACAGAACAAATGCTGACACTGGATTGCCTGGCAACCCAAAACAATACTTCTTTTCCAAAGTACCAAAAACAGTGGGCTTGCCTGGTTTTATAGCGATCTTCTCGAATAATAGATTGATACCGTTTTGCTTGAGTATCTCCGGCACAAGATCGAAATCACCCACTGAAACGCCCCCGGAGATGATAACTATGTCATTTTCTGTGAGGGCTTTTTTGAACATACGGTCAATTTCATCGGTCGTATCTCTGGCGATGCCGTAATTTGTTACAACTGCCATTGTACTTCCGATATGTGCGGCTAACTGGAAGCTGTTACTGTTCCTTATCTGCGACGGTCCTGGCTTAGAGGCAGGCTCGACTAATTCGTTACCCGTCGTAATAATCCCCACTCTTGGCCTTTTCGCAACTAATGGGCAGACGTTGCCAACTGAAGCAAGCACCGCAATGTGTTGTGATTTTAAAATAGCTCCTTTCCGAAGAACGACATCACCTCTGTTAATGTCTTCTGCCCTTTGGCAAATATTGTCTGCTGTCTTTTCACCAATAAAGCGAATGGTGTTTTCTGCTATGGTCTCAACATATTCTTTCATAATTACACAGTCAGCACCATCTGGAACCATGCCGCCAGTCATAATTTTTGAACATTGATTTGCCTCAACAGTCTTTTTGGGAATGTATCCTGCTGGAATCGTTTCAACTACTGTAAGTTCCTTGCCCAAATCCGATCTTCGACAGGCGAAGCCATCCATTGCGGATTTGTCAAATGGCGGAATATCCATATCCGATGTAACATCCTCAGCTAATACCCGTTTTGCTACATCGGTGATATCGATACGCTCAGCACCAAGTGGACAAGCTGAACTTAAAACGGTATCCAAAGCTTTCTCAAATGGCAACATCATTTTTCTTCCTAACAAATTGCAAATAATCGTTCATTGTGTTGAGGTTCTTAAAAACTTTCACTTTCGCCTGCGAAATGTCAATGTACTTGACATTGCAATCTTCCAAAGGAACAATTATTTTTGTTATCCCGGATGCTAATGCACTGTCAATCACATCCAGAATGCTTTTTTTATATACAGCGAAAAGAGGCTCATACTGAGACGGCCCGGTTTGAGGCACCACAGCATCAAAGCCTTTGCTTTCTCTAATCATCTGTCGAACAAAACCGATATCAACCTCAGGTATATCGCATGCTATTACAAAATTCAATTCATTCGTGGAAGCTCTTAGTGCTGAGGCAATCCCCATAAGCGGCCCTTTACCTGCGACTCTATCCGGAATAATCTCAACGCCAAGAAAACTGTACTTTGACACATCATCTGAACTGACGAGAACCTGGCCAAAATGAGGACGAAGCTGCTCAAAGATATGTTTTACCACAGGCTCTCCATTAATTGACAGCATACTCTTGTCCTGTCCCATTCGTGCACTTTTGCCACCAGCCATTATAATTGCTGTTGCTTCCATCTTATTGGTCCATCTACCACCAACCAATTCAATCTCATCCAGGTCAATATCAAAATCGCTGTCACCAAAAAGTATTATTCTGTCTGCATATCGAGCAACATCTTTGGCAGAGGGTTTGCAATTTCTCGTTCCCCGGCTTTTAACCATAACAAACAATCCCGGTTCAACAACCTGCCGAAGGCTGTTCGACTCACATATCAAAATCGCATCATCGCCAATAACATCCTGCAACGCACTTATTCCCTCCTCAAGATGTGTCTTTAAGGCCCTAAGCCAAAAAACTCTGCCGGCACCAGACGCCAGCATTCTGCACGTATCTTTATCTGATTGGCTGTTAGTTTCCTCGATAATACAGAAGCTACCCTTAAGTGTTGCACATACACCACAGTCAGGTTCGCCACGCGGACAGCCACCGTTAGCCTGCTCTATTGCGGTCACTTTTATCCCAACAATATTATGCCGCGAACAGAATTTTCTGATTAATGAGCAGGCAAACTCGGTCTTGCCGGCGTTTCTGTCCCCGGCACCAATCATTATCATACTTGGAATCTTAATCATCTCAGCACCAAGCGCTTGTTTTCGCCAGTCCAAACAGGCTTTATTATGTTTGAGGACTCTCTATCTTTTTTGAAACCTTTAGCTCGATTGTCTCAATGTCACCAACACCTCGCAGAGACCTGACCATGCCAATAACCGTTTCCGAAATAAAACCCTGGACAAAATTGTTCAGGTCGACTTTTTCGCCATTAATTGTCAAATCAACATTAACCGCAGGTTTTTGATTCGCCTCACATACCATCAACTTTTCTCCTTCATTCACTAAAAAGTATTACATTTCTGCTTAAATGATGTAATCGGACACTCCATCATTTCTGTTATTTCGTTCGAACTCAACAAGATCGGCAAATGTTTTGCTGTTCCAGACTTCAAGCATTGTCTGGTCAACCTCTTGCCATAGCTGCCCAAATGCATTGTCACCCCAATGAGCTATACTTTCTTTACTCTTTTTATTGCTGTCCGGAACTACTGAAATCGCACCCTGCATGTATTCAAAAATCTCTCCAACAGTTAATTCCTTAGCATCCCTGGCTAATATGTATCCTCCTCCATTACCTCGTCTCGACTCAACAAAGCCGCCGTGCTTGAGCTCGTTCAGGATCGCCTCAAGAAACCGATGTGATATTCCTTGCGCCTGAGCTATGCTGTGTATTTTCACAGGCTTATCGATATCGCGTGAAGCCAGTTCAAAAACTGCCTTTAGTGCGTACTCACATTTCTTGGATATTTTCATTTTTCCTAATACTTCCCTACTTACCCAATCGGGATAGTATAGGGCATTCAATACCAATAGTCCACCACTTTTCCTGAAAGAATTATAAAAACACGCTCGAACCCTCGACCTGCTGGACATGCTATATTAAGACAACAAGGAAATTCTACCCGACAGTAAGACCAGCAGGCTTCAACGCAGCAAGTAGGGTGCTCAAACAAATCTTGACAGAAGCTTTGACTGACACCATTTTGACACCAATTGTCATTATAAATACTTGACCTATAATGGCCTGTGCGCGCCTTTAAGCAGTTAAAACTGGATATGTGTTCAAATTGTGCCCACCTGTGCCCATACTAAGCTCAAAGCAGATTGAAAAATGACGCCTGAGTGACGCCCCTGTGATAGTACTTTTAATAACGTCTTTAAAAACACGCTAATGACTGCCCTTAGAAGTGCAAAACCTTTTTATGACAGGAATCAAACTCATCGGAACACAGTTCCTTGATGACATTTGACCTCCGTTTCGATGTTTACATTTCTTGATAAGAACTCTCGACTAGTATCTTATCGCTCTTTCGGCCCCAGACTACAACTTCTCGGGCATATCTTATTTTATCGTTTTCAAAATCTTTTGGAGACAATTTTAAAAGCTGTTGTTCTTTTTTAAGAGGTTTTGGCTTTGAATGTAAACAGTGTTCAAAATATTCAGGCAGACTCGAAGAAAATTTATATTCTGTGACACCTGTTCCTGTCTGATAAGGTACCCTCATATTTTGATATTTTATCACTTCATACAATTCATTTTCATCGTAAGATATTGTTTTTTCGGTTAAAAAACATTTAGTAATTTCAGAAAATTCTTCATAAAATTTATCTAGCTTTTCCGTAATGCGCAGAAAACCTGCCTCCTCGATATCCCAATACAAAGGTCCGTATTCTGCGATAATCTGTCCTCTTCCTTTACCTTTCAGCAGATTATCCAAATGGTTTTCGAAATGTTCGAGTTCCTGCCGAAAGATAGAACCTGTATCAGATGGAATTTGCAGTTCACAGATATATCTAATCAAATCTGCATACGATAGGTCATATCTGTCAACAAGATATTTAAGTATAAAGAAGCCTAACTTCATACTATGCAGTAGCATTGTAAGCCAGGCAAATTTCGCAGAACTTCGCCAGTCACCGACAGGCATACTCCTGGTAGCGACAACTATATCCTGGTATTCCTGTATTTCACCTTGTTTTTTTGCGCTACAATGAATCTCTGTCAGTACAATTTTCTTGGTAATAATCCCGAATTTCTGCTGATATTCCGGGTCTGCAAGTTCTGTATTTGGATATACCTCACAAAGATAAACAAACAACTGATTTTTAAGCCCTGACGTTAAATGTTGTTCTATACCATTTGTCCAGCTTTCATAGCTTTCGCCGGGCAGTCCCAATATCATCTCAGAATAAACCGGGATGCCGTTTTCATTGAACAGTTTCTGAAGGTTGTTATAGGTTGACCTTTTGATGTTTTTTCTTCTAACATTCTCAAGGGCTTGTTCGCAATTGCTCTGCCTGCTCAAAGTAACACTTTTTTCGAGATTGTTCTCATGCAGTAGCATCCCTATTTTGAAAATTCTCTTATCTGTATTTTTTCCGAAACACGTTCTGAATTTTTCAGGATACCCATATTTAGTCTTTGTATCCACAAGATAAGAAGCGATATCGTAATCTCTTTTATGCATCCCAAAGTTAGAATCAGCATTGAAAACGTATCTTATTTGGTGTTTGCCACACCATTCAATTTCGGATTGAACTCTTTCGAGTGAATGAAAACGCCATTTGGTACTGAGTCCGCCTTGTCCCCAAAAGCAATAAGAACAGTTAAACGGACAGCCTCGATTAGTTTCTATTATTGCCTGAAAGTTCAAACCGTTATTTTCCTTAAAAAGATATTCGTAAACTCCATCAAGATATGGAGAAGGGAATTTATCAATGTTCTTCGGAGAAAGCCTCTCTTTGGGGTTTTTGACATATCGGCCTGTCTTCTTATCACGCCATGATATCCCCGCAATACCTGAAAAATCTTCAGAATCTATTGCTCTTTCAAGGATTTCTGTAAAGGTTATTTCACCTTCACCACGAACAGAAATATCTATAAACTGGTACCTGTCAAAATAACTTTGGGCTTCAAAAGGAACCTGAGGCCCTCCAAAAATAATCAGACATTCGGGATAAAGCTGTTTTACTTTTTCTGCTATATGCAAATTAAGCTGTTCATTCCACATCGAAACCGAAAAAGCTGCAATCGAAGGCGATTTGTATTTTTCCAATATAAGCTCGGGCTTGTCTCTATAAAACAAAAAGGGTGAAAAGTCATAAACACTGGTAATTTTTTTGTGGTTTTTGGCATAAGCACAAAGCAGCCCTGATGCAAACGGCAGGTACGCTGTGTTGCCCATAAGAACATTGTATTCATTAAAATAGACTTTTCGTTTTGTTGTTTTCATACTATTTAATCAAAGAATCGAAATATTGTTTTTTAAGTTCAGGATCAGTTACAGGCAAATCCTGCATCAATTATGTTTTTTAGTAGTAGATGCGTTTCCTCAAGAGAACGTAAAGGACAAGTATCCTTAGCTTTCTGCTCCAATGATGTATAATACCGAAACTTTTCTTGCATAGGTAAAACCTACGATTAATCCGATAGTGCAAAACCTTTTTGCGGCAGGAATCAAGCTCATCGGAACGCAGTTCCCCGATGACATTTGATTTACCATCTCTGAAGACATGCTTGCGGGCACCGGCAAACAGCTCATTACCATATTTGGTGACAGCGGATTTGTACTGTTTTTTCATCCTTTTGTTAACGTCGCTTTGCTTAGTGCAGCAGCTGTCATGATGTTCGCGGCCATAACAGGCGATATCCGGCAGAAAAAGCGACAGGTAACCATTGACATTGAAGTTGTAGTTAAACGCAAAAATTAAATGCTTCTGAAGAAAATAGTCACTTGGTTCATATTTAGGAAAGCACTTTCTGAATACATCGGCACGTACACACCAAGTAAGCTCGAAGCAAAGACTGAAAGTGCCGAGCCAAAAAAGAAAAAAATCCTCTTTGGATGGTGGAGGACGCTTGACGAAATCCTGCCTGGGAGAGTCCATGAATTCTCCATCTTCGTTAATAGGCCTGCCATGCCCGTAAACCATGGACAATTCGGGATCGTTATCGAGTACCTGAACGCACTTTTTGAACCAATCACGGTCTAAATACCCATCTGATGTACAAGTCAGCATAATGTATTCACCGCGAGCCATTGTCATTGCCTTGGAGAATCCTTCATCTGCACGTCTGTCCGGCTCAGATTTCCATCTAACATTATATCCATTCTGTTTATATTCATCCAGAATATCTAATGTATCGTCTGTGGAGGCGCTATCTGCAATGACGTGTTCGTAATCTGTAAAACTCTGCTGTAAAATTGAGTCTAGTGATCGCCGTAAGAAACGGCCACCATTCTTAGAAGCGGTAATAATCGAAATTTTAGGTTTAACTTCCATATATTTAACTCCTACCTTCTTAATAGTCTTAAAACTCAAAACTAACAGTACTGCCTTTTAAGTCTGTGGTTGGTCATTTTTCTTATGTGTTGAGCCGTTTTTACGCCAAAAGTTTTTTTTATCTTGTTAAGGTAACATGGATTTTCATGGTAAGTATGAAACGCATAATCCCTGAAAGCCAATATCTGGCCAGGGCTAAGGTATTTACTCGGCAAAGGGAGGCTATTATATGAATATTGTGAATAAGCATCCCATGTTTGCGGCAAAGTCCAGTTATTTTCAAGTGCTAACTCGTAAAGTTGTGAACCAGGATAAGCCATGGCACAATAAATATTAGCCCATTCGGCATTGATGTCCAACATAAGTTTTAATGTATCGTTCATGGAGTCATAATCATCTTCCGGAAGGCCAAAAATAAAGTTTGCACAAATATAGAATCCAAGATCGTAGCTCATTTTAACTACTTTATCAACCAACTCCATCTTATAGCCTTTGGTAACATCTGCAATTACTCTTTTATTGCCGGACTCAAATCCGTACGCTAACCAGTTAATTCCAGCTTGCTTCATTTTAGTGAGCATTTTTTCTGTAACTGTATTAACACGAGCATAGGCCCACATATTCAAATCATATCCTCGTTCAATTATTTTGTCACACAGCTCTACCACCCGTCTCTCATTCATCGCAAACATTTCGTCGATAATCTTGATGTTTCTGATGCCGTATGTATTTACAAGAAAATCGATCTCATTTATTACACTCTCTATGCCACGATAACGAATCGTATTTTTGCCAAAAAGTGAGTTAATACAACAAAAACTACAATGAAATGGGCATCCCAAACTGGTGTATAGTATTGCATAAGGCTGGCGATTTGATATATCGTCAAAACAGTGCCAATTATGAGCACGATATTTTTCCATAGGGAGTAAATCCCATGCAGGCTGTGGAATCTGGTCAAGATCTCCTGCAAGCGGTGGTCGGGGATTAGAAATTATTTGTCCGTCCTGTTGGTACCAAAGCCCTTCGATAGAAAACTCGTCAACATTATTTTTAAGAGCATCGATTAATTGAGGAAGTGTGAAAAAACCCTCTCCCTGACAAAGAAAGTCTGCTTGCTCTTCAGTGATAGTACGTTCTGGTAAAGCACTGGGATGTAATCCTGTAATTAATGTTTTTATATCAGGATTTAGTTCCTTTATGTGGGAAATAATCTTTCCCGCACCTGTCATATTCATAGTTGATGCCGAAGGATTAGAACCTGAGACGACCACCGTAACCAGGACAGGATTAACTTCCTGAATTCTGCGAGCTGTTTCTTCATGGTCCCAGTTTTCTGCCTCAGCATCGTATAAGATTACAGAATACTCCTTGTCTCGCAAAAATCCTGCTAGAATCGCCGCCCACAATGGCGGCTCAATGGCAGTAAGCTTAAAGTCGCTCAATTCGCCATAGATGGCCTTTTGGCTACCAGGTTTAACCAAAACAATATCAACTTTACTCATGGCCAACGTTTTGTTACACCTTATTTAACAAATCACAAAGCAAAAGAATTTTTTGATCGTCAATATCAGGATAGTTTCCGATGTAATAACCGTAAAAATGAACGTGTTCAATTTCAGGGTAGCGCTCCCATTCATTCTCAGCAATAACTGTCTTAAGATATGGTTGTCTGAGTTGATTTCCACCACCGGAACTGCCACGACGAAATTCTACACCGGCATTTCGCATTGTATTTTCAAGTTTGTCTCGGAAAATCGGGTCGGGATTTTTTGTTATCAAATTAAACGCATAGTTGCAACTCCCTTCCAAATCAAAATCTGTTCTATATTTATTAGGATCAAGATTTTTCAGGAAAAGTGCAAAGTTTTCCCGTCGCTTATTATTGTTGTCATCGAGTCGTTTGAGCTGGTTCCTTCCAATCACCGCACCAATTTCCGTGCCGCGAACATTATAGGCTGGATAAGCAAAAATAAAATCGGGACTGAGATTTGTATTTTCATCGATATATTTTTGTTTTACTGCATCACTGACCGCTTCACGTGTCATCCCATGCGACCTTAGCATTCGGGTCATTTCGTAAATATTTTCGTCGTTGGTACAAACCATCCCACCTTCGATGGTACTCATATGATGTGCAAAATAATAGCTGAAATTTGAGATCAAACCGAAAGAACCTAATTTTTTATCCTTAAATGTGGCTCCATGGGATTCGCACACATCTTCAATCAATGGTATGTTGCGATCTTTAAGCACTGATAGCAATCTATCCGTCAAGCCGTTAAAACCCTGTACATATGTGATAAAAACAGCCTTGGTCTTATCGGAGAGTTTAGCAATGACCTGCTCATCGTCCATGCACAAATTCTTAGGATTAATATCAACAAAAACAGGCGTGAACCCATTTTGAAGAACTGAGGCAATATCTGATACCCATGTTAGCGTAGGGACAATAATTTCGCCGCCTCCATAAATATGCTTCAGGGCTGCTATAGTAATCAAGTTTGCAGAGGCACCTGAATTCACATACACACTGTATTTGACGCCGAGCCATTGTGACCATTCCTGCTCAAAAGCGAGTACATTGCTCGATTGAGTAAGACGTGGCATGCCTTTAAGAAATTCAATGAGGACATCCATATCTTCTCTGTTAATATTGTTTTCCATCAACAGCCAATCTAATTGCATAACCAAATATACCTTTCAATCCTAAAATAATTTTCCAAAATTCTTCTTAGCGACTAACATTTCTTGCTTTGCCATCATTTTATTGTGAAATGCCTTTTGTAAAACAGCTGCTTTCTCAAGTATTTAATAATAGCCAAATCTAAAGAAAATTTGAAATATTTTCGTTTTAATCTGAATTTGTACCAAATAGAAAAAGGTTTGTAAAATAATTTAAGTAATACCTTTAAATAAGGATTTTTAATTCCACCGATTGCATTTGAAACTGCATTAGATAACATGCTTATATAACATATATTTAAAATAATCTTTCTATCTTTATTGCTGAACCAAGGATGTTTATTATGGTTTTTATTGGAATCATCAAAAACCCAGTCTCGCCAATCTAATAGTTTTTCGGGGGGTCTTAAACCCATTTCTAACGCTAGAGGATACATTGGAGTAGCTGGCAACGCAGTATACGGAGCTATGGTTTCTATTTGGGACTTCGGATTATCTTTTTTAAGTTTTGCGATCAGGTATAGAGTTTGGTTTATTTCTTCGAAGGTTTCCGTAGGAAAACCTATCATAAAAGCAAAAACAGGATTTATATCATATTTTTTAACTCTGAGGTTTGCATTAATTGTTTCTTCTACTGTTATCCCTTTCTGCATTAATTTCAGTATTCTATTACTGCCAGATTCAGCACCAAATTTCAAATTTAAAGCTCCGCTCTTAAGCAAAAGCTCTATTTCTTCATCTGACTGTTTGTTGAAGGTGTCTACTCTTGTTCCAGAGGAATACCAATTAAATTTTAATCTCGAATCAATAATGCCTTCACATATTCCTCTTGTTCTTTTTCGGCTTATATAAAATTCGTCATCTCTTATCCATACGCCATTTAAGCCGAATTTCCTAACCGGTTCCAATATAGTTTTCAGGCTTTTCTCGACAGACATAGGCCTCCATTTCCTTCGTCTGATGGAGGCACTTGAACAAAAACCACATTGGAAGGGACAGCCTCGCGAAGTTTGGCCAACATCTAATGATCGAGAACTTCCTTTAAGATAAAAATCCGGATGCACATATGGTTCTATATCTATCAAGTCCCACGGTACCGGCAATAGGGTCTCAATATCCAATAAAGGTCTGCTTGGAGTAATGGTGTTTTTATTGGCATTTTTGAAACCAATTCCAGCTATATCATTTAGCGTTTTTTTTGCTTGCAGTGCCTCAACAATCTCAAGAAAAGCAATATCACCTTCTCCTATGCAAACTATATCAACATTTTCATCCTCAAGTGTCTGTTCAGGAATAACAGAAGGATGTGCTCCTCCCCAAACAATGGGAATGTTTCCGTCAGTGTGCCTTCTTATTAGCTGAGCAGCTTGATAGGCAAAGGCTATTTGCGTGCCTGTCATCGTACTGATCCCGGCGCAAATGGGCCTGCACTTTAAGGTACTGACTAATTCTGACTCCCATTGCGGATCAAGTCTCTGGTCAATTATTTTTACTTTGTAGCCTTTCTCAACCAGCGGTGCCGCAATAGCAAGCAAGCCATGCGGAGGCGCTATTGTTGCCCCTAAATCCATACCTGTTTTAGGATAAACTAAAACTACGTCTATATCAGTACATGTCGATAATTTGTTTTTCATATATTGTAGTATCACACAAGCAAGCTGAAAAACTATTCGCTCTATTTAAATTTCTTTTAGAATCTTAAGTCTGCATTGACTTTACAGATTTCTCAGGTATCGTACTGCCATTCTTAATTTTTGCTTTATGGGCGTTTTAGCAGCATACATTTTTGAAAGTTTATAAGTATAAACAATTTCGTAAATTAAGCGTAGTAAAAAAGTCGGTATAAGAAACAAAGCTTTGCGTAATCTAAGATTATAAAAAAGTCGGGGAATAGACGTAAATACAGGAAACAAACACATTAGTTTATAAATCTTTTTCTTTTTGCTTTTGCTAATATTCAAGATGCTTCCAACAAAGAAGCTTTTAGGCAGCTTATTTTTTTGATTTTGGTTGTAATAACCATTTTCTATTGCATATTTCGTCAACTCCAGGTCTGGAAAAGGAACAAAAATATTGGCTAATCCCAATTGGGGCTTGGCTTTAATATTAAGAGTCATAGTTTCGAGCATCTGTTCGAAAGTTTCCCCAGGCAAACCGATAACATTGCCAATGCGGCATTGTATATCATATTTAGCTAAAAGCCTGGCCGTTTCCAGAATTTGTTCATTACTCATTGACCGCTTAAGTACATCATTTCTTAAAAACTCATTCCCTGACTCTATGCTCCAGTTTACACAGCGACAGTTACTATCTCGAAGTCCTTGTACGATCTCCTCATCAACCAGATTTGCTCGTATGTTACAGGTATAAGAAAGTCCGATTTCCCTGGGGAAGCGTTCGGTGAATTCAAAAAACCATTTCTTGTTCAGGACAAAGGTGTCGTCCTGAAACACTAAGCTTTTTAACGGATAATTTCTTTTTATAAGTTTTATTTCTTCCAGCAAGTAATCAACGCTTTTCTTACGTACTACCGGACCATATTCTCTGAAAAGATCGTTGAATTTATGGTTGAAACAGTATGTACAATGATATGGACAGCCTCTGCCGGAAAAGAATTGTTTTGAAGGCATGTCTCTCAGGAGTGAATCATATTTATAAACAACTTTTCTATCGGGAAAAGGTAGTTTATCGAGCTCTACTAGGGGATAAAATTCAGATGGAAAACTGTCATGATTGCAGGAGATGTTTTTATGGCTGCGAAAACCATTATTGATAAAATCAACGACGGCAAATTCCCCCTCTCCTATGCAAATCGCGTCAATCGTAGATTTTTCTATGCATTTCCAATTATATGTGGGGCCGGGTCCTCCGATTAAGGATTTTATATTCATATTATCCTTAATCATCTTATCGAATTTTATAAACATCGGAATTGTTGTGCTAAATGCAGAATATAATAGTATGTCTGGTTTTATTTTTGCTATATTGGTTATTGCTTTTTTGAAGCTGCGTGTCCCGATAAAATGTACATCTATATTATTCTGCTTCATGACACTTGTCATGGAATAAATAGCATGCTGGTCCCAGAAAAGATTAAGCAAGTCTACGAAAACCGCTTTTTTCATTACTTTGTGCCTCTACCTTTTCGATAGCTTAAACTTATTAAAAATTCGTTACGACATTGCCAGGAAGTTCTATCCGTTTAAGCTTTCATCCTTCTCAATCAAACCAATAAACAAGCAATAACAGAATCCGCAAAAAACTACTATGCCAATAGTTATCATACTATTGAATAAAAATATAGAAATGTCATCTCCAAATTCGAATACAACTTCAGACTTTCCCGGCGGGATTATGACAGATTTATATGCGAGATTTGTTTTTAAAACGGTACTTGGTTTGCTATTGACATACGCGTGCCACTCAGGATGCCATGCATCAGCATAATAAAGCACAGCATCACTTGTGGTTTTATTATTAACTTGAAGTCGAAGTTTGTCTAAGGCGAACTCCTTAACGAGGATATCAGCCCCTCTAGTTCGCTCGTCATTATCTGGCGGGTGGATACGGCAGTCAGAGTCAATAAGTAGGGCGTTGCTGGTTTTAGATAGTTTTGAATCTATGTCCGAAGTTAATATCATATTGCCTTTGAATTTAGGATTTGCCAGCGTTTCAGCTATATTCTTTTCATTAGGTAAAACATGGATTTTAGAAAATAACTGAAGTTTAGGGGCACTGTAACCACATAAATTCTTAAAAGCGGTTGACTGAGGCATAGGGAAACTGGCATGGCCTGGAGATCTATCTGAAGCTGGCACCCATACTCTATAAAACGCATCAACACCTTTTAGCCATCGTTGTGTAGAAAAAATATGAGAGACCGCATCGAAAAACAAGAAAGTATCGATGGCCCAGTATTGTACGCCATACTTAGCGACCATGTTAGCTGGTTGATTCGGTTCGAAAGGCTCCTGGTCATCTATAAATAAGTAAGGAGCCAATTTGCAGAATCTGTTATTTGAGAGGTAATCCTGGCTTCTGCGATGACTAAACGAATAATCGTTTACATCAAATAGCCTTACTATTTCCTGATCAACTCGTGGAAGTCGTTTTATTTCACTCTCTGCTTTAAAGGATACCAGATCAATCAGGTGTATTGAGATAAGGACCCAGCCAAGAAGTACTGCTTTCTTTGGCAACCATAACATGGCAGTCAAAAGTATTAGGAACAGCCCACTTAAAAGCATCAATATGGCCATTAAATGAGAAATCTGAGATTCACTAGTATATAGCTGATTTATTGTCTTCAATGAGCCTGTCGATGAAGGGAAATTGAATATTCTAAAGCCGCCAAGCCATTGAAACGAAATGAAGCTGAGAATAAGCAGCATGCTCATAATAAGAATAATCAAATAGACTTTCGCTTCTACAAATAAAGTACCATCTGTCTCTTTGCATAAGCATTTTAAAGCTTGCCAGAATCTATCAAACCCGAATGCGGCGTAAAATACTATAAACAGTTTTACCAAAGGAGCGATAAGCCCTATATGCCTGTAATATTTTGCTAATGGAAAGGTATAATAAAAGATTACAGGGATGATAATTCCAGCACTGAATAGAACCATTATTAAAGCTGTAGTACCAAAGGCATAAGACAGCCGTGACCGGACTCTTAAAAAAGTCAAAAGGGCAAAGGGCATAATAAGCAAGCCCGCATAAACAGTGTTATCAAGGTTATTTGTTCCTCGACACACTAGTTCTAAGTATTTACTCAGATTTACATTTTCGCCGTAGTTGAGAAAATCCCTCAGGCCGCTCACCTGCCAGTCCGCAGCGCGTTTACTATTATGAGGAATGATATCTGCGGTACCGTATTTCATGAATAAAAATATTATCAAAAGTAATATACAAGGTATTATTATCGCTAATAAGTGACGTAGCTTAAAACTACTAACAAACTGTCTCAAGCATGCTGATGTTTGCTGAGGAAAGAAAAACCATATTGACAATCCAAAAACAACCATGACAAAAGCAAAGAGTGGAACGCAGTATGGCGGATTACCTAACATCATTCCCACTGAAAAGAGACATGCTAAAAACAAGTATTTTGCGGAGGTTTCCCTGAATGTCCGGTCAAAACAATATAGCGTTACAGGGAAAAGATAAAGCAAGTGGAAATCCCACCAGATTTGGGTTGAAGAAATCGTAGTAAATACAATAGAAGATGCCACAAAAAGAGTGGCCGCTGCCGACTTAAAATACCGCTTGGCAAGCGCGATACATCCAAAAAGCAATATAAGCTCATCAAACAAAAGACCTATCTGGAAAATGGAATAAAAGTTTATGTGTTTAAGAAATCGGGCGATGGGAACTATAACAGAAACGAAAATACCTTGAGAAAAGATTAACCAAAGATTGCTCACAGTTCCATGAGTCATAAAAGGCAGCCATTGAGGCACAGTTTTGTTAAGAGCCGGTTCGTTAAAAAAAAGGTTGTATTGAAGTTGCAAATACTGGAACGTATCATGCCCCATAGGAATTCTTTTATCCATAACTAAATAAAACCGCAGCACCGAAAGCACGAGCAGTAAGAACAAAAACACAAAAAATACGAAACCGCGTTTATTGGTACATCGCGTTTCCTTGTTGAATATATCTTTGTTGCTTAATTTGTAGTTATTAAAGCTTTTTTTATTAGAAGTAGAAACAAAACTTAAAATGTTTGTAAAATTTATTGTATTACGAATTATCATCAGCAGGCTGATAATAAGAGGCCATGCCCACCAGGCAAAAAAGCAGGCAGGAGACATGAAAAATACGGTTCTGACAAAAGGGAAGACCTGAATTATCACTACAGTGGTTAAAATAAGTCCGAGGACGACGACTAGTTTCTTAAGATATTTTCGGCTGGTTTCTTTAAGAAGAGACATGCTGGTTGTGAGAAAGGAAAAACTCAGCAAAAAAACAACTGCTGATTGTACAGGCTCGAATTTAATCAGGTTTGCAGTCATTGACCTTGGAAATCCAACAATATTATTGGAAATGGACATATGTCTATAGTTTTGCAATTTTACTGTCAAGTCTCTGGGGAAATTAGATCTCAAACTTATCTTTAATAAATTATTCTTTTGAATTTGATCCGGAGGTATATAAAAGTACTCTGATATATTGCGAGTTTTGTGAACTTTAAAAGAGGTGATTTTATTTCCGTTAAATAAAACTTCTTTACATTTAATTTCCTGAGCATCATATATAATCTTAAGCAGATAATTTCCTGGCACTAAATCGAAAGTAGTTTCTACATTGGGACTTGTAACGGGAATTTCCTCTTTTAACTTAAACAGAGGGTATTCCTTTGAAAAATCCACAACAGAAACGTCATACAGAATGACTATCCAGATGCTTAATAAAAAAAATGAAATATATCGATTCGTCTTCAATCGTCACTTTGGTACTATTAAAAAAAGCTGTTTATTCCTGTTCAATGATCGCTTTCTAAATACTAACTATTTTTTCGGGCTGATATACATCCGTTTCTGTTAACAATTATGTAGGATGAGTACACTATAGACAATGCGATAACTAATCCTATAATCACATCGTGCCATCCGAACGGTGCATATTTGAGTTCGACCATCTTATCTCCATTTTTGATACCTATTTCAATAAGAGTATTTTCTGAAGATGTTATGGTTTTTGGCCTTCCGTCAACAAATGCTTTCCAGCCGGGTCTGGCACTAAAAGCTGCGATAAGTCTTAATGGTTTTGCAATAGGCGGCAGTTTGATCAAAATACCGTTGCCGCTGAATTCCATGTTTTCGGTCTGGATGAAAGTGCGTTTGCCATCATCCTGTACATAGGCTATAGTTGCTTTGCTTGGATTTTCGTAAAGATACAGCATCTGTTCGTGATACGTATCGCAGTTTACCTGTCGCCACATGTCCTTTTGCAGTTCCGGGGCCAAGCCTGCCGTAATGACATACCTTATGCCCAATTCACTCAGCTTGTCGGTTTTCCAGGGTCTGGTGAAATGATAGGCATAATGCTGGCTTCGGGGAGGTTTTTCGACTTCAATAAGTTTTTCATTTTCAAGGAACCTGGACAACGGCTCATATAGAAGAACTGACCGGCCTGAACTGCCAAATACCTTGCCGTATATAGCTCTGAGTTCCTGTCCTTCCACTGAATGAATGTCGGTAACAAGCCTTGAATAAGGCTGCATACTATCGAGTAATGAAATCGGGTTAAACGAGGTGGCCTGTAGTGTTCCCCATCGATGACTTCCTGGAGACGAAGGGTATATGCCTCCTATATAAAGAAACAAAGGAGCCACGGCTGCCAGCAGGCACACTCCGAATATTCTATGAAAGGTTTTTGGAAACCGAAGTTGCAGCACAGGGTACTTGCGAAGTTTAAGTACTATTATTCCCGCTGCTGATGTGGCAAACATTACATACACCGGAAGCCTGAAATTCACAACCAGTCCCCACAGACTCTTGATTTCTACTTCTGCCACTGCCAGTTTGTTCCACCCAAGCAGCAAGTAAAGCAGGATTATGCAAATCCATATTGTAGTCAAGATGATCAGTCCAGCCTGTGACTTAGCTATTTTTTTGAGTGAATCTAAACCAACGCCTACGCTAATCATCATAAAAGTGTTTGAGAGCCACAACACACGCGAGATATCAGTCGACCCTACAAGTGGAATACCGAACCAGATGTTCGAGAAACGCAGAAGAAATAGAACCGTAAGAAATGGTAAGATTCCCAGTAGCCCCACTAAAATGCCGAGATTCCGATCCTTTTTACTTCGCAGCAACTCGCGGATTCCTATGGCCAGAAGTACTAATGTGGGTATTGAATAGAAAATAGCTACCTGAATGTGATGTCGCAATGGGTGCAGAAGCCCTGCAAGGCGCAGGAGAATTTCTTTTGTCGTAAAGTCTCCGAGGTTATGATAGCCAGACAAGACTCGTGAACTGTTTAACATCGAGACCATAAATGTGTAAGTATCGGGATATAACACTATAAACCCGCTTACGAACATTGGAAATAATAAAACCAGTTCCCTGCTGAACTTTCGTCCACCGATAAAGTATTGGTATACAACTATGAAAGGCATTGCGATGAAGACCATCATTATGCTGGTGCTAAGAACGAGATGTGCAAATGCGAGCACAAGGAGGAAATAGTTTGCAATCGTGTGCTTGTCTGTGAATCGCTTCTGGAGGTGCAGGATTATAACAAAACCCAGAAGCGCATACTGGTAATGATGGTGACCGAGGTGCCAAAGCAGACCCGGAGAAGCTACGCACAGTATGGCCGATATATTAGCCCCGAATACTGACATGTACTGCTTAAGGAATTTGATTAGCAGGACTAATAGCAGGAACGTTACCGCAAAGCGTTTTATTGCTTCAGCCACGGGGCCATCAAAAAGATAATATACCACTGAATTAAGCGAAAAAGGAAAAGTCAAACAATCACCCAAAATAGGTGTGCCGAAGTTGTTATAGAGGTTGATAAGCGGCAGCTCACCGTGTTCTAAACAGGATTTGACTGCTTCAAAATTAGGGAATACGTGGTTAGCGTCATCAGCGTAATCATAAGGAAAAAGGCCTGGAGAAAGAAATAACTTTCCTATGAGGATTAGTGCGATTAAAAAAGGGACAAACGTCAGCTCCAAACATGCCTTTCTTTTAGCCCAAAAAACTGTATTGATGGGTTTGAAATTTGTTTTTGCAAATATGAAGTTTAACACTCGGATAATCCCAGGTACAACAGTCCTAGTTTCTTTTGATAATTGCTCATTTGATAATTTGTAAGCAAGCGTAAAGAACATAACAAAGGCAACCAAAACATAGCAAGACCAAAAAAAGAGTGGATGAGTAAAAACTACATGTGGAGTAAAGGGTAAAAAATTACTTATCGCCAAGCCAGTTAACAACATACTGAAGATGATAAGAGTAGGCATGGCTTTCCTTCTGTGGCTTTTTTCAAAGCCGAACACGACAGCAGCAAAGAAAAGAGAACTAAGCAGGAAAACAGTAATTGTTCGTAAAGGTGAGAACTCGACCAAATGAACAAGGGACGGCCTAAAGAATGCAATGACACTATTAGCAATAAAGGCGTGCCGATAGTTCTGAAGTTTGATTTTTACTTTTTCAGGGAAGTCTGGGGCAAAGTCAATCTTCAGTGAATTATTTCTTCGGATTTGCTCTGGACGGATGTGGAAATAATCTGTTTCCTTCTCACCTTTCCTACGTACTTGAAAAACGGAAATAATCTCATCATTGAAAATGACAGTTTTTCTCCGGCCATCGTGAACCTTATATATAATCTTGAGTAGATAATGGTCCGGTTCTAAGTCAAGGCTACACTCTACCTGAGGGCTGGAAAGAGCAATTGTATCACTGAACCGGAAAAGAGGATGCTGTTTAGAAAAATCAACAACCAGAACACTATAAAGAAGCGTTATCCAAAGGCTCAACAGAAATAAAGAAACAATTTTATTCTTGAACATCTGTAATGCCCCTACTCTGCTGTCTATATTAATTTGCGATTTTAATTCTTAAAATTGCTGTGGGCATTAAACCCTGTCTCCTGCACTTATGAATTTATTTCCAACAGAATTTTTCTCTTATAAACTGAAAATAGTATGCCGCTCCCCATTTAAGTATCTTCAGTTTTCTTTCTCCGCCTATTCTGGGAGGTTCATCACCGGGGATTTCTGCTATTCTCAGTTTTTTCTTTGCGGCCCTTGTAGAAAGTAATGGTTCCCAGCTTATTTTCGTATTGAATAATTTTTCAGCAGTTTCGTATCCTTCATCTTTATGAAGCTCTAAATCATAAATCAAATTTGTTTTATATGCGCGAAATATCACCATAACATCGGTGTATTTTCCGCCATGCAACAGGTTAATGGTTTTGGTAAAAAACCAATTACCGAACGCTGTAATAAAATCATCATCTTCACTTTTGGCACCATCGAGATAGCGAGAAGCGATAACCATATCATATCCTTCTTGCATCTTCGCAATCAATTCTGGAATCAGTTCAGGGATACTATTGCCGTCGGGGCTAAGAGTAAGAACTATATCTCCCTTAATATACGGCAAAACCTCAGTATAGGCCTGCCGAAAACCCTGTTTCTTCTGTACATATACAAAATAACCATGCTGTTTGGCGTATTCTATAGTTCCATCTGTAGAACCGCCATCAAGCACAATCAATTGATCGTACCATTCTTTTTTTATCTTTGGCA
>SDBV01003385.1_pt1 | contig 23582 bp, 21 predicted proteins | sample 2277081 | NCBI WGS metagenome assembly SDBV01 (sample SAMN10402039, study PRJNA504765) | marine sediment metagenome | isolation source: marine sediment core GS10_PC15, 223 cmbsf | place: Arctic Ocean: Southern Knipovich Ridge | collected 2010 | reverse complement strand
ACGGCCGTGTGCTCTACGAGCGCCTGGCCGATCGGGCGCTGATTCCGGCGTCGAACCTGAAGATCCTGACCGCGATTGCGGCGCTTTCCGCGTTCGGGCCCGCGCACCGATTTGTCACGGAGATCTACGCGGATGCGCCCCCGGACGCCGAAGGGGGCGTTGGTGTGCTGGCCATCCGTGGAGGCGGAGATCCAGCGCTGACTTCGGAGCAGTACTGGCGGCTGACGGCCGATCTGCGCTTGCTCGGGCTTCGCAGGGTGCGAAAGGGGCTGCTGCTCGATGCGAGCGCGTTTGACGGCGAACGCTGGCATCCGAGCTGGGGGGAGACTTCGGCGCGGGCCTACCACGGCCCCGTCGCAGCGCTGACTGCGAACTACAGCGCCTTCTCGGCGACCGTGAAAGCGGGTGCGAAGCCGGGCGACCCGGTGCGCGTCCTGCTGGACCCACCGGTTGCTTATCTGCGGCTCGACAACCGCGCGACGACGGGCAATCGAAAGGCCGCAACGAGCCTCGCGGTCGATCGAAAGCTCGCCGGTCATGCGGAGGAAGTCGTCGTCTCGGGAGTCGTCCGCGCGGCGAGCGAATCGAAGCCCTACAACCGAAGCGTGTTGGATCCGGTTCGCTACGCGGGTTCGGTCCTGCGCGCGCAGCTCGAGGCGAACGGAATCGCGGTGGAGGGCGAAGATCGCCTCGGGGTCGTTCCCGATTCGATGGCGTCGCTGCTCGAATTCGAAGGGAAGAGTCTGGCCGATGTGGTGCAGCTGTTTCTCAAGTACAGCAACAACGCGATGGGGGAAATGCTCGTCAAGGCGCTCGGCGCTCGCGCCGCCGGCGCGGGGAGCTGGTCGACGGGGATTGTGGCTGTGCGCGAGGAACTCGAGCGGCTCGGCATCGATCTCGCGGGGCTCTCGATCGTCGACGGCTCGGGACTCTCGTATCAGAATCGCGTGACGCCGCGCACTCTGGTATCGGCGCTCCGCGCCGCGAAGCTTTCGTTTGGATTCGGCCCCGAGTTCGTCGCCGCGCTGCCGATTGCCGCTGCGGACGGGACATTGGAGAAACGGGCGGGGGGCGCTGCCGATCGGGTGCGGGCGAAGACGGGCCTTCTCACGCGAATCACTTCGCTCTCGGGCTACGCGGTGTCAGCCGACCGCCAACCGCTCGTCTTCTCGATCCTCGTCAACGGATTTTCCAGCAGTGATGAAGCCGCGATGGAGGCGGTGGATCGTTTTGCAGCCGAGTTGACGAAGAGCCGGATTCCTGGCGCGCCGGATCGCGATCAGGGCGCTCGGTAGGTGGCGAGCACCGATCCGGAGTAGGCGACGGGTAGCGCGACGCCGTGCCGGATTCTCGAATCGATGCGGCCCGGGCCCCAGTTGTAGGCCGCGAGCGCCGTCGCCATGCTCCCGTAGCGACTTTCGAGTTGTTCGAGATAGGCGATGCCTATCCGAATGTTCAACAGCGGATCGAAGAGGGTCTGCGATCCGCTCCACGGAATATCGAGTTGCGCGGCGAGTTCTTCACCGGTTGGGGGCATGATCTGCATCAACCCCATGGCGCCGACCGGAGACAGAGCGTAGGTGTTGCCACGGCTTTCGATGTGGATCACCGCCATCACCAGATTCGGGTCGATTCCGTGCAGGTTGGCGTCGCGTACGATCGTGGCTGCGACTTGCGCGATTTCCGCTTCGCTGAGCCCCGAACGGCGCTCCTGCAGATATCGGATGGCGCGGTGGATCATCGGGTCGGACGCGCCTTGTTCGTCTCCAGGCGTTGGCGGTGCAAGGGACACCGGAGGTAGTTCGTGCGACAGCGGCATCGAGAAGAGGCCGCAAGAAAGTGTTCCGACGGCGAGGCACGACAGCGATGCGAGCAATCGACGGATCATGGCGGTTATCCGAGGCCTAGGGGCGAGATGCCGAGCGCGTCGATCGCCCTGTAGTTGTTGATGACCGCGTATCCCGTAGAGACGACCACCAGGCCGAAGAAGGCCTTCTTCACCAAATTGGGTACGCGGCGCGTCGTCAGCAGGAAGGCCACCGCGGCGACGGTCACGAGGCTGTCGACGAGGAGGCCCGGGACGAGCCCAACGGCTTGGAAGAGCCAATCCGAGATCGGGTTGACTTCCGTGACCTGCCAACCCGAGACGGGTTGGCGTAGACACAGGTAGGTGGTCCAGTGGTCTGCGGCCGAAAGGGCCAATGTGACGATTGCGAGTGCGTACACCTGAACTCCCACAGCTTCCGTGCAAATCGCGGATACAAAGAGGATTGAGCAAAAAGCGTGCCCTGGACGAAAGCGAGCCAGCGGATCCCATGAAAATCGGCTGCTTAGCGTGCCGATTGCGCATGGAATTCGTGTTGGCGAAGCCCCCGCGCATAGCCGGGTGTGGGAATTTATTTTCCCTTTTGGCTACAGCGAGGGCCCGCGATCCGGCCGTTTCGATCCGCGATGCGCGGTAGGCGTCGTGGCGAGGGGCGGTGTGTAGAAAGGGGCCCAGCCAAACGGCCGGGCCCTTGTCGTGGCGATTTGCCTCAGACCGACGTCGCAAGCGAATCCAAAGGATTCGCCCGCTAGCGGCCCTTTCGCATCTTGCCTTTGCCCAAGAGTAGCCAGTCGATCGAGATGTTCTCCTTGAGCGCCAGCGTGATCAGGAAGTCCGTGTGGGGTGTCGTTCCACTCTCGTATCGGTTGACGTTTTGCTGAAACACACCGAGATCACGCGCGAATTGTCGCTGCGAACGATCTCCGCGAACCGTCGCAAGCCTGTCGGGAAGCTTCCGCTTGAGACGTCCAACTGCAGCTGTTGCCATATGCTTAATTCTCCTGGTTTGCGCTCCACGGCCGCGACCGTCCTCTGTCGGGCGCAGCCGTAACTCTCATCATCTAGTCGCAGTCGGCGATTTTGTTCCGCGTTCCTTTTTCTTGTACCTTGGTTCCGACTGAGCCCGAGAAGGGCGCGTTGGTTTAGAAGGTTCGCAGGGCGACATCACACAATCGCGTCACCCGCGAATCGCGGCAGTGTAGGTTCCGAGATGGGCAATGGCAAGGGGCAAGGCATTCATTTGGGCTGAAACTCGTGCGACGGAGCTGGATGATGAAGTCGTCAGGTCAAATGATTCTCGGCATCGCCAGCGAAGCGTCGGGCTTGCGTGGAAAAGGAAGCCGAAGCTAGTGGTTTTACCTAGTTTTACTCCGGGATGGGGGACCGTTCTCGGTGTTTCGCCCAATCTAGGGTCAATCTAGTGTGTTGGCCGATTCATTTGCTGATTGAGACGCTGGCTTGCGTGGCGCGGATCATCGTCTTCGGGTGACCGGAGGGCGTTTGTCGGGCCGACGCTTTCGGGTTCCCCGGGGCGGGGTTCGACCGACATCCGACCGGGTTCGCGAGGCCCTCTTCGGCCGCCTTGGAAATCTGGAAGGCGCGCGCGTGCTCGACCTCTACGCGGGTAGCGGTGCGCTCGGAATCGAGGCGATCTCTCGCGGCGCAGTGGAAGCGACCTTCGTGGAGAGGGATGCCAAGATCTTGGGGGTGTTGCGGGCGAATCTGGCAGCACTCGGAATTGATTCGATCGCATCGGTCGCTCCTGGCGATGTGCCGGCAGTCGTTCGTCGCCTCGGGCGTGAGAAGGAGCGCTTCGACCTCGTGCTGATCGATCCGCCCTACGCGTCCGAGGAGCCGACGCGGGCCTTCGAGGCCCTGATCGGCGCCGCGGTTCTGTCTCCGGGCGCTATGCTGGTGCTCGAGCGCGACAAACGTCATCCTTCGCCCCAGGTGGAAGGATTGTCTGCAGTCGATGAGCAGCGCTACGGCGACACGGTCGTGGCTCGGTTCGTCGCCGGGCAGGCCGAATAGGGCAGGAAGGTCGTATGGCCAATCGAGAGAGCCGAGAAAAAGTTGCCCTATTTCCCGCCAGCTTCGATCCGCTCACCAACGGCCATTTGGATGTGGTGGAGCGGGCGCTTGGAATCTTCGATCGACTCGTCCTCGCCGTGGCCTTCAACACCCAGAAGGAAGGCACCTTCACCAAAGACGAGCGACTCGCGATGCTCCAATCCGTGTTCGGCGATGAACCGAGAGTCGATGTGACTGCCTTTGATAATTTGACGGTCGACTTCGCAATGGAAATCGGAGCCAAGATCATCATCCGCGGTCTCCGGGCGATGTCGGACTTCGAGTACGAATTCGAGATGGCGTTGATGAACAAGCATCTCTACCCCGAAGTCGAGACGGTATTCATGATGGCCAGCCAGAAATACCTCTACGTCAGTTCCTCTCGACTCAAAGAACTCGTCCGGCTTGGCCGATCCGTGGACGCGTTTGTCCCTGCGATCGTTGCCAAGGAGCTTGACGAGAAGCTGGGACGGGCGACGCCTGGTTGAATCCGCGATCCGACGCGGATCCGAGCCCGCTTCCGGGTTCGTTGTTCGTTTGGCTGGGTTCCGTTAACCTCGCATCCAACAAAGGAAATTCTCAAGGCCTTGCCCATGGAACAGCGGCGTATCCTGGTCGCAGTCACTGGTGGTATCGCGGCGTACAAGATTCCGGAATTGATCCGGGTCCTGCGCCGGGCGGACGCATCCGTCCGCTGTGTGATGACACCCGAAGCCCGGGAGTTCGTCGCTCCACTGGTTCTCCAGACGCTCACCGGTTACTCGGTGCGGACGGACTTCTTCGACGCCTCGCAGGAGGGAGAGATCGACCACATTTCCCTGGCCGACTGGGCGGAACTCGTGATTCTGGCGCCGGCGACCGCCAACACCCTTGCAAAATTGAGCTGCGGACTTGCAGATAACCTCGTCTCCGCGGTGCTGCTCGCGACGCGAGCGACTGTTCTCGTGGCGCCGGCGATGAATGTGAACATGTGGGAGCACCCGGCTACACGGAGCAACATGGAGACTCTCCGGCAGCGCGGAGTCTGCACGGTCGGCCCCGAAGTCGGAGAACTCGCCTGTGGCTGGGAGGGCGCGGGGCGGATGGCGCAACCCGAGGCGATCGCCGCGGAGGCCGAGTTGTTGCTCGGCTCCCGCGAGCTCGAGGGTGACGTAGTCCTGGTCAGCGCCGGCGGAACGCGCGAGCCGATCGACAGCGTTCGGTTCCTGGGCAATCGGTCGTCGGGTAAGATGGGTTTCGCGGTTGCCGCCGAGGCGGCGCTCCGCGGCGCCGACGTCGTCCTGGTGGCGGGCCCGACCCCGCTCGCCACGCCGCCGGGGGTTCGCCGGATCGACGTTCAGACCGCTCTCGAGATGCGCGCTGCGATCATCGCCGAATTCGAGAATGCGACCATCACTGTCATGGCTGCGGCCGTCGCGGATTTTCGCGCCGCCCAGCGCCGCGAGTTGAAGATCAAGAAAGAGGATCTCGCCGATGACTCGGTTTTGACGCTCGAATTGATCCGCAACCCGGACATTCTCGCGGAACTGTGTCAGAGAAAGGGCGATCGCGTCGTGGTCGGATTTGCGGCGGAGAGCCACGATTTGATGGCGTCCGCGCGTCGGAAGATCGCCCGCAAGGGCTGCGATCTCCTGGTCGCAAACAATATCAGCAGCGAGACTTCGGGCTTCGACTCCGACGACAATGCCGTGGTATTCGTCTGGCCCGGCGGCCAGATCGAAGAGCTTCCGCCCATGCCCAAGAGAGATGTGGCTGCGCAGCTGCTCGACCGGGTTGCGAAGTCGAGAGGCGGACACGAATGATGCTGCGCGGGTTCGTCACCTCGCTGCGGATCGCGGCGACCTCGCTCGGGCTGCTCGCGCTGTTGGCGGGCAGCGCCTGGGCGAGCCACATCAACGTCATTACGATCGACGGCTCGATCAATCCGGCGTCTTCCGACTATCTCCAGGGCGCGATTGCGCAGAGCGAATCCGATGGAGCCGAAGCGCTGCTCATCGAACTCGATACGCCGGGCGGCCTGCTCAGCTCTACGAAGGACATCATTCAGGCGATGCTCAACGCCAAGGTTCCGGTGATCGTATTCGTCTCGCCGAAGGGAGCCTGGGCGGCCTCGGCTGGGACGTTCATCACGTTGGCTGGCCACATCGCTGCGATGGCGCCGGGCACCAGCATTGGAGCGGCGTCTCCGATCAGCGCGTCGGGCGGGGGAGGCACGCGAGAAGAGAACGACGAACGCTCCGACGTGTCGATGGAGAAGGCCGAGAAGATGACCATGGCGTTCATGGAGGCGATCGCCACCGAGCGAAAACGCAATGTCGAGTGGGCGCTCAGCGCGGTTCGAGAAGCCGAAGCGATCGCGCAGGACGAGGCACTGAAACTCGGGGTGATCGACCTGGTGGCGGCCGATCGAGCCGACCTCCTGAAACAGATCAACGGGATGGAGATCGAGATCGGAGACGAAGTGGTCGTCCTCGATCTGGATGGGGCAGAAGTTCGCGTCATCGAGATGACGGGAATGACGAAATTCTTCAACTTCCTCGCGAGTCCGGACATCGCCATGTTGCTGGTGATGGCAGGGATGCTGGGCCTCTATATCGAATTTCAACAGCCTGGCATGTTGGCGCCAGGGATTCTTGGAGCATTTTGTCTGGTGCTCGCCGGCTTTGCGTTCCAGATCCTGCCGTTTTCCTGGATTGGATTGCTCGTGATGCTCGTGGGGATGGCTTTGCTCGTGCTCGAAATTTACGTTGCGTCATTTGGCGTGCTATTCACGCTGGGTGTCATTTGCCTCCTTGTGGGAGGGACGATGATCTTCGATGTGCCCGAGATGAGCGATCTCAGCTTGCCTTTCTGGACGTTTTTGGTGCCCGTTGTAACGGGATTTGCGATCGTTGCCGGGATCGTGATGATCATCGTGACCCGAAGCATTTTTGGCGCTCAAACCGCCGGGGTAGACGAGCTGTTGGGCCTGATTGGAGAGACGCGAACGTCGCTCAGCCCGAACGGAAAGGTGTTCATTCGCGGCGAGTACTGGTCGGCCACGGCCGATCAGGAGATTGCGAGCGGCGAGCCCGTGGAGGTGACGGCGGTCGAGGGGATGAGCCTTCGCGTGCGCCGCGCGGTTTCGCGTTCAAGGACCTATCCGGATGCAACCGGCTGATCGAGTTGATGGCAAACGGCGACTGATCGAGTCGATGGAAAACTAGAGGGAGGGAGTTGATGGGCCTGGCACTACTGATCGTCATTGGAACATTTGCGGCGCTTTTTGTCTTCGGCATTCGGATCATCACCGAGTACGAGCGTGGGGTGATCTTCCGGCTGGGGCGATACGTGGGTGTCAAGACAGCCGGTTTCAAGTGGATCATCCCGGGCGTCGATCGCATGGTGAAGATCAGCCTGAGAGAAATCGTCATGGACGTTCCCTCTCAGGAAGTCATCACGCGGGACAACGTCTCGGTGAAGGTCAACGCGGTGCTCTACTTTCGCGTGCTCCACCCCGAGAAGGCGGTGATCCAGGTCGAAAACTATATGTACGGGACTTCGCAGCTCGCACAAACGACGCTGCGAAGTGTCTGCGGACAACACCAACTTGATGAGCTTCTCGCGGAGCGCGATGACGTCAATCAGAAGCTCCAGGAGATCATCGACCTGCAGACAGAGCCCTGGGGGGTGAAGGTGCGCGCGGTCGAGGTCAAGCAGATAGACCTTCCACAGGAAATGCAGCGCGCAATGGCCAAACAAGCGGAAGCCGAGCGTGAAAAGCGCGCGAAGGTGATTCACGCGGAGGGCGAATTTCAGGCCGCCCAGCAACTCGCGAACGCAGCGCGGGTGCTCGGCACGGAGCCGGCAGCGCTGCAGCTTCGCTATCTCCAGACGCTGGCCGAGATCGCGACAGAGAACAACTCGACGACGATCTTCCCGATTCCGATCGACATCCTGCGCCCCTTCTACGACAATCTGGCTGTAAATGCGCCGAGTGCTCCGAAAGGCGGCGGCGGAGCGTAATCGATGGCTCGAGACGACGAAGAGTCCTCGGTCGATGCGAGGGTGAATCGGTCGGTGCGGCGGTTTCTGACCATCCTGGTCCTGATGCTGGTTCTTCTCGCTGCGAGCGCGGGCTGGGCGTACACCGGATTTCCGGGCGCCGGGTATCTGGGCTTCTATCAACTCAAGCCCGGCCAGTCGGCAATCATTCTGCGCCTCGGCGCATACAGCCAAACCGAGCCGCGGCCGGGGCTTCGCTGGCATCTTCCAGCACCGTTCGAGAGCCACGACATCGTCAATGTTTCGGAGATCATGCGCCTGGAGTTCGGTATTCGGGGCGATGATTCGGTGGCGGACGAAGACGCCATCCATGAATCCAGCATGCAGACGGGAGATAACAGCATCGTAGATCTCGGTTTCGTGCTGCAATACCGCATTGGCGACGCCTTCGAATCCCGCTACAGCGTTGCGGAAATTGTTTCGACTCTGCGCGATGCCGCTCAAGCGGCGGTGCGCGAGATTGTCGGCAGGATGACGGTCGACGGTGTTCTCACCGAGCGGCGCGGCGAGGTCGAGATCGAGAGCGAGCGGCTGTTGCAGGACATCGTCGACTCCTATGCGATGGGGATCGAGGTCATGCAGATCGAACTGCAACAGGTCCAGCCGCCGGAGGCTGTGCGGGCGGCGTTTGACGACGTGGTGGCCGCAGCGCAGGACGCGAATCTGGCCATCAATCAGGCGAGGGGGTACGAGAACGAGGTGCTTCCCCACGCCCGCGCCGAAGCGATTGAACTGACGGAATCCGCCCACGCCTATCGCGATGCCAAGATCGCCGAATCCCGGGGTGAGGCTGAGCGCTTCAGCGCCCTGTTGGCCGCCTATCAGGTGGCTCCTGAAGTGACCCGAAAGCGGCTCTATCTCGAAACCATGGAGGCCGTTCTTCCCAACGTGGAGAAGATCATCATCGAGCCGGGGGCGGCGAGCGTTTTGCCGCATCTATCGCTGGGAGATGCTTCGCGAGGCAAGCCGTGAAGCGAATCTTGATGGTCGTCTTCGTAGCGTTGGCGCTGGTGACGGGCTTCGTCGCTGCCGGAAACCTGGGGATCGGTCCGGTGGTGATCACCAGGGAGGGAACCCAGCAGATCATCCTCAGGTTTGGTGAAGTCATCAATGAGACGGAACCCGGATGGTCTTGGCGCATTCCTCTACTGGACGAGGTGAATACCTACGAACGCCGGCTGCTCTATCTCAATACCGAAGAGGATGTGATCCAGACGAAGGATCAGGAGCGCATCGTGGTCGACAACTACGCGATGTGGAAGATCGATGATCTTACCGCGTTCATATCGTCGTTTCCGAGGGGAATGCGGCAGGCCGAGAAGCAGATGGATCGAGTCGTTCGAGCGGGCGTGAGGGAGATCGTTGCGCGGCACACCCTCACAGAGGTGCTCACGGATCGGCGCAGCGAGGTCATGGAGGCGATTCGCAAAAGGGTGGCAGATTCCTTTTCGGGCACTGGTATCGCGATCCATGATGTGCGTATCAATCGTACGGAGCTGCCGCCTGCGATCGAGAAGAACGTCCACGCGCGCATGAAGACGGATCGTGACCGACTGGCGCGCAAATACCGCGCCGAGGGAGAAGAACAAGCCCGCAAGATCAGAGCCGTTGCGGACCGCGACGCAACGGTGATCGTCGCGAAGGCGAGAGGCGAAGCCCAGGTTACGCGCGGAGAGGGTGATGCCGAGTCGACGCGGATCTACGCGGCCGCCTTCGGCAAGGCTCCCGAGTTCTATGCCTTCGTTCGCAGCCTCGAGGCCTACCGAAAGACGATCGGCGAGGGGACGACACTGATTCTCTCTCCGGAGTCGGAATTCTTCGAATTCCTCGATGGAAGCGGCTCGAGAGCGGACCGGCGGTGAATCGTCAGCGCGGGACCCGGTGTCTCTGCCAAACCCCGTAGCAGGTCAAGACCGCAGAGGATCACCCAGGGGCTACCGGTTCTGATCGCGGTAATCTTGTGGGAGCGCTGGGAAACCGATGGATCCAATGACCGCGGCGAAGCATGCGATCGTGGATGAGAACAGAATTACGGTGAAGAGTTTCAGGTAGCTAGCGAGGAAGAGGGCGCAAAGGGATGCGCACGTTGGGAGTCTAGCATTGGAGTACTTTGCGGGTAGCGGTTCACTGGACCGTCCTTTGCAAAAACCCATCGTCACGATTGGCAACTTCGATGGCTTGCATGTTGGCCATCGCGCGATCACGGACACCATCGTGGCGCGAGCCCGAGCCAACGGAGGCACTGCCATCGTCTACACCTTCAACCCCCATCCGGTCAGGGTATTGAGGCCCGATCAAGCCCCTCGTCTGCTCACGACCCACGAACAGAAAATTGAGTTGCTCGAGAAGACTGGTATCGACGCTCTGATCGTGGAAACCTTCGACGCAGAATTCGCAAGGATTGCCGCGGAAGAGTTCATTCGAGAGATCTTATTCGCGCGAATTCGGCCCGTGGCAGTCTATGTGGGCTACGATTTTCACTTCGGTCACGATCGCGAAGGTTCGATGGGGCTCCTGACGGAACTCGGACCGAAGCTGGGTTTCTCGGTGACGATCATCCCCGAAGTCACGATGGGAGAGCGAGACGTTAATTCGACGCGAATTCGCAAGTTGCTGGTGGAGTCACGCGTCGAGGAAGTCGGTCGGATGCTGGGTCGCGCATACAGTGTTCGCGGCCGTATCGTCCAGGGCGAACAAAGAGGCCGTACGCTGGGATTCCCGACCGCCAATCTCGATCCCGAAAACGAGATCCTGCCGGCCGCCGGCGTTTATGCGGGGCGCTTCCTTTTCATCGATGAAGGATCCCCTGAGCGAGGCGTCGAGGTGCCCGCCGTGATGAATGTAGGTACCCGGCCCACGTTCGAGGGGGACGGGCGAACGCAGGCCGAGGCTCATCTGATCGACTTCAAGGGAGATCTATACGGCCGCCGCGTCGAGATGTCGTTTCTGGCTCGCCTGCGCGAAGAGCGGCGATTTTCGAGTGTCGAGACCTTGCGGGAGCAAATTGCTTCCGACGTTGGCGCGGCGCGCAAGATCCTGGGTCTCCCCTGAGTACGGACGAACGATCGCCGCTCCGAGACGCTCCGCGCCGCCGGAGCCGCCTCCGGGACTACCGCGTCTGGGTGGGCCTTGCGATTACCGCCGTTTTCATCTGGTTCGTCATCCGGGATGTGGACTTCGCGCTGGTCGTTGCGGCGATTCGCGAGGCGAACTGGCTGCTGCTCGTGGGGCTTTCGCTGCCGTCCTATCTAGCGCTCGTTCAGCTGCGGGCCATGCGCTGGCGCCACTTCACGGACCCCGTCCAGCCGATCGGTCTCCGACCCTTGTTTCGGGCCACGGCGGTCGGATTCATGGCAAACAATATCTTTCCGCTGAGATTGGGAGAGGTGATCCGGCCTTGGTACCTGGCCCGAGAAGTTGGCGCGCCCCCAGCAGCGCTCTTTGGCACCGTCGTTCTCGAGCGCGTGATCGACACCATCTCGGTGATCGGGCTTGCCGCGACTGCGATTGCTCTGAGGGGGGCAGGTGAGGGCGGGCTCCTCGCGCAAGTTGCGGTTGCCCTGATTCCAGTTGCCATGGCGCCGCTGATCGGGCTCGTTGTGCTGCGGGTGGCGCCCCATCTCGTCATCGGCCTCGCGAGCTGGTTGCTCAGACCGTTCCCGGCGCGCTTTGGCAACCACCTGATCGATCTCCTCGGCCGATTCGGCGATGGCCTCGGCGCATTGAAGGGCGGCACTCATCTCTTCTGGATCGCCTTTCATTCGATCATGATCTGGTTTGTCGTTTCGACGATTCCGATGCTGGCGGGTTTTTGGGCCCTCGGAATCGATTTGGGCTCGCCCTTCGAAACGCTGCTGGCGGGTTGGATCACGCTGGCTGCCGTGGGAATGGCCGTTGCTATCCCGTCCGCACCGGGATTTTTTGGCACCTATCACGCGGCTTGCAGACTCGCCCTGGAGCCCTTCGGCGTGACCCCTGAAGACGCGGTGGCGCTCGGGACGCTGCTCCACGGCATCTTCTGGATCACCCTCACGCTGCTCGGGCTCGCGGTCCTGCGCTCCCGCCACACCTCCTGGGGGGAACTCGAACAGGCCGCCGAGGCGCCTGAAGGCCCCTCCTCGGGAGCCAACGTCCAGTAAAGCTCCTCTTGCGTAGCGCCGATAACCCGGCGGGTTCCCAACGATTTCCCACGGTACTCAACCGTGGGCCAGGGATCGTTTCGACACCCGGTTGGAGCGGTCCGCGATTTGGCCGCGTTCGCAGGTGGGCGCTGGTTCACGGTGGGGAGGTAGGCGGTCGGTGAACGAACAGATCGGGGAACTCCTGGTCAAGGAGAACCTGCTCACCGCTGATCAGCTGCGGCAGGCGCGGGACGACGCTCGCACGAAGGGCTCCCGCCTGGGCGCGCAGATCACCGAGCTCGGCTATCTGGACGAGAACGATCTCACGGAATTCGTCGCCAAGCAGTACGGAGTTCCCTCCATCGACCTGGAAGAGTTCGAGATCGACGCCGTTGTCATTCGATTGATTCCCGAGGAAGTCGCAACCAAGCACACCGTGATTCCGGTCAACCGAGCCGGATCGACGCTGATCCTCGCGACTTCGGATCCGTCGAACATCTTCGCGCTCGACGACATCAAATTCCTGACGGGTTACAACATACAAGCGGTTGTTGCGGCCGAAGATGCCATCCGGCGGGCCATCGACAAATACTACGACCAATCGACGTCACTCGAAGACGTCATGGGCGATTTCGACGATTCCGACATCGACCTCATCCAAGATGAAGATGACGTCGATATAGGCGAACTTGCCAAGGCCTCCGAGGATGCCCCGGTCGTCAAGCTCGTCAATCTGATTCTCACCGACGCCGTGAAGAAGATGGCATCGGATATTCACATCGAACCGTACGAGAAGAGCTTTCGCGTCCGCTACCGGATCGACGGCGTGCTCTACGAAGTCATGAAGCCTCCGATGAAGCTGAAGAACGCCATCCTCTCTCGTGTCAAGATCATGTCAGAGCTCGACATTGCCGAGCGACGTCTCCCTCAGGACGGTCGCATCAAGCTCAAGATGGGGCGCGGGCGTGAAATGGACTTTCGCGTCTCCGTATTGCCAACGCTGTTTGGCGAGAAGATCGTCCTGCGGCTACTGGATAAGTCGAATCTCCAACTCGACATGACCAAGCTCGGATTCGAGCAAGCACAACTCGACGGGTTTCAAGACGCGATACATCAGCCCTATGGAATGGTCCTGGTGACGGGTCCCACGGGATCGGGCAAGACGACCACGTTGTACTCCGCGCTCTCGGAACTCAACCAGGTATCGGAGAATCTTTCCACCGCAGAAGATCCCGTAGAATTCAACCTTCCGGGAATCAACCAGGTCCAGATGCACGATGAGATCGGGTTGAATTTCGCAGCTGGCTTGAGAGCGTTCCTGCGGCAGGACCCCGACATCATCATGGTCGGTGAGATTCGTGACTTTGAAACTGCGGAAATCGCAGTGAAGGCCGCCCTCACCGGGCACATGGTGCTCTCTACGCTCCACACCAACGACGCGCCCTCGACGATCAACCGGCTACTCAACATGGGGATCGAGCCATTCCTGGTCGCTTCATCCGTGAATTGCATCGTTGCCCAACGGCTGGCGCGTCGAATCTGTGAGGACTGCAAGGAGAAGGATCCCGATATTGAGATCCCTGCTCTCATTGAAGCGGGGATGGCCGAGGACGCCGCAGCAAACCTGGTGCCCGTGAAAGGACAGGGCTGCCGGAACTGCTCGGATACCGGGTTCAGGGGGCGGATGGCTGTCTACGAAGTCATGCCGATGCACGAAGAATTGAAAGAGTTCGTTCTCAATGGCGCGTCTGCTCTCGACCTCAAGCGGGAAGCAATTCGCCTTGGAATGCAATCCCTACGACAAAGCGCATTCGGAAAGCTCAGTGAGGGGATCACGACATTGAGCGAAGTGTTGCGCGTTTCGGCAGCCGATCACTAGGAGTCCGCTCATGGCGAATATGCACCAACTACTGAAGGCGATGATCGAGAAGGGAGCGAGCGATCTTCACATCACGACAGGTACGTCGCCGCAGATGCGCATCGATGGAAAGTTGCATCCGTTGCGTATGCCGCCGCTCTCTCCGTCCGAAACCAAGCAACTTTGCTATTCGGTGTTGACCGACGCTCAGAAGCACCGATTCGAGGAGAACAACGAGCTCGACCTTTCGTTCAGCGTGCAGAAGCTTTCCCGCTTCCGCGGAAACATCTTCATTCAGCGCGGCAATGTCTCTGGAGCGTTTCGGGCGATCCCCTACACGATCCCCAACGTCGACGATCTCGGTCTGCCGAAAATCGTCGCGGAGCTCGGTGAGAAGCCCCGAGGCCTCATTCTCGTGACTGGCCCGACCGGCTCTGGAAAATCAACCACATTGGCCGCGATCATCAACAAGATCAATCAGGAGCGCAACGAGCACATCGTCACCATCGAGGACCCGATCGAATATCTTCATCCCCACAAGGGGTGCATCGTCAATCAGCGAGAAATCGGTGCCGACACCGATAGTTTCAAGACGGCGCTCAAGTACATCCTGCGTCAGGACCCGGATGTGGTCATGATCGGCGAGATGCGAGACCTCGAGACGATCGAGGCTGCGTTGACGGTCGCAGAAACCGGCCACCTGGCGTTTGGAACGCTGCACACGAACTCCGCCCTCCAGACGATCAATCGAGTCGTGGACGTGTTCCCTCCGTATCAGCAGGCGCAGATTCGGGCACAACTCTCATTCGTTCTCGAGGCCGTTCTTTGTCAAGCCCTATTGCCGAGGGCCAATGGCCCCGGCCGAGTCATGGCGCTGGAGGTCATGATTCCGAATGCGGCCATTCGAAATCTGATCCGCGAGGACAAGGTTCATCAGATCTATTCATCGATGCAGGTGGGGCAGGAGAAGTTTGGAATGCAGACGATGAATCAATCACTGGCTTCGCTCTGTCAGCGGCGGATGGTTTCACTCGAAGACGCGATGGGTAGAAGTCCAGATGTCGATGAGCTTCGCAATCTGATCGCGCAGGGCGGAGCGAACAAGCAGGGACAACGAGCAAGCGGTAAAAGCTGATCGAAGGTCACTGGAGGGGGTAAGAGACAATGCCGGTCTATACCTGGAAAGGTAAGACGCGACAAGGAACCGTGACGAAGGGCGTCATGGAGGCGGCGAGTGAAGATGCCGTCATGACCCAACTTCGCGGGCAAATGCTTACACCGATTGCGGTGAAGGCCAAGGCGAAGGACATTTCGGAATACCTTGGTTTTCTCAAACAGAAGATCACAACCAAGGACCTCGTCATTTTCACGCGACAGTTCGCGACGATGATCGATGCGGGCCTGCCGCTGGTTCAGTGTCTGAAGATTCTCGGTGATCAGCAGGAGAACCCCACCTTCAAGAAGGTCATCGAAGAAGTGCGAAATGACGTCGAACAGGGTTCAACGTTTGCCGATGCGCTTTCCAAGCATCCGAAGCCCTTTGACGTCCTGTTTTGCAACCTCGTCGCTGCAGGAGAAATCGGTGGTATTCTCGATACGATCCTGAACCGGTTGGCGAGCTACCTGGAAAAGGCAGACGCCCTGGCGCGAAAGGTGAAGGGCGCGATGGTCTATCCGACCACCGTCCTCGTCGTTGCGATCGGCGTCATCGTTCTGCTCCTCGTAAAAGTGATTCCGACGTTCGAAAAGATGTTCGCAGATTTTGGTGGTGAACTCCCGGGCCCGACCAAAGTCGTCGTGACGATCAGTAACTTCATGCAAGACTGGATCGCCATTATTCTGGCAACCGTGACCATTGTGGGCATGGCATTTCTTCAGGCTCGCAAGCGCTCGTACAAGTTTCGCAAGGCGACCGATGCGCTCTTCTTGAAGTCTCCGATCTTCGGCTCACTGCTCCGGAAGGTCGCGGTGGCACGCTTCACCCGCACGCTTGGAACCATGATCGCGAGTGGTGTTCCGATCCTGGACGGCCTGCAGATCGTCTCGAGAACCGCCGGCAACGTGATCATAGAAGAAGCGCTGAACAAGGTTCGATCGGCGATCTCGGAGGGGCGGACGATTGCGGAACCCCTGGCGGAATCGGGTGTATTTCCCGGAATGGTGGTTCAGATGATTGCGGTCGGCGAAGAGACGGGCGCGATGGAGACGATGCTGTCGAAAATTGCGGATTTCTACGATGACGAAGTGGATGCTGCGGTCGACGCCCTCACAGCAATGCTGGAACCTCTCATGATGGTGGGCTTGGGCGGAACGGTCGGTGCGATGCTGATCGCTATGTATCTGCCGATTTTCAAGATCGCAGAAACCATCAACTGATCACGGAGCCGGATTCGACCCCTACCCGCGGAGAAGGCTCTTGAGCGGCGACAGCGGATTCGAGAAGAGACTCCTCATCCTGATGGGGGCGCGCCTCGCCCTCTCGTTGCTGAGTCTTGGCATTGCGGCGGCCCTCGAGGCCGCGGGATGGAGCTATTCACCCGCGGAATGGCGGGGCTTCTACGGCACGGTGATCTTCGCCCTGTTGGCGACCATCGGCTACGGGCTGATCTTGCGCCGCGTCAAGCGCTTCAAGCGTTTCGCGGTTCTCAACATTGCCACGGATATTGCAATCGTAAGCGCGCTGGTTCACCTGTCCGGCGGTTCGGATTCTCCGTTTGCGTTTCTCTACGTGCTCATCGGAGTCTACGGCGCGATTTTGCTCGAGCGGAAGGGGGCGTTGATCTGTGCGGTGGCCGGTGGGCTCGTGTATGGGATTGTAATCCTGGCTGGACAGCGGGGCTGGCTTCCCCTGCGCACGATCGGGCCTCCGGACCCTACCCCCGTGTTGGTCAGCATCTGGGTGATCCACGCGGGCGGTGTGGTGTTGGTGGCCTGGTTGGCGAGCCTGTTGTCTGCTGAGGTGCGCCGAGCGGGGGAAGCTCTCGAACAGCGCACGAGCGACCTGAGCCGACTTCAGACCCTTCACGAGCGCACGGTCGAGAGCCTGAGAAGCGGGTTGCTGACGACGGATCTCGAGGGGCGGGTCACGTCTTTTAACTCCGAGGCGGAGCGAATTACCCACCAAGATCGCAGCCACGTGCTCGGGATGGATGTCGAAGCCATTCTACCTGGAATTCGAGATCACCTGGTCGTCGATTGCGAAGGCAGCGAGGTCGACCCCCCCAATTCACGTGGGCGAATGGCCTACCGGGCCCAGGACCAGACCCTCCATCATCTCGGGATCGGGACCTATGTGTTGCGAGATGGAGTGGCCGGGGCCGAAGGTCACGTGGTGATCTTCCAGGATGTCACGGATGTGGTGGAGATGGAGGCAAATCTGCGCCAATCGGAGCGTCTCGCGGCGATCGGCGAGCTTTCGGCCAGCATTGCCCACGAAATTCGAAACCCACTCGCGGCGATCTCGGGATCGATCGAGATGCTGCAGGGGGAGAGGGCCGGCCAAGAAGAGTCTGCCGACTCTGCGCATCTGATGAAGATCGCGCTGAGAGAGGTGGGCCGCCTCAACCGGCTGATTTCTGACTTCTTGATGTATGCGCGCCCAGAGCCTCTCAACCCGGAAACCGTCCAACTCCAAGAGGTCATCACCGACGTCCTCGAGATGTTTGATGCCGCGCGACCGGGTGCGCTTGAAATCGACCTTGCGGTGGAAGGTGGCCTCACGGTCTTCGCGGACCATGGCCAGCTGCGACAGGTGCTGTGGAATCTGGTTCTCAACGCTGCGGAAGCGATGCCAGACGGCGGGCACTTGCGCGCCAGCGCGCGGGCTCTGACCGAGCGCGATTCTCAAGAGGGATCTCCAAGGGGCCGAAGAGGCCAGGAGGAGGAGGAGGGAAAGGCTCGCTGGTTGGAGATCGTCATAGCTGACACTGGCTCTGGGGTTTCGCAGGACAAGCTGAGTCGAATCTTTGATCCCTTCTTCACCACAAAGGACGATGGCTCAGGTCTCGGCCTGGCCACGGTTCACCGAATTGTCCAGAACCATGGCGGGACGATTCGGTTGGAGAGCGAATTGGGCGTGGGTACGACCGTACGGATTCGGCTGCCTGGAGCGGGAGTATCAGCTTGAGCGCGAAGGCTCGCATTCTCGTCGTTGACGACGAGCGCAGCATGCAGGAGTTTCTCGAGATCTTCTTCAGAAGCGAAGGCTATGATGTCGTCACCGCGGGCGATGTCGACACTGCACTGGTTCATCTGGAAAGTGACGACTTCGATGTCATCATTAGCGACATTCAGATGCCCGGGCGCTCTGGGATTGATCTCCTCCACGCCGCATACGAAATGTCGCCGGAAGCCGTCGTCATCATGATCACTGCGTTTGCCAGCACGGAGACCGCGATCAGCGCGATGAAAGAGGGTGCCTACGATTACGTCACGAAGCCCTTCAAGGTGGACGAGCTTCGAGTCGTGGTCGATAAGGCGCTGGAGAAGAAACTTCTTTCCTGCGAAAATACAAGGCTTCGAAAAGAGCTGAGGAGTCACAGCCGAGATCGCTCGATCATCGGAAACAGCGCCCCGATTCGGCGAGTCTGCGAGCTGGTCGCGCAGGTTGCCGACAGCAAGGCCAATGTGCTGATCAGCGGAGAAAGCGGAACGGGCAAGGAGGTTGTCGCGCGTGCAATCCATCAGCGAGGAGCGCGCTGCAGCAAACCCTTTGTGGCTGTCAACTGTGCGGCAATTCCGGAGACGCTCCTCGAATCCGAGCTCTTTGGCCACGTTAAAGGCGCATTCACGGGTGCCATCCAGAACAAGGAGGGGCTCTTCGGGGCTGCGGATGGGGGTACGTTGTTTCTCGACGAGGTCGGGGAACTTACTCTTGCTGTTCAGGTGAAGTTGCTCCGCGCCATCCAGGAGAAATGCTTTCGGCGAGTCGGTGCATCCGGAGATACCCGGGCAAACGTCAGGATCATCGCGGCAAGCAATCGGCGCCTCGGTGAGGAGGTGGCGTTAGGCCGCTTTCGTGAAGATCTCTACTACCGCCTGAACGTGATCGAGATTCCTCTTCCACCCCTGCGCGATCGAAGCGACGACATCCCGCTCCTGATCGCTCATTTCATCGAGAAGTACGCGGTGGAACTCGAGAACTCAGTAACCCACGCAACCGATGAGGCGATCGCCCGTTTGATTGAGTACCGGTTTCCTGGAAATGTACGTGAACTCGAGAATGTGATTGAGAGAGCCGTTGCGCTCAGTCGTTCCGGCGCGATTGATCTCGAGTCGCTTCCTCCGGCGGTGCTGAGCCCGGCGGCATGCGGAGATCTCCCGCGAATTACCAGCAGCGAGGGAATCGATCTCGAGGCAATGCTCAATGAATACGAGAGGGGGTTGCTCGAGGAGGCGCTGCAGGCTGCGAAAGGTGTGAAGAAACGCGCTTCCCAACTTGTTGGTGTTTCGTTTCGCTCGTTCCGATATCGGTTGGAGAAGCTCGGGCTCGATCACCCGAGTGGCGGCAAGGATTGAGCGATCAATCGCGGATTTCATACTCCTTTATCTTGTAGAGCAGGGCGCGATGGCTGATCTCGAGTCGCTTCGCGGCATGCGTGCGATTGCCGCCCGTGGCGCGCAGTGCGCGACGAATCAGATCCATTTCAAAAGCCCGTCGGGCACGCTTCAGGGATAGACCCGCTCTGGACCCGCTCCCCGTGGGGGGCGCCGACACGATTCGGCGAGGAAGATCTTGAATCGTAATCCGATCTCCGCGCGCCAACATGACCGCCGCTTCGATTACATTTTCAAGTTCCCGAATATTTCCAATCCAATGGTGAGCGACCAGGAGCTCCAGCGCGTCCTCCGCGATCGCCCGGACCGGTTTCGCGATCTCCTGCCGGTGATAGTCGAGAAAGTGATCCACCAGAAGGGGAATGTCCTTTCGTCGGTCCCGAAGTGCAGGGACGTCGAGTCGGGTTGAGCCGAGGCTCTGGCAGAGGCTCTCGCGGAACCGGCCTTTGGCGACATCGTCTTCGAGGTTGCGAGACGTAGCCGCGATAATTCTGAGATCCACGGAGCGGGAGCTCGACGCCGACTGGACTTGCTCATCCTTCAATACGCGGAGGACCTGGTCCTGAATGGAAAGCGGCAAAGCTCCGACTCCGTCCAAAAAGAGGGTGCCGCGGTCCGCATCCAGTAGGAGTCCGCGGCGAGTTCGATCCGCAGTGTCTGTTCCCTGTTTATTTTCACCAAATAGTTCCCTTGAGATTTCGTCAGCTGACCGCGCCGCGCATTGCACCGAGACGAAGCTGTGATTGCGCCGATTCGACAGAGCGTGAATCGCGCGGGCAATCACTTCCTTTCCCGTTCCGGATTCGCCCACCAACAGTACGGGCGATTTGTGCGCACACGCTCGTTCAACGCTCTCGAGGAGGCTGATCATGGAGCTCGATGCGGCTACGAGCGGGCGCTCGCCTACGGTCTTGGCGATTTCCCAGCGGAGCAAACGATTCTGGCGCCTCAGGCGGCCGCGTTCACTCGCGTTGCGCAACCTCAAGCGAAGCTCTGAGGGATGTAGGGGCCTTTTGAGATGGTCATGGGCTCCGCAAAGTGCGACCGCCATGGCTGCCTCGTAATCGTCGACTGAAGAGGTGACGAGCAACGTGGCTTCGGGTGCGCGGCGCGAAAGCTGCCAGACCAGCTCAAAATCGTCGGTTCCGGGTGCGAGTGCGTCACAGATGATGACGTCGGGTGGCATTGATTCGATCAGTTGAAAGGCCAGCTCTGCGCCCGCTGCGCCGATCGCATCGAAACCGGCCTCGGACAAGGCGATCAACTGGTTGTCCCGCGCGGTCGGGTCGGGATCGATTAGCAGAATGCGGTCGGGCATGACACTGCGTTTATCGGAAATTCTGGCTGGAACCCTGAGGGGGTCGCGGGCAAAGATTCGTCGGCATTCCCCGGCCTGGCTGGATCCCTTGCCGGCAAGTTGCGCGCCAAAGCCGGTGATCCGCCGCACCATGAACCGGACGCAGGTTCCCTCAAGTCCCCGGAACAGCAAGCCGATAGTCAAGCGTCGAATCTGGAGCACGAGTAATCGACCCAGGCATTCGGCTGGTAGGGGGGGAGGGCGGTGCCGAGCAACAACGTCCAGCGATATCGCGAATCGCTCATGCTGAGCAAGGCTGAGCTGGCGCGAAAGGCGGGTCTTTCTTCTCTGACGATCGACCGTGTCGAGGCCGGGCGAGCATGCCGACTCGACACGAAGCGTAAGATTCTTCTCGCGCTTGGGCTGAAGGTTTCCGACAAGGCTCAGGTATTCGGGTCGGCTCTTGTAGCCCCCCGGACCGGCTCTTCGCAGCAGGCCGCTGCGGAGTTCGCCTCGGAAACGGCGCGATCCCTGGACGCGAGATCCGGCTCATTGCAAGAACCGTCTCAGGCTAACGGAGGCTGCGAATCGTGAAATTGGGTTTCGGAGGCTTCGGCGCAAAATCAATGGTTGGCCTGGACATCGGATCCTCGAGTGTGAAGGCGGTCGAGGTCGTGATGAAAGGGCGCGGAAGCGAGTTCGAGCTCACGCATATGGGAGTTGCGAAGCTCCCCAGCGAAGCCATCGTGCAAGGGGCCTTCCTGAATTCGGGCGCGATCGCCAACGCAATACGCGAAGCCATCGATAATGGAAAGATCAAGACCAAGCACGCCGCGGCGGCAGTCTGCGGTCACTCGGTGATCGTCAAGAAAGTCAGCCTTCCGGTCATGTCTCGAGCGGAACTTGATGAACAGATTCGTTGGGAGGCGGAGCAGTACATCCCTTTTGACGTGAACGAAGTCAACCTCGACTTCCAGATTCTCGATTCTGCGGGTACGGAAGGCCAGATGGATGTGCTTTTGGTGGCTGCAAAGAAGGATCTGATCGACGATTACGTTCAAGTAATCACCGAGGCTGGACTGATACCCGCAGTCATCGATGTTGCCGCGTTTGCGGTCGAGAACGCCTATGAGGCGAATTACGAAACAAACCCCGCCGAGGCCGTTGCGCTCGTGAACATCGGAGCACAGGTCGTCAACATCAACATTGTCTTGGATGGTGCACCGGCCTTTACCCGTGACATCACGACCGCGGGAAATCAGTACACCGAGGAAATCCAGAAGGCGTTGACCGTCAGCTTCGAAGAGGCCGAACGACTCAAACTCGGCGGCAAGAGTTCCGAGGACAGTAAAGAGGTCGTTCCTCAGGAAGTCGAGCAGGCGATGCGGAACGTTTCTGAGACCGTGATCGGCGAGATCAGCCGTTCGCTCGATTTTTTTGCAGCGACAACAGCTGATAGTCGGATCGAGAAGGTTTTCCTGTCAGGGGGAAGCTCACGCGTCATGGGCTTCGAAAACGCGTTTCACGAAAGGACAGGGCTTTCGGTTGAGTTGCTCAATCCGCTGAGTCGGATGGTGCCAAACTCGAAGTTCGATCCAGAACTCCTGGATGAGCTCGCGCCATCACTAGGAGTGAGCGTTGGACTCGCGATGCGGAGGTTGGATTCGTAATGCTGCAGATCAACCTACTTCCGGTACGTGAAGCCCGCCGCAAGGAGGATTCTCGTCAGCTCTCGATGCAGGTAGCGCTGCTGCTGCTGCTGGTTGGCGCGGGAATCGGGTTTATGCATTCGATTATTTCAGAGGAAATTGCGAAGTCAAATGCTCGAATTGCACAGATGCAGCGCGACATTGACCAATACAAGCCGCAACTCGAGCAAGTGGCGGCCTTTCGAACGAAAAAGAAAGCACTCGAGACGAAGATTGGCGTGATCGATGAGCTGGATCTCGCGCGCAGCGGCCCGGTACGGGTGCTCAGCGAGTTGGCTGCGCGGACGCCAGATCGGCTCTGGCTTACGTCACTCGTGACTGAGGGAAAGACAATTGTGATGGCGGGTCAGAGCCTCGATAACGACCTTGTTGCTCTCTTCTTGCGCAGCTTGGGTGAGTCAGCCTATTTCACCCAGGTAGATCTCGATGAGACGGAGATGAAGGGTGAAACTAATGGGTTGCGACTGATGAGCTTCCGGATCCGCGCGGTGCTCGCCACCCCTAATCCGAACGCTGCAGCAGAAGCGGCCTAGGAAGGAGCGCGAAGATGGAAATCAGCGCTGAAACGCAGGAAAAAATCGACAAGCTCCTGAAGCTCCCCAAGGCTGCTCGTTTCGGGATCCTCGCGGGAATCGGTGTGTTGATTTGTGTCGGGTATTACTCTGCTTTCTATCAGGATTACTCGCAGGAGCTCACTGGGCTTCGGGGCGAAGAAGCGAATCTGCAACGGAAGCTCAGCGAGGTTCGGCTCGTCGCCGGGAATATTGCCGCATTCGAGACGGAAATCGGAGGGCTCGAAGTCAAGTTGAAGAAAGCTCTTCGGCAGTTGCCGAACCAAAAGCAACTCGAGGTCCTACTGACGGATATCAGCAATCTCGGAAAGACCGCTGGTGTGGAAATTCTCTCGTTTAAGCGCGAGGAGGAGATTTTTCACGATTTCTATGCCGAGGTTCCGATTGCCATTCAACTCGACGGAGAGTATCACGACATCGGAAAATTTTTCGAGCTTATGTCCCAGTTAAAGCGCATCGTGAACATGGGATCTCTGAAAATCAGCGTGGCAAAGGAATCTATCGATTCGACACGTCTAAAGGTTACCGGG
>SDBV01003384.1_pt1 | contig 23584 bp, 20 predicted proteins | sample 2277081 | NCBI WGS metagenome assembly SDBV01 (sample SAMN10402039, study PRJNA504765) | marine sediment metagenome | isolation source: marine sediment core GS10_PC15, 223 cmbsf | place: Arctic Ocean: Southern Knipovich Ridge | collected 2010 | reverse complement strand
TGTTCATAGAAGACGCAGCCCACTCGCTTGGAGCAACCTACAAAGGCCGGCGGGTAGGCTCGATCGCGGACATCACGACATTCAGCACGCATCCCGTCAAGAACATTACCACAGGCGAAGGCGGAGTGGTCACGACCGAGAGCGACGAAGTGGCCGCAAAAGTCCGCGCAGCCAGAAACCACGGGATCAAGGCCGACGCGCACGTCAGGGCCGCAAAAGGCGATTGGTTCTACACCCAGGACTTTCTCGGTTACAACTACCGCATCCCCGACGTTCTCTGCGCATTGGGAAGCTCTCAACTCAACAAACTGGACGCCTGGCTAGAACGGCGGGCCGCCATCGCAAGGCGCTACAACGAAGCCTTTGACCAGATGCCCCAGATAAAGCCGCTCATGCAAGCTGAAGACCGCCAATCCGCCAACCATTTGTACGTGATCAGGCTTTGTTTGGACCAACTGACAGCCGACAGAGAGCAATTCTTCAAAGCCCTACGCGCAGAAGGTATAGGCTGCAACGTACACTACATACCCGTCTACTGGCACCCATACTACGAATCCATGGGTTTCTTCAAAGGCCTATGTCCAGTCGCCGAAAGGCAATACGAATGCATACTGTCCCTACCAATCTGGCCAGGCATGAACGACAACGACACCAAAGACGCAATAACCGCCGTCCAAAAGGTCGCCTCCGCCTACTCCAAATAAACCAAACTATCCAAACCGTCCACATCGTCCATACCGTCCATACAGTCCACACCGTTGCCGCTACCGACAAAAGCCCCACCCCCTCGTCTTTGCGAGGAGGTACGACGAACCAGCAGTCTCTTCTGAGAGACTGCCAGGGGCTCCGTCAGGAGACCGGCAATCCTTCTGTCCTTACCCAGTGCAGCTCAACCGGTTAAGCCAAAAGCATCAGCAAACCCAAAACCCCATGCCCTTAGCAGCACCACACCTCCTTCGGCGTAGATTCACTGAAGAAAGTTTGTCCCCTGTGTCCGTCCGTGGCTGTCCGTGGCTGTCCGTGGCTGTCCGTGGCTGTCCGTGGCTGTCCGTGGCTGTCCGTGGCTGTCCGTGGCTGTCCGTGGCTGTCCGTGGCTGTCCGTGGCTGTCCGTGGCTGTCCATCTCCCCACTCACGCGTTCGGCGCTCTTGAAAGCGACGGGACGCCGCTTCCACTTTCTCAGCACCGAAAGGCCAAAGATATCTCTTGTCAAACATAAAGGGACTGAGGAGCCGTTGAAAAAGTCCAACCCGCAAAACTAAGCAAAAAACGGGGACTGCCATTCCCTTTTATTCTGATAAAAGGGTGGCTGTACCCGCTTTTTGCGACCAAAGCAGATCAACTGCACCCCCCGAATAGAATCCATTCATCACGACACCCACTTTTTCAAAAGCCCTGCAGGGGGTATAAACCCACAATATTATCTCTTGTCAGACATATGAATACTACGACCCCAAAAAACGAAAAACCTCCTACCAAACACCCAAACCAAAACCTGCAAGAAACGCTCACCCAAAACCCCAAAGAATGACCGCATTATTCATAGTAAAGATAGAGAGTTGTAAATTAAACACCATTCGTTTCGCGAAACACCAAAAAAACCAAAACAAACTCTGTCAAGTAATTCCCCCTTGTTTCGTAAATGCCCGTAAACTACATGCAGATCCCTTGGTAGCCGCTGAAGACCCACCCAGAAAACTAAGCAAAAAAAGGGACTGACGCAAGTGCAGCGAGTCTGCGAGCGGAAACGTGTCTGTCCCTTCTTCTTGCGACCCAACCAGGTAAACTATACACTCGCTCCGCCTATGTTACTTGTTTCATACCGGCACGCTAAGAATCCAAATGTACTTCACCGGGCATTTACCTTGTTTCGTAAGACTAGGAAAGCTCAGACGCCAACACTTTCTTCCCAGAAAGTGTCCATGGGCTGCATTAACAGACCGACCGAAAGGATTCTTTTCTTATCCTGAATATCCTGGCCATCCATGTTAATTCCATTTTCTTGTTCTTCTCGTTTCCGTGCCCCCAACACGGTTTGCCGCCCGCCATGTCATTCCTAAACCATTCCATATATCTGCCTTACACGCCAACCACCCCAAAACCAAGCGGAACAAGCCAAGCTAAAGGGTAGAGGATGTGTTGAAGTTCATGTTCGACGGTTGTTGTGTTCATTCGACCCTGGGATTGGGCCCCCATGGCCGATTGAACACAAACAGCCAGATTACATTTCTTTGACATGATAACTGGTCTCTTGTAGAGCCCGTGGATAAACAAGGTTTTGTGGGCGAAATCTTGTAAATCTCGTAAATCCTGTCAAAAAAGTCAGAGAAACAGAATAATTTATACAGAATCATGCTGAGGTCAGAAGGGAACCCCCGCCCAGGCATACTCCCATGATTCTGTAACCATGATTCTGTTCACGTGCCCTGAATGGAGTAACCAGGGTTCCGCCAGGTCACCGGTTTGCCTTTAACACAAAGTCGGGGTATAGTCTTAAGATTCGTAATCGCTATGGAGAAAACTGGGTTATCGATACAGTCTGGACTGGGGTGTAAAGTTGGAAAGAATTAGAAGACGCATATATGAGATTTTGGAACCTTCTCTTGAGGGTGACATGGCTAGCCGGGTTTGTGATCTTTCTTTGCTTTCGCTGATTGTTTTGAATGTTTTTGCTGTGATTGTCGAGTCGTCTACGGGGCTGCCCGTCAAGCTGGTCAGCTTCTTGAATATTTTTGAAAAAGTGTCGGTGATAATCTTCACCGTTGAGTATTTATTGAGAGTGTGGGCTTGCACTTTTAAGCCAGGTTTCAACAGGCCGGTTTTGGGCCGGCTGAAGTTTGTCTTTTCTTTCTTGCTGATGGTTGATTTGGTTGCCATTTTGCCGTTCTATCTTCCGATGCTGATAAGTGTGGACTTGCGTTTGCTGAGGGCTTTGCGCTTGCTGCGGATGGCGCGACTGGTGAAGATAGAAAGGTACTCGGCTTCTTTGCGTCTTATTGGACGGGTGTTGAAGAAGGAAAGGGCGGACATTTTCACCACCATCTTTGTGAGCATGGTTCTTTTGCTTGTCACGTCGAGTCTGGTTTACATGTGCGAGCAGAATGCCCAGCCGGAAGTGTTTTCGAGCATACCAGCGTCCATGTATTGGGGAATAATGACTTTGACGACTGTCGGGTACGGTGACGTGTATCCCGTCACGATGCTTGGAAAAGTGTTTGCTTCGATTACGGCGTTTTTGGGAATTGGGATGTTCGCGTTGCCCACGGCTATTCTTGGGGCGGCTTTTGTTAGGGAAATGAGTGTGAAGAAAAACGGCAAACGGAAATGTCCTCATTGTGGCGGGGCGATTGACGATTAAGGTTTGAGCGTGAGAACCATTGGAAAAGCGTTTTGCGTTCCAGGGCCTTTGGTTATAATGAGAATTAGGTTTTGGTGAGAGTGGTTTGGCGTCAATGGATAAGCTCCTGGATTCCCGCCTTCGCGGGAATGACGGTAGGGGGACTCGCGGGCACACTTGGTCTACTGCGTAGCCCCTCTCCTATCAGAGCCCTAAGAAGAACTGCTAACTGCTGCCGGAGCATGGGAATGAGGAAACTGGATTCCCGCTTTCGCCGGAATGACGATTGAAATGGTATATACCGCGTCTGAACAAGCTGCCGCTTCCCTTACCGTCATTCCCGCGAAGGCGGGAATCCAGGAGGCTCACGATGAGCGAAAAGAAACCAGTTGTGTATATCTTAGCAAGCAAGCGCAACGGAACCCTGTATACAGGCGTTACAAGCAATCTTAGCCGGCGTGTTTCGGAGCATAGGAACGATACGGTCGAGGGTTTTACAAAAAACACGGCGTACATACTTTGGTGTATTTCGAGTTTCATGCCGACATGCGCTCGGCAATTACTCAAGAGAAACAGATTTGAGAAGTGGGAGCGGCCATGGAAATTGAGATTAATCGAAAAAGACAATCCCGGCTGGCGTGATTTAGCGGAGGCGCTATGGTGAACTGGATTCCCGCCTTCGCGGGAATGACGGTAGGGAATTTACTGGTTTTAACCACAGTTTTCGTCGTGACCTTAGCCACACCAACACAACGACTTATGAGCATCGAAGGATAAAAGGGCAAATAGATTTAAACATCTTGAGAATTAGTAGTACAGAGATTTTGTGAAATGAGTTCTTCTCTAGGGCTCCGTTTGGAGACCAGTCCTCTGTGGTGAATCACTTTTTACTTAACCAATCTCATGATACCGGGTACGGTCAGAATATTCAGTCGGCCCTCCTGCAGAGAGCCCAGATTCAAAGTCGATTTTTCTCCACTCACTCGCGTAAGATGACCTGGCTACAGAGACTGGATGGGTTTTCGGTAGGGAGAAGTATCAAATGAAAAGACTTCTATTGATCGTAGTCATTGGCGCGCTGGTTTTCGTTGGGTGTAGCGCCACGAAAGAAAACTTGGGCACGCTCATGATCGTAAGCGGTGTCAAGGACACGGCGTCTATACTCAGTGAGCTGATCGAATTTCGAAGGGAGCAGGGGTGGACAGTTATCATTGCGGAAGTTGAGGACGCGAACACTGAGACGATCCAACAACACATCCGCGAAGAAGCCTCAAACAACGACAGGCTTTCCCACATCCTGCTCGTCGGTTCAGACGAGTCGATTCCCTTCGGTAGGCGTGAACTCTATCGCACGCAGCGCGCTGAACATGAACTGCCGGTGCTCACGGATGATGTCTATGCACTGTGTGACGAGACAGGCGTACCACAGCTTGCCGTTGGCCGATTCCCATCGGAAAATCCCGAAGAACTCCGCGGAATTGCGGTCAAAACCCTCGCCTACGAAAAGGCAATCGGCTCCCTCAAACAGGAAGTCTTCATTCTCTGCGGACGCGAGCTCGCTGGTGGCGAAGCAATAATGGGTTTCATCACGCCACAGCAGATCGCCGACAACATGTCAAACACCTTTCTGAAAGGCTTTCATGGCGTGGTGTCTCCGACCGTTAGCGTGAATGCCAAAACCGCATTTCCTGGCCCCGATCACTTTCCCAACGAAAAGACCATCGAAACCTTTACCGAAGGTTTGCAGAGCGGCCCCCTCATGTCCGTATTCGCGGGACACGCCAACCGACGCGCCTTCGCCCTGCAACACGAACCAGGACAGCGCGAATGGCTGGACCGTTCGGGCCTTAGCAACATGAAACTCGACGCGATCAGCGGGCCTTTCTACACTGGCGGATGTAGCGTGATGGAACCCAAGAAAGGCGGCAAGCCCTCCATCGGACGAACACTCCTACAACTCAAAGGCGGCCCCGTAGCCGTGGCGGGCTTCACTCGCATCAACGACGACTTCATAGTAATGCAATGCTTCGAGATTCTGGCCAACGAAATTACACAATCAGAACACAAAACCTTCGGCGGTCTCATCCAAACGCTCAAGAAAAGAATTCTCACCGAAACACAATCCGATCGCTCCAAAACCCTTCAGTTTTTCATGAACACATCAGGAAAACTCGTACAGAACGCGGAATTCGACTACCAAAAGACCGTCAAGAAGAACGCCGCTCTCCTTACCATCTACGGCGATCCCACCGTAAGCCTTATGTTCCCAAAACCAGCACTGTCTGAATGATACCCCCTGGGCCGTCCCTGCCTTCGGGCAAACGCAGCCCCACACACAGGGGCCGTGGGAACGGGAGCATGCCCCCACGATTGCAGTGGCAAGGGATGGAGTCTCCTTGTGTGCTCTATTTCTTCCGGAACCTGCGCACCGCGAGTCCTGCGAGGCCAAGGCCGAACAGCGTCATACTGGCGGGCTCGGGAACAGAGGCGCTTGTGGACTTGACCATCAAGTTATCGTATAGCACGTGGCCATTTTCTCCGTCACGGTTTTCGTTCCAGGGTCTTCCGGTAGTCCAGTAGAGCGTCTCCAAGTCGAAAGTATCGTGCGCTCCAATTAGATGTGCCCCTGTATTGGTCACAATGGAGAAGCTTATCGACGAGCCGATCTTGTCTACCTCGATACCATACCATTGGTTCATCGCGATTCCAAAGTACGTGCCATGCAGTTGTCCAGGCCTCTGCACTTCCACGTAGTTGCTGGTCGAATTGAACATGAGGAAGTAGCCCTCGCCGGCGTTTCCGAAGTCATCTATTTCTCCCAGCCAGAATCCCACATTCTTGTTGCCGGCCACCGACACGGGATTAATGTCGAGTGTAATGGTAAGATTCTCCTGTAAAAGGTCGGTCGCGGTTCTCACTGCCTGATAGGGCGTTGAACCACTACCTACCCAGTCTAAGTAGCCGTCGTGCTCGGTCACGGAACCTCCGCTCCCGGAGCTGTTGAACGTCCAGTTGCCAGAATCGATCACCCCGTCATCGAAATCATCTTGGAAAATCATTGTCGCGTTGGCAGACAAAGCAACCAGCGACACGAATACTGCTGTTAGTACGCAAATCGGACATAAGGCTAGCATTTTCATCGTCGTTTTTCCTTTTCTCGACCCCTTTTCACCAACACTTCTTGCCCTGCCGGTTGAGCAAGAAGTACTTCTTAGGCACAACCCCACTTATATACCAAATTGGAGCAAATTCCGTGCCCAAAAAGACAAAAGTTCACAAACCGTTTAGATCCAAAGGACTATGACGTATCGTACTATAGAAGGAGTGTCGATTTGGGGGAAACGATGGCGTTTTTCTACTCACTTGTGACACACATTTGACGAGATGACACAAGAAACCGCTAATCACGACAAACCTTCGCACCGTCGCCCTGATTGTCGCCATATCACCTCTCCCTGCCGAAGAACCACACTTTTTACGACGCAACGGGTCACAGAATCGCCCCGCCGTCGGAGAATTGTTGTGCGGAGCGCCGATGGGTCGATATTTCTCCACTCACTCGCGTAAGATGGCCTGGCTGCAGACACGGGATGGGGTTTTCGGTAGAGACACGAGGTCAATCGCGGAACATCGGCCGAAAATTCGACCATGGCAATCTCGAAAACGGCAACTACTGCTTGACTTGGACCTCGGCTGAATATCTTGTCTTTACGAGCACCACGATCGTGAGTTGCCTCCTTGTTCCCCCCGCTCCGCTATTGGCTTCGGTAGCAGATGTCCCACCACCGTTCGAGGCAATCCGTAAGCTCTAAGCGATCGAGATAGAAGGTGTCGGCCTCAGGTTTGACGCCCACGCCGTCCGTCACTTCATCGTCTTCGCAGAAGTAGTTGGCCGCATGCACGGCGGCCAGCGCTGTGAACCGGGCTGATCCTGCTAAATCCATCGTGCTTCCCAGTTCAGCGTCGACCTCATCTGTCACGAAGTATCCGCCATAATCATCATCCGAAAACGCGGAAGGAAAGCCATGAAACGTTATCGCTTCGATGATCGGATCGGGCAGTCCCCAGAGTTCGAGCAGAAAACCTCCGACCTGGGCGTGTGTGGCCTCGAAGACCTTCTTTTCCGCCTCAAACAGGGTGATTCCCATTTCCTTGGAGCGTGCCAGTGCTTCACCGAATTGCTCCGGCAGATGCGAAGCAAGTACGATTTGTCCCGCGTCGTGCAGCAAGCCCGCTGTGAACGAGTCGTCAATGACGCGTTTGGTGTTCACTTCGCTCTTTGCAATTCGCCGGGCAAACTCGCTGACTGTAAGGCAATGGTTCCATAGGGCGTCAATGGAAAATCCCGCCGGCATCTGTTTGTCCTCCGCCATGGAAAATACGCCAACCGTCAGCACGATGCTCTTGAGATTTTCAAGGCCGAGCAGTGAAGCGGCATGCACGGGATCGGATATCGAGTGCCGGAGCCCCATGTAGGCCGAGTTCACGATTTGCAGCATCTTGGCGCTCATCGCCGGGTCTTTCTCAATGATCTCGCCGATTCGCTTAACTGAGGGGGCCTCTGACTGCGTTTCCCGCACGATCTCTTCGTACAGCGCGGGCACCGAGGGCAAACTTCCCACGTTCAGGAGGGTCTTTCTCAGCCCTTCGACGTTGAGGTGGTCACGGAGTGCCAGGGTGCGGGCCAGCAAGTTGCACAGCGTCTGGGGGTCACAGGGCTTGCTGAGGAACTGATGGGTCAAGTTGGCCACGCGGAGCAGCGTCTGACTGTCCGATTCGCCGGATAGGCCGAAGCGCACCGTCAGGGGATACCCCTCTTTGACCCGGGTCAGGAATTCAAGGCCATCCATCCCTGGCATGCGCATGTCCGAAATAACGACATCGACATGCCCGCACTGTACCATGAGCTCAAGGGCCTTCGGCCCGCTCTCCGCCAACATGACATCCCAGTCCTGGCGAACGGAGCGCAACATGCGTTTGAGCCCTCGGAGGACGTTTTCCTCATCGTCCGCGAACAGGATACGCTTCATCATGCAACCCTTCCCAACAAAAAGCGTTCACGTCAGACAGCATCTATCCATTGCACTATCGCAATGCGCGGAACGATCACCGCGCATAGCGCACACGCGTTTCCTCGAATTCTTCAAAGACGTCATCAAAACATTCAAGGGCGAAGGGATCGAAATGCGTTCCTCTGCCTTCCGGATCGCTGACGGGGAAAACAGTGCTCCCGGCAATGAAGTCAGTGCCATCTTTCCCGCGGTTTGTATGACGGCCCCGCCACGCGCCCGCCATCCGTTCATAAGCAGGATTCACATGAAGAACCATGCCGCGAAGGTCCGTGATTACAATGTTAACCGTCGCTTGTTCCGCTACCATCGCTAGATGCGACTGACTGACCCGCACGCCATCATGAAGCATGTTTCTTTTTCCGCAATTACTTGTCCCCAGAATACCATACTCCCCCTGACAACAGCCACATCATTAAGGCCTCGCGCGTAAGATAACCCGGCGACAAAGACCGGATGGTGTTTTCGATAGGGACAGCCCTATCCACCGGGGGAGCCGAATCGGACAATTTTACGGGTTGGTGCTCTTTAAAAAGATGAAACATTTTCGATTTTCACGCGTCTTAATGAATAGTTGGATTCGGGTGAGACGCCGATGTATGTTATAAAGTAGGAACGAACATCGTCCTTTACGCTTTGACACACTGAGAAAGGACATGCTCCAGGAATTGTAAGGAGATTAACATGCGCCCAAACAGACGAAGCTTCCTAAAGCACTCCATTACCGGCTTGGCCGGAACTCTGGCGCCTGCGGGACTTTCTTTCGCTCAGGCGCCTCGAGGGCGGGGAGAGGAAGACCCTAATCTGTTCGTTTTCCCCAGGTTGAAATTCGAATCACTCACGCATAAAGGCGATTTATGGAACGCCCATCCCGACGCAGACGAGAAATTCCTGAATTTCCTCAAAACCGCAATCAACATCAAGCTGTCCGCAAAACCCTGGCACGAGAGAAATATCGACATCAGGGAACTAGGCAGGGCCTATTCGAAGCCCGAAGAGAAATCGAGAATCTACCACACCCCCTTTCTTTTCATGACCGGCGAGGGAAAATTCCTGTTCCAGCCCAACGAAGCGGCAACGCTTGGAGAATATTTCAAACGCGGCGGATTCCTCTATGCCGACGATTGTTCGAGCGGGGGTACGGGCGATTACCTCTATCAATGTTTCATTAAGGAAATTCAAAAAGCGCTCCCTGGACATAAAATGGAACCCGTGCCCTTCGATCATGAGATCAATCATTGCCGCTTCGATTTCCCAAATGGAGCTCCAAGATGCCGCAACCGCAAACCCCACCGGGACATGGGCCTTTTCTACAAAGGACGGCTGGTGGCGTTTCTGACCAACGGAGACCTTCACTGCGGATGGGCGAACCGCTTCTATGGCTCCGACAGCCAGAGGGTCGCCGATACCTGCTACAAAATGGGAACGAACATCGTCCTTTACGCCTTGACCCACTAAGGAAGAACGCGATATTGGAAGTGAAGGAGTATCGCGCTTGGAGGGACCATATTCAAAGTCGATTTTTCTCCACTCTCTCGCGTAAGATGAACTGGCTACAGAGACTGGATGGGGCTTTCGGTAGGGACAGGATGATGCGAATCACCGAATAACTGATTAACGTGAAGAGAGAAGGCCTTATGAAGCGGCGCACAGAATTGCTGTTGTCCATTCCGGTTGCCGCCCTGGTAATCGTTGTGGCGATGTTCGCGCTGTTTCAATCTCTGACCGGGATTGGTAGTGACAGGGCCGTGGCAAATCTGCGCGCTCAGCTTATGGCCACGGAATCTGAGACACCTCTCAGGCCGCAGTTGCTCGCTGAATCCAACAAAAGCGCTCCCCCGAAAGTGCATGCCTCCGATACAGATGTCGATTGGCCGACCATATTAGCGAGGAGCAGCGAAGCGATTGAGAGAGAAGAAGGGTTGCAGATGCTCGTTTCCAAGCGTCCAACCCAATGGACGGCAGACGAACGCGAAGAGGTGAACGCATTTCTAGCCAAGCATCAGAACCTGATACAAACTATCCGGGAAATGACCGCTTACAGCTTGCCCACGTATTCATTCGACCCGAAGCAGATGCGAGAGGAGCTACGGCCACAGGTAAACAGCATTTCCGACGCCATAGGCTGTTGCACTATCTTGCTGAGGCTAGATGCAAAGAATAGTGTGGACAAGAATGACCATATTGTGGCAGCGGAAGACATTCTTGCTGCTATGCGGCTGGCTTCGGTTCTGGATGAACCTGCTATCCACTTTCAGATTGGCGGTACTTGGGGCAAGAACGCCTATAGAGTAATAACGGGTGACTTTAAGGCTCTTGTCGACATGAGAAAACTCTCGCCCGAACTCGCCAACAGTCTTCTACGCGAACTCGAAGTTGCCAGAGACCGCCGGGGCTCGCTCGCCCAGTTGAAAGCCAACATCGCTGTAGAACTTGACCGTTTTGCAAAACGCAACCCGGAGCCGGACGATATCAAGTGGAGGCTCTATTTGAGTCCTTTGGGGCAGCCCTTTGTCAATATGGACAAGCAGGCGTTTGCCTCGGAAGTGACAGAGACTCTTGAGTTTGCCGAATTGCCCCATTACCAGGCACAACCACAACGCGAACAAATCAGGAGAAAACGCCAAGCTCAAAGCAAAATAAAGACCTACAGCAGACCATTCTCGCGTAAGGCACGTTGGTGGCACAGCTTCTCCTCCAGACAATCGGACTATGAAGGCAAACTCGACCTGACGCGTCTGGCCCTGATGCTAGAACAGTACTACGTGCGCCATGGCCAGTACCCAGACTCACTCGACGTGTTCACGGAACAATGGGGAGGCATCCCAATTGATCCGCTTAATGGTAAGCCTTATCAATACGAGCATTCCCAAGACAACTACCGGGTTTACCAATCCAATTATGACGGCTACCATGTGCCTCGTTGGAACCGAGAGCATAGCGATCAGACACGAGAGGCGACAGTCTACGAATGAATTTCTTCACTGTTGCGCCTACCGAAAACTCGCACTCTCTACGACGCAACGGCGTAAAGCCAAAATATTCAGTCGACGCGCTTGCAGGATCCAGATTCAATGTCGATTTTTCTCCACTCACTCACGTAAGATGAACTGGCTACAGAGACCGGATGGGGTTTTCGGTAGAGACAGTCGAACTTTACGAAAGGAGTACACAAATGAAAAAGGGGCGGCGAGTTTCCAGAAACTGCATCCCGTGTGTTCGTGCCGGGCGATTGGCGGCCGGTCTGCTGACTGCACTTCTGATTATGGACGTGTCCTTGCGCTGTATGGCCGCGGAGTTTGAAGTACCGCTCTGGCAAGGCGCGGCGCCGGGGTCGGGAAAAAGTGTTATGGTGGAAATACACAATGATCGGGAGATTTCTGACGGTACGGATGCGGCCCGCGACCGTTCGACTAAGGGCGTAACCAAACCGACGATAACCGTTTACCTTCCCGAGAAGAGCGCGGGAAAGGTTACGGCTGTGCTGTTATGTCCCGGCGGTGGATTCAGCCATCTGGCCATAGACAAGGAAGGGCACGATATAGCACGCTGGCTTGTAAGCCAAGGGATGGCGGGAATAGTGCTTAAATACCGCATGCCCGACCCGGACGTGGGCGTTTACGTCTACAACGGTTGCGTTGAAGACATGCACCGTGCGCTTCGTATGATACGGCACAATGCGGGCGAATGGAAAATAGCGACAGATAAGATCGGCGTCATGGGTTTCTCCGCCGGGGGCTATCTGGCAGCGCTGGCGGGTGTGAATTTCGATGATGGCGATTCCGCGGCTGCTGACCCCGTCGAACGCAACGGTTGCCGGCCTGATTTTATCACGCCTGTATATCCGCTCGTTTCTCTTTCGCAACACTCCCAGCGTAGTCCTGAACGCGTCGCAAAAATGCTGGGTCCCTCGCCGAGCGAATCTACCATTGCCCTATACTCTCCGGAAAAACAGGTAAGCGCTAACACTCCTCCCGCGTTCATTGTACACGCTAATGACGACGGGTTGTCCTCTGAACACAGTGTAGTTTTCTACACGGCGCTACGCCGGGCTGGCGTTCCCGCCGAACTGCACATATATTCAACCGGCGGGCACGGGTTTGGAATCAGATCGCGCGGTCTGCCTGTGTCTGACTGGAAAGATAGGTGGCTCGAATGGATGGCTGTTCGAGGGCTGTTCAGCCGCCAGAAACAGTGAGGTGCGCTCATGTTTGAGAGAAGATTATTGTCAGAAACGCTAAACAGTGAATCCGGGCAAGCCAGTTGTATTTCGAGGCGCGATTTCCATCGGCTGGGCGCCGTTGCGGCCGCGGGCCTGGCATCTGGTTGCGCAGGCTTCAAAGGGCGCTCGTCCGAGTCACCCCCAGACAGCTTCATCGACGTCCACACCCATGCACATGCGGACCTGTACGATCTTGAAGAATCTGTGTCGGCGTCTATTCTACAGTGGATGGATGCTCACAATGTGTCACATGCTGTGGCATTGGGCGCTATGCGAGGTTATGTTTGGGATGAAAGAATTGAGAAAGGCCTTCCGCATCCCGACCGCTTGGTTCCGTTCTGTGTACTCGATCCGCGAGAGCCGTCCGGCGGCCGCAAGATAATTGATGTTCTGAGGGAATATGCCGATGCCGGTGCCCGCGGGTTTGGCGAGTATAAACTTAAGCTGGCCGTAGACGCGCCCGAAAGCACATGGGTCTACGATGCTTGTGCAGAACTTGGTCTGCCGGTTCTCTTGCATATAGACAGCCAGTACAATTTTGATGAGGTGGGGCTACCCCATTTTGAGAGGGTGCTCGCGAGGTTTCCTGAATGTGTGTTCATCGCTCATGGGCCGGGCTGGTGGGCCTCGATATCCGGCGATGCCCAGGAGTTGCGCAAATCGAAAACGCCAGTGACACCCGGAGGCGCATGTGACCGGCTGTTGACTGCATATCCAAACCTATACTGCGACTTGTCAGCGGGCAGCGGAGCAAACGGAATCAGCAGGGACCTGGATTTCGGTCGAGAATTTCTGGTCCGTCATTCCGGCCGGATAATGTTCGGCACCGACAGTATATTTCCAGAACCCAAAGACAAAGGCCATTTCGAGCTTTTCGGCAACATGGAATTACCTCGACGCGTTAAGAGCAGGATACTGAGGGAAAACGCGCAGAGGCTTTTGAAGCTTGTTTGACAGCTTCAAGCAACAGTAAGAGCATAGGGCGAAAAAACTCAGCAGACGCTCTTGCAGGCACCAGATTCAAAGTGGATGGTTCTCCACCCACTCGGGTAAGATGGCTTGTCTGCAAAGACCGGATGGGGTATTCGGTAAGGCCTATTGTCTCAGCTAATCCAACACATCTGCCAAGAAATTATCAACCAACGATCGTCTTCTTTCTTGAGTATTCCCGAGCTTCCCACACCGCATAGCCCTCCACAGATGTAATCATGGTATACGGGGACCTTGCCCTCATGGTCTCTTCCAATTTCAAGCTTCCACTCCCCTTTCTCCTTCAGAAAAGTTCCTTTGAAAGTGAGCGCTCCAACTTCGTTTTCCATTACCGAGGACACTTTCAGTCTTCTTTGTCCCCCAAAGAGTGGGCCATAATCGGCAATGGATAGAAGAATCGCGCGCATCTTCTGATAATCGGGAAGCGATGTCCATTCGTCCGATTCTCCAGAAAGGTCAGTCCTATCTCCCAAACTCTCCGTCCATATTGGAGAGCCCAGATTGTTCAATGCGATCATGGCATCTCCCGACAAGCCCCCCAGATTATCGCCCTTGGCAAATTTCTCAAGAATAGCAACGGCACGCCAACACTTGTTCTCAACGAGAGCATTCATCATAGTCGGCACATACCAATGGGCCAGAAGGGTGTCAGGATTACTGAGGGACTTCTCAAGTTCTCTCATAAACGCCTCATCTCGCGCGGGATCAGGTATCGTGGCCAGAATGTCCGCCAATGAGTCATAATAGTAATCGCTTGCGTTTGGGAACTCCTTCAAGATCTCCCTCAATGCTGGTTTTCCAATCCGCACAAGAATCTGACCGGGATTACCATATCCGGGGGAAGTCGAATCTTCCTCGATCTGTGCGAGAAGTTTCCTGACAAGATCAGCACTGACATTTGTCTCAGTGAACGGGGTAAAATTCCAAACCCCTTCCTCACAGACCGCAACACAACCGACTTGGGCAGCAATGAGAGATATAAACTCATCCAGATTCGTCGGAGCATTGAATGTGAATACCAATGCGGGATTTCCTATATGCGCCCTTAACTCTTCGGATTCCTTGTAGAATTCGAATTCCTTGAAGATTTCCATTTGGCCGCTGTGTGAACCCTCGCCAGGAGGTCCTGACTCACTCTTCTTGTATGAGATCTTGATCCCCGAAATCCGACTCCACATTTCCAAGACTTGGCTTGCTTCCTTCACGACGAACGATATTGGGGGTACTTCCTGTTTCATACGAACCCGTAATTCCTTGATCTTTTCGTCGCTTCCCCAGGTAAGTTCTATGAAGGCAGGATGCGCTATTTCGTGGAACTTTCCGAGGTCTTTTGAATACCTTTCGAGCCACTTTCTATAGGATCTTCTTCCTGAGATCTTGAACTCCAAGTTACTCTTCACCGCTGGATCGAGCCACACAACGCACGGGGACGAGAGCTTATCGAGAGACGATCCGAAGCATTCCACGATATCTCCCGCATCCAAAGTCTCAGATTTGCGTAGAGGCGAAGAAGTGATAAAATCAGGACGCTGATCCAGGGGATCCGCGAAAGCCGGAAGGAGCTGGCACACTAAGCAAAGGAAGAGGACGATCATGATGATGTTCCGCATCTGGCAGCACTCCTTATTGACCTGGTGATAGGTTAACTGAGACTTTTGAACCTAGATTTCCCCTAATTTCCCGGCTTCAGATGTTTGTCGAAGAATTTGGCGGCTAGCTCGCACAGTTCGTCGTGGTCCATCTCGCCGTCTCTCAGCCCGTGTCCCGCGCCTTTCTCTATGTGCAACGTCGTGTCGGCGCCGACTTTCTGCAACGCTTCGTGCAGAATTATGCTCTGCCCGACCGGTACGGACGTGTCAGCGTCTCCATGCACCATCAGGAACGGCGGCAATTTCTGTCCCTTCTTGATGTACGCTATCGGGTTAACCTTGACCGCTAACGACCGGTACGGTTCTTCCTGCAGAGGTCCACCCACCAGTCTGCCTTCGGGCGATTCAGCCGAATTATGCACAAACTTGCCGCCCTCCAAAGCCTGCTTGTCCATCTGCAGAATATCGGTTGGCCCCCAACAGTCTACGACTGCCTGTACCCGGCTCGAATATCCCTTATTCGATTCCGTATCGTATTCCGTCGTGTCGCCGGTCGTACCCAGAAACGCAACCAGATGCCCACCGGCGCTCCGGCCCATCACCCCGATATTGTCCGGGTCGAGCCCGTGTTTCTTCGCGTTGGCGCGCACCCACCGCACCGCCGCTTTAGAATCCTGTACCTGGGCCGGGAACAAAGCCTCTCCGCTCAACCGGTACTCGATAGACGCTACCGCGTACCCGTGGTCCACCAGTCCGCCGGCTATACCCGGGCTGCCTTTACTACCGCCTTTCCATCCGCCGCCGTGGAACCACAAAACCACTTTCAGAGCTTCACCTTTCGCCTCGACCTTTTCAGGGATATAAAGGTCCAGCGGCAGTTTCCGCTCACCCACGGTAGCATATATAATATCCCGTTCAATACGCGTGTCGCCATCATGTTCAGTGCGCCGTTCCCCTGTGCTTTCCGTGCGGCTTTCCCTCGCGCTTTCAGTGCGCTGCCTCACATCGTCTTCGGTACGTACTCTTCCGCCAGTACGGCGCGTACGATACGCCATATCCTCTTCCATGGTGACGAATCCGTCTTTGTCGGTATCGACTCCTCCGAACTTGCTTCTCAGGCCTTCGGGAAACTCGTCGAGCGAAAGCTTGCCATCGCCGTTCGCGTCATTCTCTCCGAACAACCGATCAGATTTACCCTGTAACCTGTCCGATGTCTGCGCGCTCACCTGCAAGGCGAACGCCACGACCATTACCGATAGCACAAACAATCCCATCAATCTTCTGTCCATCTTTACGGCCTCCTATATCTGTTTTCTGCGCCATAATAGGTTTAAGCTTACGCGACCGAGACCGTAAGTTCAATGCTAGCAACGCGCAGGAATAAATGCGAGATACACCAGAGAACACAAAGATTTCGTAAGATGAGTCGACGCACCCGAAGAAAGCCCACAATTCAGTTAAGACGCGCATTTATTCTTATGGTATCAAAGCTGTAACTGTGGTTCTTGAAGATAAACTATTCTTCCTCTTCAATGATCTCGGCACCGGGAGGGGGAGTATAATCGAAGGCATTGCCGGGAAAACTAATGTTTGTCTTGATGTTGGTGTATTTCCTGGACGAGAACGTATTGCCCTTTTTATCAAATGCTTCGTGCTTGACAGTCATGCCTGTCTTCTTGCTCAAATATACGCGAATGCCAGGATCGGTCTTCCCCTTTGTGGCGCCGTAGGTTCTTGTGAGAACATAGGTTTCTTCGCCGTCGATTGTTTCACCATCGGACAGGGCCAATTCGCCCGGCAAATCGAACAGGGCTTTAGAGTTAATTATCCGTAGATACGGCAGCAGCTCTTCTTTGGATGGCTTGCTCCGTATCACGAGCACTTGGCCCCCTTCTTTCATCTCTAGGTAAAGATGCTCGCCATCGTAGCAAAACACGGAATGCACAGACATATTCTTATCTTCTTTCTTGGCGGACTTCTTGATGGTTGTACTATCAGATTCCATGCGGAAGAAGGTTCTTCCATCTTTCTTCATATAGGCTATGGTTCCCTTTTCTTCAGTCGTCATTCCACGGCCCTTCCTGTTTTGCATATCAATGGTGGTTGAGAATTCGGCGGTGAAGGCGTGTACCTTTGCAAGTTGCGCGGCGATGTGAAGCTTTGCCGACTCGACTGTGTCTTCGGAGAAGGATGTTCCGGATCCAAGTACGGAACAAATGGCGACTAAGATAGGAATGGATCTGTTCATGACTTGCCCCCGTTTCGTTTGACCTACACCGCATGATAGGCGTTTCTGTCTGGAATTGCAAGACCGAGAACTTGTACTCCTCGTGGCGCAACGGTTACAGAAGTGGTATCTGATTTCATTTTTCTGTGCCGCATATTCACAAAGTATTGACAGAAGATTATTCTCACCACAGAGGCACAGAGAACACAGAGAAGAACTCGTTTTACGAAATCTCTGTGTTCTCTGTGCCTCTGTGGTGAATCACTTTTTGCTCAACCAAGCACATGATGCCGCGTAGAAATAGAACATTCAGTCGACGCACCCGCAGAGGGCCCAGACTCAAAGTCGATTTTTCTCCACTCACTCGCGTAAGATTACCTGGCTACATAGACTGGATGGCGTTTTCGCTAGGGATAGCCCCTTCGAAGGTCATTGATCTAAGTCGTTGTATTTCAAGCAGTACGAGTTTTCGGGATGCACAGGTTACAGAATCGCCTTCTGATGGAAGAGTTGCTGTACAGAATGCTGATTTGGTAGCTTTCGAACCCGTAGGACGAAAAAACTCAGCCGATGCTATTGCAGGGACCAGATTCAAAGTCGATTCTTCTCCACTCATTCGCGTAAGATGACATGACCACAGAGACCGTGTGGAATTTTCGGTAGGGGCAGGTTATGCAGCTTGACTTCAATTAATCAGGGGAATGTGCAATGGAAGACCTGAAACGACGCTTTCTGTCAGTTTGTGCAATTGTGTTGACATGCTCACTCGCCATGTGTGTTTCGTGCTCTGCACCTGTTCAGCAGCCAGAAGAGCCCGAACAGCCAAAGGATATTGACGCACTTGTCAACGCACTTGGAGGTGAAGATCCAGAGCTTCGGTTTCGTGCAGCAAGTGCACTTGCCAAACCTGGAGTATTGAACGAGAATCAGGTCGAAAGGCTTATCTCCGCACTGGGAGATGAAAACCAATTCGTTCGTTGGTATTGTAGCGAGGCACTGGGAAACACTGGAACAATGGCGAAGGAGGCAGTTCCGACTCTTACCGCGCTGCTGCTTGAGGACGGCTACGACCGTACGCGCTGGGCAGCTGCAGAGGCAATTGGGAAGATTGGCACCGAGGATGAAAGAACAATAGACGCATTGATAGCGGGACTTGAATATGACTCAGCGAGGAATTACGACCTAGTTGCTGATGCCTGCGCAGAGGCGCTGGGCCGCATTGGTCCTGCAGCGAAGAAATCTGTCCCGGCGCTAATCTCAGTAGTCAGGGAGAAGCCTGGCATTGTGGAGAGAGCCACAAAGCAATCTTTGGGGCAAATGGGTCCTGACGCAATTCCATTTCTTATTGAAGCATTAGAGGTCAATGATGTAGGCGTTCGCGAGAACATAGCAGACGCAATCTCATACATTGGTGTAGCTGCTGTTCCGGATCTTATTTATCTTCTGAAGAGCGAGAACCCAGATTTGCGTGAGTATGCTGCCGCATCCCTCGCAAGAATTGGCCCAGGGGCGGAAGAAGCCATTCCCTCATTGCTTGTCGCTTTGGAAGATCCTTATGCGAACGTTCGTTCCGTTAGCTCTTGGGCACTGGATGAAATCAGAGGATCAGGAGATGAGGGTGAGAATCGGGGTTGATAGATTCACACTGATTCGGCGCAATGGTTTGTAGAGCTTCGTGGTTTGGGAGCGATGCGCGCTAGAAATACCACGCCAGTTCAATTTGGAGGTGGTCGTCGTTTTCGATTGCTGACATGGGGTTGTCTTCGGGGAAGTTCATGAAGGTGCGGGCTTCTACTATTAGGCGCCATGAATTGCCCAGGCGGGTGCTTGCTTCTAGTATGGCTGAGGTTGCGCCGGAATCGGGATCGATTATGCCGCCTGCGAGGATTAGTGTGCTTTGTTTGTCGTTCAGGCTTATGCGGGTTGCGAGAAACACGTCATTTTCGAGTGGGGAGGGGGAGTCTTCTCCGCGACTGTCGTAAAGGTATTCGGCCAATACGCCTATGTCGGCGTTGGTGCCGAATGCGCCGTAGAATGTGTATTCGAATCCGGCTGTGACCGCGCCGAAGGTTTCCTCTTGGCCGCTACGCACGATTCCCTCGAATTTCCAGAGCCAACTGCCCAGCGTTAATTGCGCATCAAGTCCGGTCTGATGGATTTGGTCATAGTAAGGGACCAATTTCGGTGTGAACAGGTCGAGCTTTGTCAGGAAGCGAGGTTCACGGCTGGTGCCGTAAAAATGCGACAGGCCAATGTCCCAAGGCCCGAGGCTCTTCGACCAACGCAGGGCCCAGTCAACGTGCCATTCCTCCGCGCCCGACTCGTACTCGGCATCGTCCGTCTCAACGGGGATGGGTGGGCGCAGACGTCCACGACGTCCCGCAAAGGTCCGTTCACGAAAACCCGGCAACATGAAGAGGTCGAGTGTGCCGTACTTTCCGATTAGAGCGAGGTTCACCATGGGTTGCCCAAGCTTTTCTTCGCCGTCTGAATTCTCTATCAGGTCCGTCTGATTGATTATGTCCACCAGATGCAAAGATTCCGTCACACCCCAATAAACTTTTCTTATACCTAAGCGCAGTTCCCATTTTTCCGCGGCTTTTTCCCAGAAGAGCTCGCGTATGTCGAAGTGGGTCCGTTCGGGATCGTGCTGGTCGATTCTGAGGAATGGCCTGACGGTTATGCTCGAGTCCGCGTCATTCCAAGCGTGGTAATACTCCGGCTCAAAAGCCAAGGACAGGTTGTTGCCGCGTTGGCTGTCCCAAAGCTCATCTTCGGTAAACAGGCGCAACTCAGACGATACATATCCGGACCATTCGTTCGCTGACGCGAAACCGGACACAAATAAGGAGATAAAGAGGATGGACGTAATGCTTAACTTCGACATTATTTCATAGGTTCCCCTTGCCTTTACCGCTCAAACATTCACTTTGCCCTTGCCAGGCTGTTTTGGTCAAAGTCGCGGTCGGTCATGCCGTTGCGAAATGAGTAATTCTCGAACACGAGCTTTGTGCTCTTCCCCGTCTGGTGATTCACCATGTCCATTTCGTCCGCACGCCACAATTTGTCGATGTACTTCTTGTAGCCGGTGATGGTGAGCGTTTTGAGTAAAGAATCCTTGCGGTCAAAAAACTCGGCCTTAAGTTCACGGTATTCCGCCTTGTCAATCCAGGTTACAACGCGCTTGTAGCCGGAGTTTTTCTTGTCAACGGGATAGCGCTCAAGCACGAAGCATTCCTGCCCCTCGTAGGCCTCATCGCGCAGCCATTTGTAGGTGTACTTCTCGATTTCCTGGCTGGCGAAATCCTCGTATGCGAATTCGCTTCCCATGAACGAGCCGGATTTGTTTCGCGAGCTTATCCGCTTGACCCTTTTTAGCGCGGGCAGATAGAGCCACTGGTCGTCATCGCCCTCTTTGTGCGTAAAATTCAGAAAGGCGGTTCCTTTTACGTCCTTGGGCGTGTCGAAAATCGATAGGCTCTTGTCGCCGTCGCCCGGGACTTCCAGCGCCTTGAATCGAATCTCCCGCGCGCTTTCCTGGCCGTGCCTGTTCTTCAGAATCATGCGCATATTGGACGTCATATCGCCGAAACCGTTATCGCGCGCATCGGCTTCCTTGGCAATTGCCAGCCCTTTTTCCTCAGGCGACTCCGCCATCGCCGTCAACGGCAACAGCAGCAGCGCTAGTATCAGACTCACTCGCATTTTCAGGTACTCCTTCTACTTTCATCAATAACGTCGGCAGCAACAAGAAATCCATGGCCAATGCCAGCGATATCGTTATTGCAGTCGACAGTCCCATATCCGAATTCATTTTGAAACCGCTGAAACACAACACGGAAAAACCCGCCACCAAAACAAAAGTGGTCACCCACAGTGCCGTGCCCACTGTGTCAAAAGCGAAGCGGATCGCATCGGCCGGGTTCTTAGCATATTCCCTCCGCGCGCGAAGGTATTTGCTCAGAAAATGAATGGTGTCGTCCACCACTATCCCGAGGGTCAATGAGACCACTACCGAAAGGCCAAGCCCCACGGTTTGGAACAACATACCCCACAATCCCACACCCATTAATGCGGGCACAAGATTGGGAACAAGGCTGACCAGGCCTATCTTAAGGCTGCGCAAGGCGGCTATCAGGATAAACGATATCAGAAACAGCGCGCCAAAAGATCCAATCAACATATTGTTGATGTTTCGCTTTGAAATATGCGCCCAAATCATCGACATGCCCGAAGCGTTGCAAACCATATACTCTGGCGCGTTTTCAACCAACCACTCTCTGGCGCGACTGTCCATTTCCAGTATTTCACGCGTTGACGCCGCCCTCATGCTGACCACCATGCGTGTAGACGATTTATCGACATTGATCCTGTTGTTCAGATCAAGTCCGAAAGGAAGAGACATTTCGTACAGTAGCAGGTACTGCGCGGCCAACTCGCGGTTCTCTGGAACACGCAAGTACGCCTCGTCGTCGCCGTGCATGTTCATGTTAAGACGCTTCATGGTGTCCGTGAACGAATACACGTGATGGACCTTAGGCTGTTCGCGATACCAGTTTGCAAAGGCCTCGACGGTCGCCAGGTACTCAGGATTGCTTATCCCGCCGGGTTCACCCGATTCCAACGCGTACTCGATTACGTCCATTCCGGCAAGATTCTCGATTACAAAATCCGTAGATGTCCTGATCTCATATCTTTCGCCAAAATAGGCTATCCAGTCATCATCAAGTTCAACGCGAAACACGCCCAGTGAGAGCAACAAAACCATCAGCAGAGACCCCCAAAAAACCGGCGTGCGCCTTTTGATCACAAATTCCGCAATCTGCGCGCAACTGCGGCAATTAGTGTCAGAACGCTTTGCTCTTACACGCACGGGAATCACCGCCATAAGCGCGGGCAAGAAGAATATAGAGTACACCAGCGCAGCCATGACGCCCATGGCCACGATATTGCCCATATCGCGAAATGGCGGCGCGTCCGAAACGTTCATTGACAGAAAACCTATAGCGGTCGTTACGCTCGTCAAAAAAACGGGCTGAAGGTTTATCCGCACGGACTCTGCTATGGCCTCGTGCTTCGTCTTTCCACCGCGCATCTGCTGAAACATGGTCACCATCAAATGCACACTGTCAGCAACTGCGAGGGTGAGAATGATTGGCGGCGACATCGCGGATGCGCTCGTCATTTCAAATCCCAGCCAACCTGCCAGCCCCAGACCGGTAGCCATCGACATTAGAATAATCAGCAATGCCCCCACGGTGCCCGCAATCGAACGCAGAAACAGGCCAACAAGGACCACAAGGACCACAAACATCAAGGGAATTAACTTGCGCATGTCGTCCTTTGTCAAAACGGAGAAGCCGTAGTCAAACATGATTCCACCCGTTACGTGCAATTCCAATTCCGGGTGCTTTTCGCGGAATTCATCGGCAAGCTTGTATGCGAACTTGGCCGTCTCTTCTATCTCGTCGCTCGATTCGCCCGGCAGCAATATGTTGATATTCACGCCGGTCACATGTCCTGATGGCGACACAAGCCTGTTCACAAGAAGTATTTCAGAAAGGGCCACCTCCCTGATGCGCTCCATGTCCGCGTCAGACAAATCGAGCGCGTCCTCAAACAGGTTCTCAACTATCAGGTCATCTTCTTCCGCATACGTGTGCTGAAAATTAGCGAGTGAATCCACCCGGTTGGAATAAGGAACCTGCCAGGACGACTCGGTTAGTTCTTCAAGTGCGGCAAGCGTTTCCCGTTCAAAAACATTCCCTTCGTCATTGGTTATGACGAAAAGAACATTGTTCTCTTTCGTGAATGTGTTCTCGAGCGCTTCCAATGCCTGGAGCTGCGGATTTTCTTCACTGAAGAATACACGGCTGTCTTTGTTGAATGTCAGAAATCGTACGCCGCTGGCGGCGACGGCCACGATCAGTATAGTGGCAACGATGAAAAACCACCGCCATTTCACCACGAAATTCCCAAGGCCCCGTTCAAATGCGTTCATAAAGCCAACTCCTGCATAGTTTCTACGTATTCAAATCCGGCATGGGCATTCACCGAATCACGGACAGATTCAGGAAGTTCCCCGCTCACAACTATATCCTATACCGTCATACGAACGCCACACATGCCTGTGATCGACAGAACGGAATTG
>SDBV01003383.1_pt1 | contig 23585 bp, 22 predicted proteins | sample 2277081 | NCBI WGS metagenome assembly SDBV01 (sample SAMN10402039, study PRJNA504765) | marine sediment metagenome | isolation source: marine sediment core GS10_PC15, 223 cmbsf | place: Arctic Ocean: Southern Knipovich Ridge | collected 2010 | reverse complement strand
GTTTCGCCTTCCTGGCGATCCGTTTTTCAATTGGCTTTTCCATAAGCCAATTATTACGGATGCCGATGGGGCGGACATAATTAACTGTTTATGACCCGGACATCTCCACTGCTCCTTACACATTTTTAAGGAGGCGTGCGCCTTTCCGCGATCACTGATAGAATACTCTCACGTCCATAATGAAAGGGTTCGGCAATGAGGTACTTGCTGTTGATGGCACTTGCGACCGTGCTGGTTTGCGGTGGGTGCTCGCGTGTTTCATCCATCGTAGACGGTGGGACCACTGATGTCGACACCGATACCGACACAGACACCGATACCGACACGGATACGGACACCGACAGCGACACGGACACCGACACGGACACGGATACCGATCCGGTTTGTACATCGCCTCCCAACTGGACCGAGAACACGGTGGATGGGACATTCGATGCCGCCAGGTCGGTATACGCAGCCGACGTTGACGGAGACGGCGACCTGGACGTGCTAGGCGCGGCAAGCGCTGACAATGACATCACCTGGTGGGAGAACACCGCAGGCGACGGCACCGCCTGGAACGAGCACACGGTGGACGGGGCTTTCGATGGCGCCATTTCAGTATACGCAGCAGACGTGGACGGAGACGGCGACATTGACGTGCTCGGCGCGGCGTATGTTGCCGATGACATCACCTGGTGGGAGAACACTGCGGGCGACGGCACAACCTGGACCGAGCATACGGTGGATGGAGCATTCGTTTACGCCCGTTCGGTATACGCTACGGACGTTGACGGAGACGGCGACATGGACGTCCTCGGCGCGGCGCAGAATGCTGGCCCCATCGCCTGGTGGGAGAACACGACGGGCGATGGTACCGCCTGGACCGAACACATTGTGGATGGGGCTTTCGATGGCGCCATTTCAGTATGCGCAGCAGACGTGGACGGAGACGGCGACATTGACGTGCTCGGCGCGGCATACGTCGACGATGATATCACCTGGTGGGAGAACACAGCAGGCGATGGGACCGCCTGGACCGAGCACATTGTGGATGGGACATTTGACGGCGCAACGTCAGTATGTGCAGCAGACGTTGACGGAGACGGGGACATGGACGTACTCGTCGCGGCTTGGCAAAGTGGAATTGACTGGTGGGAGAACACCGCAGGCGACGGGACAGCCTGGGTTGAGCACTCGGTGGATGGGACATTCGACGGAGCCTATTCGGTATATGCGACGGACGTGGACGGAGACGGCGATATGGATGTGCTCGGCGCAGCCTATTCGGACGGTGAAATCACCTGGTGGGAGAACCTGATAAGCGACGGCACCGTCTGGATCGAGCACATTGTGGATGGGACATTTGACGGCGCAAGGTCGGTATACGCCGCCGACATAGACGGAGACGGCGACATGGACGTGCTCGGCTCGGCGAGCGGTGTCTCCTGGTGGGAGAGCGATTGTATTCCGTGAGCGGTCCCCTGTTCGAATGAGTGAGAGACATTCGAAAAGGTAACTCATCCCCATCCCCATCCCCATCCCCATGGGGCACTCATGGGGTAATTGATCGCGAAAAACCACCAAAAACGGCAACAACTCACAATCAAGCGTAACTCCGCAAACCCGCGCCACGTCTACGGTAGCGCGTTGTGGTTGATTGTGGCGAGTTGTCCAAAAACCGATTCGTAATGCGCAGGTCATCGGTTCAAGTCCGATTGTTGACTACGCTCGCGAGGCTCGCTCCGTCGACGCGGTCGGAAAAATCCAGCAAACTGGATTTTATCCGACAACGCGTTGGCTCTGAAGACTCGTCCTCGTGCCACCCTTCATAGCTCGCTACAGCGAGCGACGAAGGGCAAATGTCTTGCTAAAAATCCAGCAAACTGGATTTTATCCGACAACGCGTTAGCTCTGAAGACTTCAACTCCAAGAACTCTGCGAAGGGCCTCCGAAGCAGAGCCGTTAAATTCAAATCGAAATCAAAGCATTTACGGTCCTGCTTCGGGGACCCTACGCAGGATTTGACGAGTTAGAGTTCGATTTGGGTCACCACAATTTTGGATCACCACAAGTGACGTTTGGCGAAAATGTAACCCTGGGAACTACTTCTTCCGGTTCTTTTTCCGCGCGCTCTTCGATGTCTTTCGCGCGGTCTTGGTTTTCTCTCGTTGGCGTGGTGTCGGACGCTTCGATTCTGTGCCGCCAACGACGGGAACGTCCAACGGGGCATCGGACGCGAGAGCCTGCCCCGGCGGCTTTGTCCTCGGGATCTCCAGGGTCCATGTTCCGGTGGGGCCGTCGTAAGTGAACGCCGAATGCGAGAGAACGTCCCGGCCGATCAGCATGGCGAGCCCCTGCGCGTCGATGTCCGCCTCGACGACTTCCGCGTCGGCGACCTCGATTATTGGCTGCACCGTCGGGGGCGTATCGACTCCGACAACGGGTTGTACTTGCTGGACGAACTCGAACGTGACGCGAAAAAGGGTGTGCTCTTTCGCGCCCCCCCCACCGCCGATCTTGATCGTGCCAACGGGCTTTAGCGCGAGCGCTTGGGCCACATTTTTCGAGATGCAAGTCCTGGTCGCTCCGGTGTCAATAAGGGCCATCCCATGAACTGAAGGATTGGCGTTTCGGAGCTTCGCGACGACGGCTGGAAGACGGATGCGGACGAGCAGCAGCGGCCCTTTTACGCTAAGAATGAGTGGAGGAACTTTAGTAGTACACAGGGGCATTGAGGAGGCCCAAGGTTAGAGCAGGAGCTGAAAACGGCTCGTCCGACTCGACGACGCATCGGACGAGGATCTCTTCACACTGGGTTGTCTCTACGCCCTTGTTGTAAGCCTCGACCGAATTGTCGTACACGCCGATGAGCTTGGCCCCGTGGACGACGATCCACTTTCCACGATGCTTTGCGAGGAGATCGGCCTTGTTGGCCTCGTACCACGCTCGTTCTTTTTCGAGTGCCATGACGGAACCTCTTCATAGATAGGGTAGATCTATACCTCGCAGCACGCAACCAGGTCAAGAGCAAGGAGTGGCCGGAGGAGGCCGAGGAAGCCGTTCAGAAGGTGCTGGAGATCTGTGCGAACTCGAACTCCAAAGATCCTGCGTAGGGCCGCCGAAGCAGGACAACCAACTCGCTGAGCTACGAGACAACCACATGTCGTTCCCCGTTCGTTGAACTAGCCCTGGGCAGCTTGCCGACGCCCTTCCCGTTGACATGACGTTGACACGAGGATGTTCAACTATGTCCCCCGCTAGGGTGAAAAGGGGTCGAACGCTACATATTGATGGGAAGCATGGCCACGCACTCGGAGAAGATCTCCCCGCACGAAGACGCCTCCTGCACGCAGTCGATCCACTCTTCGAGTTCGGGGTCCTCCAGAGAGGACGCAAGGACCGAGCACCCCTGCGGGCACCCCTGATCTCCGCCATCGCAGACCTTGTGGGAGGAATCGAGATCGCCGTACCTGGTCTTCACCGCCTTGCACGCGGCGTCCTCCTCGCAATCCTCGTCTCCGTCACACGCCTCGCGGCAGGCGGTCGCCGCACAGTTGTTGTCCGCAGGGCATCCGCGCCCCTGCTGGAGGCAACGGATTGTGGCGCTGTCGCAGTCGACGCCGTCGTCAACCTCTCCGTCGCAGTCGTCGTCCCTTCCGTTGCACACCTCCGGGCCAGCGCAGAGGGAGCAGGCGGCGCGGGTGGGGATGCAATGATCGCTCACGAATTCAAAATCGGTCGCGCAGTCGTCGGTGGCGGTCTGTCGGACGCACACCTTTTCTCCGAGTGCGGGCAGCGCCTGGCAGACGTACCCGGCGGCGCAGTCGTCGTGGGTCCGGCAGCTGTCGCACTCCATCCCAGTGCCGCAGCCGGCTCCGCAGTCGTCCGAGGGGGCGGGGCAGCTATCGGGATCGACGCAGGTGCCGTTGGCGAGCTGGACCGCCTTGTAGGCGTTGACGGCTCCGTGCCCGTAGTAGGGAGAGAACCCGGCGTTCCAGTCGCCCCAGACTGGGTCTACCTCGGTGGCGCTGTCGGTGAGTATCTGCCTCACCTCTGCGGCCGTGAGGGAGGAATTGGCCGAAAGGATCAGGCCCACCACTCCGGCGACGAAGGGGGTAGAAGAGGACGTGCCCCCGAATTCGTAAGTGTACTGGGGATCGGTGGCGGCGTCGGTGCTGGTGGAGGTGGTGGTGATCCCGTTAAGAGCACCGTTGGACGGCGCGACCACGTCCAGCTTTGTGCCGTAGCTGCTGTAGTATGACTTGAGTCCGCCGTCGTCGATGGCACCCACCGCGACCACGTTGTCGTACGCCACGTAGGTGTCAGTGTCTGCGTCCTGGTTGCTGTTGCCCGAAGCGTAGAGGATCAGGGTCCCGAGGCCGCCGCGGCCGTCAGTCTCCGCGTAGGCGAAGGCTGCGGAGACGGTCGAGGACAGCGCGGGGGCGCCGAACCCGGAGGACTCCACGCTGGGATCTTCGCCACCGGGACCCCAGCTGTTGGAGATGACTCCCGCGCCCAGATCGACCAGATCTGTGAAGATGTCGGCCAGCTCGACGTCCGTGATCTGGAAGCTGCCCATAGTGGGCGGCCCGGCGGCGCCCATCAGCATCGCCGGCAGGAGAGTGCAGTCCGGGCATACTCCGGACACGCCGATGCCGTTGTTCCCCTTGGCCGCGGCGACTCCCGCGCAGTTGGTGCCGTGCCCCGTGAGGTAGGTGGTCCCCAGGTAGCTCTCCCAGTCATCGACGAAGTTGTACTCGGTCATCAGGTTGGGGGCGAGGTCGGGGTGGTTCAGGTTCACACCGTCGTCGAGAATGGCCACGATAGTGGCCGCGTCGCCCGTCGTCACGTTCCACGCCTCGTCGACCCGCGCATCCGCACCGGCGGTGGAGAGCTGGGGGCCTCCCGACTCCTCGGGGTCGGCCTGCCCCGTGTTTCTGAGGTGCCACTGGTCGGCGAACATCGGATCGTTGGGGATCAGGCGCTTCTCGTACAACCTCAGCATGTCGAGTTCGGCGGTGATACCATCGAGCTGGTTGAGTTGCTCGAGGACGTCGAGGGCCGCCCATCCGTCGTCTCCCAAGGCGATGACCATGCGGTCCGTCCAGTCGAGGGTCCGCAAGAAGGGGTAGCCGCGGGAGGCCAGGAGCCCCCTGGCTGTGGCCAGGGCGGCCGGATCCTCAGGAATGACGATGATGTCGCCGGTCGCCGCCGCTACCCTGCCGGCGCTGTCGACAAAGGTGGGAAGATGTACCTCGCCGCGCATCAGCTCGATCCCGATGCGTCGCCCGAGCGGTCTGTTGAAGCTGAGGAAGGTGAAGCCCGCCTGGTCCATCACCTCGGCGCCGTACCGCGCCCGGTAGTCGACGGATTCATCCTGCTGCCGAACCACAGTTACACTTGGAGCCCACTCGTAGCCCGGCGGCGGGGTCTTCCTGGAGCGCAGCAAGCCGAGGGCGGTGCTCCCGAAAATGCACGCGCACAGGTCGTCGCAGGGCGAGTCGGTATCGGGATGGTGCAGCCATCCGCCGCAGCCCGCGACGTTGACACAGTCCTCCTGGGAAACGCAGCAGCGGAAGTTGCCGGAGACGTCGTCCCACATGTATCCATTGTAGGCGACGTCACAGAGGGTATTGCACTCGTCGTTTTCCATCGGGAAGGTGGGATGATCGGCGCCCCCGCAGTCGTCGAGCCTTTCGCAGGCTTCCCCGCAGTTGAGAATGCAGTCCTCGGGGAAGTCGGCTGGATCGCCGCGTCCGGGATCAGCATCCGGGCCCCCATCGGCATCCGTGCCGCCGTCTGGGCCGCTGTCCGCAGGACTTGACTTTTTCTTGTCGTCGCAAGCCATGAAGACGAGGGGCGACAACAGAAACACCAGAACCGACATTGAAAGAATATTACGTGGACTCATCTGCATTCTCCAGTTGTACGAGTGTTAAACATTGATTGAACTATTCTTATCCAAATTACTTGCATTGTAATAAATAGACAAGTGTCGTGAAGCTGGATTGAGGCTCAGATTTCTTGCATGCAATGCACTCTTCAAGCTTTTCGAAGAAATCCTTGCCCGGCTTGAGGTGGCTACTTGTCGCTGGATTTCTTGTCGTAGGCGGCCCTGGCGTCCAGCTCGTCGCGAAGACCGCACGCATCGGTGTCGCCCTTCTCGCAGGCGGTGTTGAAGTATTCGCGGGCCTTCTCGAAATAGATCACGGCCTTTGCGAGATCTTTCGGGATCACCTTGCCCACCGAGTAGAGATTGGCCAGTCTCGAGCACCCGCTGCCGCTGCCAAGGTCACATGCTTTCCGCAAGAGGGCCACGGCCACATTGCCCTTGCCGCTCATCGCCGCAAAGACGCCCATGTTACTGCAGGCTTCCTTGTCCTCGCACTTCGGGACCATATCGGCCGCGTCGTCCCCGGGCACATCAGTCATCTTTCCCTCTGCGATGGTGGTCGCCTCGCCGCCGTCTGCGTTCTCCACGGGGGTGGGTTCTTCTGAGGCAGCATCGGGGGAATCTCCGACCATGGACTCGTCTGGAATCGGTGGAGGTATTGGAATGGCGGCTCCGCCACAACCTGAGGCGACGATGGAGAGGATGAAGATTGTTGAGCTGAGCAGTTTCATGGGAGTCCTTTCATAGTCCGGTGTCCGACCGCTTTCCCTCTTTTCCGTGGCTGGATGGCGTTCTGGCGAAGGACAGGCGACTCAAGACCACAGTCAGTCGCCATGAGGTATCCATTCGAACCAGTCCGGCACTTCACAGGTATCCTCGCACAAACAGTCTTCCTGAAGATCGACGTGCAAGGGCTCGTCACATTCCTTGTCATCAATCAGAAACTGCCTGCACGAGGCCTCGGTGATGTTGTCGCCGGAGAAGCAGCCGAAGACTGAGCCGGGGAAGCCAACCTCGTTGAAGCAACAGTAGAAGCAACTGTTGGTGATGGTGGTGCGCGTGCAAGACAGGTCTCCGGTCTCGCCGGCGGTGTCACAACCAATTGATATAAAACACAGGGCGACAATCATGGTGAGTCGGCTGATCATAGAGGTAATTATATCAGAGAAGCGGGTAGGGCTACAGAAGCAGGATTGAAACACTCAGAGCATCTGCTCCAGATCCATCAGCTGGTCCTCCATCTCGTACTTCTAGTCACCGTCTTTGGGAAGAAACCAGACGTTGGTTATTAGACCGTCTTTGACTTCGTAGATTGCCACCGCGTGCAGGTACGGTCGACCCTCGATGCCGGTGACGAGTTCGTGATCGATAACCATGTTGCCGGTGGTGATTCGCGAGAGAATCCGGCAATCCAGTTTTGGCGCTCGTTTGAAAAGTCCCGAATAGACTTCGCGCATTTTCTCGGTACCTTTGGATAACACTTCGCCGCTTGGATGGCGGATGAGTACCGCGTCTTCCGAGTAAAAGGACAAGAAGAGATCAAGATCCCGCGCGTTGTAGGCGTCCACTTGTTTTTGCACCACCCACTCCGGATTCGGCGGCAGAATCTGATTGGGGTCGAGCACAATGCCGCCCTTGACTATCCTTGAAATTTTTCCCAGGTTGGAGATGAGGGCCAGGGGATCCGCGTCCAACACCAGGAGGTCGGCCAGCTTGCCTTTCTCCAGCGTCCCGAATTCGGGCTCGGCGGCGAATACCTTTGCCGCATCTCTGGTTGCCGCGATAAGAACGGCTTTCGTGGACATGCCCGCCTTCACCATCATTTCCAGCTCGTGATGCAGGGCCGATCCGTGAAGAGTGCCGATATTGCCCGCGTCAGTTCCCGCGGCTATTGGGATTTCGGCCTCGACCAGCTTCATGAGGTTTTCGTTCATCACGGGCATTCTGGCGTCGTTCTTGGCCTGTCGCTTGGCGGCTTCTTCCGGAGGCTCAAGGCTCACCGACGAAAGCTCTCTCCAGGTTTTGACGATTTGCGGATCTCCGTACTTTTTGTCCATCTCGCAAAGGACGGGCTTGTTTCCCAGGATCTCGGCGTAACCCTCCATGACGGTAAGGGTGGGCGTCAGAATCGCGTTTTTTTCCTTCAGGAGCGAGATGAACTCGTCGTCGATTCTTTCGTCGTGAACGCTGTGAACCAGAATATCGGCCCCGGCCTTGAGGGCCTGTTTGGCGGAGACCAGCTCTGTCGCGTGTACGGCCACCCTCACGCCGCCCTTGTGTGCTTCGTCCGCGGCGGCTCGCATGATGCCCACGGTTTGTTCGAGCCCACGCTCGGGCGAGTGCTCCTTGGAGACGATAAACCACACCTTGATCAGGTCCGGCTTTTGCTCGAGCTGTTTTCGCACCAGTGCCCTGGCGTCATCGGGAGTCTCCGCCTTGATGATGGGAGGGTCGCCGATGTCCAGCCTCTCCCTTGCGATGGTGGAGACCAGGGGGCCGGCAACCGCCGTACGCGGGGCGAGCAGCATTCCGTTGGCCTTCTCTCTGACCTGAAAGTTCCAGAACGGGCCGCCCATGTCGACCACCGCGGTCTGCCCGGTCACCAGGTAGCGGCGCAGAGTATCCGGGAGGTCTTCCCGAAGAGCTTTCACCTCTTCTTCGTAAGGTCTGGTCTCGCGCAGGTCGACCACGTGGGGCCTTGCGTAGATTCCGGCGGATTGGAAGAAGTGTACGTGGGAGTCCACCAGACCCGGCACTATCCACTTGCCCGCCACATCGAATACGACCGCATCGTCGGGCACGCTTACTTCTGCTTTGGGCCCCACCGCGACTATTCGATCCTTTGAGAGCACGATGACCGCGTCTTCGATTGGGTCCTTGCCGGTGGCGTCGAAAACCGTTGCCCCTACAAAGGCCGTCACCGCCGCAGGCTCGGTCGGGAGCTTGCGCAAATCTGTCTTGTCGGTGGGTTTCAGCTCACCGGCGGGTTCCTCGACTATTGCTGCCGGTCCGCTCGCTGTAACGGTTGTTTCAGGAGACTCACAGGCAGTCGCGAGAAACCCAAGCGTGATGATCGCTGTTGTTATTGTTTTTGAGTACATGCAGGCTCCTTGTACGTAAAACGTGAGGTGAGAAGACTCACCTTCCTACGGCCGTTCGTGGGATTCAACTGCTTTTTTGTGACTGATGAGATAGTATGATCATCCCAATGGATGGAGGACGGCTACGATGATCGATATCAAGAGTCTTCTACTGTGTCTGGTGCTGGCCGTGGCAGCCGCCGGGTGCTCGGACGACTCGTCGCGCAGTGACGGTGGGACGACCGACTCCGATGCCGACACGGACACGGACGCTGACACCGACACGGATACCGATTGCGCTCAAGGGGAGTACGCCGGCGATTTCGATCTCATCACACAAACGGATCTTGAAACCCTCGCAGGATACACATCAATTTCGGGATACCTTTCGATCAATTGCACTTCATGCACAGACTTGAGCGCGTTGAATTGCCTCACATCGGTGGACGGGTACTTGAACATCTACGGAAACGGCGCCGTGACGAGCCTGGATGGGCTGAACGCACTCACCTCGGTGTTTGGGGGCGTACACATCTACGACAACGCCGCCCTGCCCGATTGCGAGGCTTGCGATCTTCTGGACCAGCTCGCTACCGCACCAATTCCGATAGATGTCCACGACAACCACTCCGACACCTGCACGCCGGTTCCGACAAATTGTCCATAGAGTATTTCTTTCCCCCTTTGGAAAATGAGGCACCTCTGAAAAACGCCGCAGGTTGTGGTACAATTGCACCTTTGAAAGGGGAAGGGCCCCATGTCGAGTCGGGAGGATCATAGACCTCGTTCAGCTTGGCAGGCCAAGCTGAACGAGGTCATTTTTGAGGCGGATACCGCCCCTGGCAAGCTATTCGACGTCTTGCTGATTCTCAGCATCCTCGCCAGCGTGGTAGTGGTCATGCTCGACAGCGTCGCCTGGTTCAACGAGCGCTACGGAACGTTGCTGACCGCGCTGGAGTGGCTCTTCACCATCCTGTTCACTGTGGAGTACGGCCTCCGCTTGAGCTGCGTTGGGCGGCCACTACGCTACGCCACGAGCTTCTTCGGGGTGGTGGACCTGCTCGCGGTGATCCCGACCTATCTCAGCCTGGTGCTCGCCGGCAGCCAGTACCTGCTGGTCATCCGCATCCTGCGCATCCTGCGGATCTTTCGGGTGCTCAAACTGGTCAACTACTTGAGCGAGGCGACGATGCTCGCCCGCGCTCTGCGCGATAGCCGCCGCAAGATCACCGTTTTTATCTTTGCCGTGTTAACCCTGGTCGTCATCTTCGGGTCGCTGATGTACCTCATCGAAGGGCAAAAAAGCGGCTTCACCTCCATTCCGCGCAGCATCTACTGGGCGGTTGTCACCATGACCACCGTGGGCTACGGCGACATCTCGCCCCAGACGAACCTGGGCCAGTTCTTCTCGGCGATGGTGATGATTCTCGGATACTCGATCATCGCGGTGCCCACCGGGATCGTCACGGCGCAACTGATCCGTGGGCCCGATGTTACAATCTCTACCCAGGCCTGCCCCCATTGCAGCGCCGAGGGCCACGACTCCGACGCCAGACACTGCAAGTACTGCGGCTCCGTCCTCTGAATCGGCAAACGCCCCTTCGAAAATGAGCACCTCTAAAAATGGCACCTCTGAAAATGGAGTGGACGTCGATCTGTTAATCTCGTTTCGACTGATCTACAGCCTGAAGGGATACCTGACGGTGATCCTCGATCCGGTGAACTTGGGGAACTCGGCGCGGCGCACGGCCCTGGCGAAGCACTTGCCCGTGGAGGTTCCGGAGTAGGCGCCTGTGGCGTGGGAACGGGTCACCCGGCCGTTATTGCCGATGACCACTTCGATGACGGCGATTCCGCTGTCGCCCTTGTTGCAGCGCTTGACCCTGGACGTCACGGATTTGAGACCGGCGTTTACCTGGGCGCGGGTAAGGGTTTTGGGAACAGGCTCGTCCCCGATCGAGGGTGTGCTCTTCCCTATTCGCTTGCTCTTGGCCAGACGGGCGGAAGATCGCCGGCGGTGTGACCTGCTCCTGGACTTCTTCTTTACGATCTTGTCGGGCACCGTCACCGGCGGCGAGGAGATCTCCGGCTCCGTCCTTGTTTCCTCGTCCACGGTCCGGTCCTCTACCGCGAACGCGGCGAGCCCGTTCGTGTTCATTCCAAGATCGGGATCTCCCTGCTCCGAATCGACCAAGACCGGCATCACGGCGGCATGTGATGTGGGTTCAAGCACACCAAAGAACGACGGAAGCTCGAACGATCCGCGCATCAAGGTCAACCCGATCACCACGATGGCGATACCGGCGGCGACGAGCGTGACGATGCCCAGTGTCTTTCCGGATCTCGTACCATCATCGTCATCCGGTTCGAGCAGCAACGGCGGGCCGATGGCCGGCGACACCTGGATTCCGCTCAACGTGATCAGTCCGCTGACGCCCGTGTGGGGGTCGGATCGGGTCGAGGCGATCAGGCTCCGGATCTCGATCAGGCCGGAGAAATCATTCGCCCTGGCGGTTTTTGCAACATTGTGCGTTCTCGTGCGCTGCCTGATGGCTCTGAGCAGGTTGTTGCGCGTGTCGTCTTCGCGCACCTGTTTTTCCGACGGGTTGTTCTCGCCCACCGGACCTTTTTCGGGGTGTCTTTTTGGTTCCATGTTCTTGACCTTGCTTGCCTTGTTTCTTTTTAAACGTAAGTCGCCGATCGCGGTTTCGCTACCCTCCTGAGGTTAAATAGTTCTTTATTGTCGCGAGCTTGGAGTGTTTTAGTGTATTTTTGAAGTGACACTGCTTTTTCGCCGATGACTTCTGATATAACCGGGTCATGACGATGACGCCCCATATCGATCCCGGATCCCCCGATTTTCCCGGCGATCCGACACCACAGCCGCCGTTCGGTTTTTCGGATACACTGAGATCTCTCGCCATGTGGTCGGTTGGAGTGCCCCATCTCATCGGGTGGACCGCCTTTGTGGTAGCGGTCTCGAAGTTCTCGGATACCCGGCGGGTGGACCGGGCGCTCAAACTGATGGCCAGGGCTGTTCCGAAGCTGGCGGGGATAGGGGTGGAGGTGCTCGGGCGCGAGGCGATCGAGGAGCGAACGCCGTATGTCTACGTGGTCAATCACGTGAACATTTTCGATATGTTCGTTATCTACCGGGCCATCCCCGGATATGCCCGTTCTCTGGAGCTGGCGGAGCATTTTTCCTGGCCCGTCTTCGGACCGTTCATTACCGCCACCGGCCAGATCCCGGTAGACCCCAACGATTCCCGGGTGACCGAGCAGGGTCTTCGCCGGGCCGAGGCCATGCTCGGGGACGGCGATTCACTCGTGGTTCTTCCGGAGGGATCCCGAACCCTGGACGGTAGTGTCGGGCGGTTCTATCCGGGCGCGTTCAGGCTCGCCATCAAGTCCAAAGTTCAGGTTGTTCCCATGGCCATCAAGGGCGGGCGCGCCGTATCCCGTCGCGGTGAGTGGCGCGTCAGGTCCGGCAAGATTCAGGTCGTCTTCGGCGCGCCGGTCTCGACCGACGGGATGACCCTCAAGGATACGGACGATCTGAGTGGACGATGCAGGGAAATCGTCATCGACCTGCTGCAGGGCCGACGCGGGCCGGGGGAATAAAAGACGGCTTCATCATCTTCCCCTTCCCCTCGCAGGGGAAGGCCGGGATGGGGTTATGAGTAGCCGCACGCGGTGAGTACAGTTTGCGTCAACAGATCCAGACCGGTTCGTTCGGTGGCGCTGGTGCCGATCACCTTGACTCCGATCCTGGCGCGCAGCTTGTCGAGGGCCGCCTTGCGCTTGCTCTTCGACACCCGGTCCAGCTTCGTGGCCACAAGGATGGCGGGGACCCCGGAATCCGCCAGAAAATCGAACAGATCGGCCTCTTCGTCCTCCGGCCCTCGGCGAACATCCACGAGTACCACCACGAGCTGGAGGGTCTTCCGCGTTCCCAGGTATTCCTCCATCAGGTCCGCCCAGGCTTTCTTGGCGCCCTTCGCTACCTTCGCGTAACCGTATCCCGGCAGGTCGACCAGGTAGATCAGGGCGTCGTCGTCAAGCCTGGCCTCCACGTGGACGATGGTGCGAGTGCGCCCTGGAGTGCGGCTCACCTTGAAGAGATTGCGACGCCCGGTGAGGGCGTTGAGCATACTGGACTTGCCCACATTGGAGCGACCCGCGAAGGCCACCTCCGGGAGCGTGGGCTCCGGGATCCTGGAGAGCTTGCCCGCGGATCCGATCATCCTTGTTTCGACTATTCTGGTCACGCCGTCTTCCTCTTTCTTGCCGCATCCATCAGGTCTCGCATCTGAGGGGAGCGAAGGGCGTGGGACACAATTCCGTATACCGCGACTCCGACCACCACCGACAGGGTCAGCGCGCCGATGTTGCGGGGCGAATTTCCTCCCGCCTCCCACCTGCCGAGCAGGCTCGTTCCCCAGACGGCCGCGCCCATGGGCGCGACGGCCAGGATCATTCGCAGCCAGTCGATCGCGGCTTTCCTCATGCCCAGCGGCCCGATCTGTTTTCGCAGCACCAGCACCAGCCCCAGTGCCTGGGCGGTGGCGGCGATGGACAGGGCCATGCAGAGCCCGACGTGCCCAAAGGGCCCCATGAGGGGGATGGCGCAGGCGACGAAGATCAGAATGTTCACCACCGTCATGATCACCGGAATGCGCACCTTTTCCAGCGCGTAGAAGACCGGCACCGTTTGACGCAGGAGCGCGACGGAGCAGATGCCAGCCGCCATCCATCGCAGAGCGCTCGCTGTCTGGAGGACGTCGTCATGAGTGAACAGACCTCGCTGGTACATTATGGTCATCACCGGTTCGGCAAGCACGATGAGCGCCACCATCGCCGGTGTCGCCACGAACAGGCCTAAGGAGAGCGCGTGGACGTAGACCTGCTTCATCTGGTTAATTTCGCCCTTGCCCTTGAGCGCGGCGAGGCTGGGAAGCGCGGCCGTGGAGATGGCCATGACCAGGACGGCCAGTGGAAGCTCCATGAGCCGCGTGGCGAACTGGATGTAGGTGACCGCGCCGTGACCCAGGGTGGAAGCGAGGGAGGCCGAGATGAAGAGCCCCACCTGGTAAGCCATGGCGCCGAATACCATGGGGAGCGTTATCCTGAGGACTTTGCGCAGGCCCTGGTGGCCGAGATCGAAAGTGGGCCGGACCAGCAGCCCTATGGAGCGCAACGACGGCAGCTGGAACAGCATCTGGGCAACGCCGCCGACCAGTACGCCAAGAGCCAGCGCGTAGATTGGGTTGAGTCCCAGAGCGGGCATGGTTCCGGCAAACCCGACGGCGCAGCCGATGATCGAGACATTGAGGAGAACGGGGGCGAACGCGGGGGCGAAGAATTTTCCCGCCGAGTTGAGCACTCCCATGGCCAGGGCGGTGAGGCTGATGAACAGGACGTACGGGAACATGGTCCTGGTCAGGTCTGTCGCCAGCTCGAATTTTTCCCGGTGCTGGGCAAAACCGCGTCCTGCGGCCCAGGCGAGCCCCTCGGCGCCGAGGATCCCGATGACGGTGAGCGCGAGCAGGAACATGAGCGCGAACCCCAGGGTGGCGCGGACGAATTTTTGGGATTCCGCCAGGTCGCCACGCGACCAGATCTTGGAGAACACGGACGTGACCGAGATGGAGAACGAGCCCTCGGCGGTGAGCCTGCGAAAGGAGTTGGGGATCATGAACGCGACCTGGTAGGCGTCGATGACCTCCTTGGGGAAATATGCGGCGATGACCGATTCGCGCACCAGTCCAAGGATGCGCGAAGCGAGCGTGCCCAGGCTCACGATCCCCGCGCGCCTGGTAACCGTCTTGTCGATCTCGCTCATACCAATTGAACTACCAGAAAAACCCCAAAATTCCGAAGAACCGGCGCGGGGGTGGGTCAAGGTAGTGGACGCCGTCCATGTTGTCCACTTGAACAGGCTCCTAACAGCCCTGACGGGTGGTGGGGATCTTCGGGGCGTTGAGGTGGCATATTGCTATTGCCAGGGCGTCGGCCTCGTCTTCCTGAGGTGTTTCCTTGAGGCCCAGGATCGCCTGGACCACTTTCGCCACCTGCCCTTTCGCCGCGCGTCCCCCTCCGACCACCGACCGCTTGACCAGGGCCGGCGCGTAGGAGGACACAGGTAGATTGTGCCGGGAAAGAGTGAGCAGGATGACCCCCCGGGCGTGTCCGAGCTTGAGCGCGGACATGGCGTTTTTGGAGAAGAAGAGCGACTCCACTGCGGCCTCGTCCGGACCGTGAGACACGAGTACCCGGTCGAGCTCGTCCTGGAGCGGAACGAGGCGTTCCTCCACCGGCGCCTTGTTGTCGAGGTGTATGGTGCCGGAGGTCAGGCGAATGATCCGAGCGCCGTCGCGACGGAGGATACCGTAGCCGGTCCGGATTGTGCCAGGGTCGATGCCGATCACGATCATAAAGAGAAGTTTTCCATGATGTCGTCGTCGATGTCGAAGTTGGTGTAAACGTTTTGCACGTCCTCGTGATCGTCGAGAAGCGTGTAAAGTTTCAGCATTGTCCGGGCCGGCTTGCCCTCGAGCTTGACCGTGGACTGGGGAAGTCGGGTCAGCTCAGAGCTCGTAGTCTCGATACCCGCCTGCGAGATGGCGTTGCTGACAGCGTCGAAGTTCTCCACCGAGGTATGCACCTCGAAGACTTCGTCCTCTTCAATTATGTCTTCAGCGCCGGCCTCGATGGCGATCTCCATCAACTGCTCTTCTGTTGTCTTGGGCTTGTCGATGACAATGAGGCCGATCTTGTCGAACATCCAGGCCACGCACCCGTTCTCGCCGAGATTGCCGTTGTACTTGGTAAACAGGTGTCGGATGTCGGCGACCGTTCGTTTCTTGTTATCCGTCATGCACTCGATCACAACCGCCACACCCTCCGGTCCGTATCCCTCGTACGTCAACTCTTCGTACACCACGCCTTCGAGCTCGCCCGTGCCCTTCTTGATGGCGCGATCGAGGTTGTCGCTGGGCATGTTGGCCGCCTTGGCCAGATCGATGGCCTTGCGCAGGCGTGGATTTCCTTCCGGATCGCCTCCGCCTAGCCGGGCGGCCGTGGTGACCTCCTTTATGACCTTGGTGAAGATCTTGCCGCGCTTGGCGTCAGCGGCACCCTTCTTGTGTTTTATGGTGCTCCACTTGCTGTGTCCTGACATCTTTGCTCCTTCAATCAAGGGGACGGACTATGACCCCCGATCTCAGCTTGGGCTCGAACCATGTCGATTTGGGAGGCATGACCTCACCCGCGTCCGCGATTGCCATGAGCTGCTCTATTGATGTGGCGAACATCGCAAAGGCGACTGCGGCGCCTTCTTTCACGCGGCGCGTAAGCTCGGCCGTACCGCGGATCCCGCCCACGAAATCGATTCGTTTGTCGGTGCGCGGGTCGCCGATGCGGAGGATCGGGGAGAGCAGGTTGTTCTGGAGTACGGCCACATCCAGGCTCTCGACCGGGTTGTCCGGATCGAATGAGCCTGCTTTCGCCCGTAACCTATACCATTTTTCACCCAGGTACATGCCGAACTCGGCGGCCTTGTCGGGTGAGGCTTCGTTTGTCCGCGCGACATCGAATTTCTTCGACACCTTCGAGAGAAATTCGTCCTCATTCAGGTTGTTCAGATCGAGGACCACGCGGTTGTAATCCAATATGTTCATCTGATCGTGCGGGAAGATGACCGACAGGAAGAAGTTGTAGCCCTCCTCGCCCGTGTGATTCGGGTTGGCTTCCCGTCTCTTCTTTCCGATCGCGGCCCCGGAGGCCGAACGGTGATGGCCGTCGGCTACGTACATGTGGGGCAGGGCGGCAAATGCGCCCGCAAGCGCTTCGATCTTGTCGTCATCCTCGATGACCCAGAAGGTGTGTCCGATTCCGTCGTCAGCGATGAAATCGTAGGCGGGCTCCGCCTTGCACGATTCTTCCACTATGGCGTTGATCTTCGGTTCCGACGCGTATGTCAGGAAGACCGGTCCAGTGTTGGCGTTGAGCGTCTCCACGTGCCTGGTGCGGTCCTTCTCTTTGTCGGCCCGCGTCAACTCGTGCTTTTTGATCAGATTGTTTTCGTATTCCTCGACGCTGGCGCCTGCCACGACTCCCACCTGGACGTGATCCCTGTCGCCGATTTTCATTGTCTGCCGGTACAGGTAGAGGCACGGTTTCTCATCGCGAAACATATAGCCTTCCCGCTCGATGCGGGTAAGATTTTCGGCACCTTTTGCGTACACCTGATCGGAATACAGGTCGACATCGGGATCCAAGTCGATTTCCGGCTTCACCACGTGGAGAAAGCTTAACGGATTGTCCTTTGCCATTCGACGTGCTTCAACGGAATTCAAGACGTCGTACGGAGGACTGGCTATCTCCCCGGCCTTGTCGGGCATCGGTCTGAGACCTCGAAAAGGTTTGATCACTGACATTTATTATTCCTCCGGTTGCAGCTTAAGCCAATTTGCGAGAATCGCTTGCTTGCATCCGGTTGTTGAATGTAGACTACCGCTCAAGCAAGAACGCGATCGGTGGATGGTCGCCGTGGCGAGGCGGAAAAGCAATGAAAAAAAGCATGCTTCTTTTTTGGTTGTTCGCCGCAGTGCTTACCCTTTTTTCCGGGTGTAAAGACGATGTGGAAACAACGCTTTCGATCAAGAATGACCTGGGCATTGACGTGGGCATGTTCGAACTCATGGGCGAGGAGAACACGGGAAACCTCCTTTCCGAGGGAACGATCCTCAACATAGACGCGGTGCAGGAGTTTGATGATCTTCTTCCGGGAAAGTACGAATGGCGGGTGGAGTACGACAACTCCATGATGATTTATTTCAAGAGTCCGGTGCAGATCGAACTCTACCCCGGCCCCAATCACCTGGCCCTCGTTCAGTAGTCACTCCTTGCAGTGTTTCCATGTGGCGGTATTCATGGAGAAACAGCCCGCCCCATCCGTCGTCGAACCAGGCGTTGGCGTGTGGATTTGTATAATGTATAGTCGATCATTATTGACATGCTATATCAAGGAGGAATCATGAATCGAGGGATGTTATTTGTCCTTGCACTTGCGGCGTTGCCGGCCTCGGCGCATGCCCAACCGCAAGGAGGACTGTCGTTCGACGGTGTGCTGGCCGAAGGACACGCTCTCTATCTGGCCGGTGATCACGAGGGTGCGTTGGCCAAGTATCAGGATGCCAAGGAGCAGGAACCGGGAAACGCGTTGGCATATTATTTCGTCGGATGCGCCTTTTCTGCGCTCGACAAGGTCGAGGATGCTGTTTCCGCCCTCAGCACCTCCGCGACCATTGCGGGAGAGAAGGACAAATCTCTCCAGGCGAAGGCGCTGTTCATGATTGCCGTTTTGAGGGAGCGATCCGCCGACTGGGATGCGGCAAAGGAGGCCTGGATCGATTACCTGGGATTTGCGCAGACTCACGCTGATGCGACCACGTTCATGCCCGTCGCGCAGGAGCGACTCGACGCAATTGAAAAACGTGTAAAACTGGACGCCGATTACCAGGTTGTTCGGGACAGAATCAAGGCGGTGGGCGAGGCGAAATAGTACTACCGGCCGGGAGTGAAACGGCAGGTCTCTAGTAGAGAGAACGAGACTTACAAGCGAAGATGAAAAACGACGAAAACAATGGCCCCGGCGGCGACCTCGAGGGGAAATGGAAGGGCAAAAAGCGTCGTGACGACACGCCGTCATTCATAAGGAACGTCGCGGCGCGTGCAGAGATGCTCAATCCCGTTCGTCCAGGCGAAAGCATCCCCGTGCTCACCATGTCGGCGTCCGTTCGACTCTGGCGGAAGATCAGGTGGCCGCTCTTTGTCTCCATAGTCCTGATAATGCTTATTGTGGTCGGGTTTGTCACCAACGACCGACTGGTGGCGCGCAGCGTGGCCAATAGGATTTCGGAGGCCAGAGACAACGAGGCCGCCTCCACCGTTACCAGGCTGGTCAAGAACGACGAGATCCTCACCGCCTTGACGGATCGTCACTCCGGGCGAATGAACGCGCATGTCGCCTTTGCGTGGAACTCCATGCTTTTGGCTGAGATGTTCGGCCCGAAGGAGAAATACCTGGAGAAGGCCGCCGCATCTCTGAAGTCCATCTCATCTTCCGGCAGTGCCATGGCCTATTCGGCCCGGGCGGCCGAGAAGTATCACAAAGGCGATTTTTCCGGCGGTCTCGAGATTGTCCTGCAGGGGTTGAAGAAGCATCCCAACGAGCCGCGCCTGCAGCTCGTGCGATCCTGGATCCTATTCGCTTCCGGCAAGAGTGCGGAGGCTTTCGATGTCCTCGATGTCATCCGCAAGGGTTTTGGCGACTATCTACCAGCGTTGCATACGTTATTGTCGTTTGCCCTGAAAGAGGAGGACAGCGAGGCGGTGAAAATTTACTCGGAGGATCTCCTGATACGCTCCCCGGGATCTATCCTCGGTTCGTTGGCTTCGGTCTGGGTGCGCTTGCCCGGCTGGTATGGGGAAGATCTCAATCCCTCGCAGATTCTGTCGCTGGTCAAGGACATGGATACGATATCCGGTCAGATGTCTTCGATGCCGCAGAAGATTGCCATGCAAGGGCGATTCCTGGCGGGGCGAGTGAATTTGCTGGCGGGGCGACTGGACAAGGCGGTCGAAGATCTTCGCTTCGTGTCGGAGAAGGACAAGGATCCCAGGCTTCTGGCCTGGTATGCGATGGGTGTGCGACGTCTCAGCGGACCCAGGGCCGCCCTCGACATATTGGACGCGACAGGTGAGAGTGCCTGCGCCGAGATCCATGATCTGCGGGCACGATGTCTGCTCGATTACCACCTGGTAGCACAGGCCGGAGCCGCACTGGAGAAGCTGGGATCCGACCTCGATGTGGTCGGCGACGTACGTGAGTTGAAGTGGATACTGGCGGTGCGACGGGCTGATCTGAACGAGGCGAAGAAATATATCCCCGACAGGATAGGGGAAGATCTGATGTGGGTTGGTCTCGAGATGTTTGAGCTGTACCGCAGTCGGAGCGATCGGGAAGGTATCGACGCTCTGACGGAGAGGTTCGTCGGCAATGCGACCGGTTGCGTGCCGGGTATCCGAGCCTGGACCGGGGGAAAGCTCTCGGATGTGACGAAGATACTGAGTAAGGCGTCGAAGAATACGCACCCCTGCACCTGCGCGCTCATCTCCAAGTTGATGCGTGGTCACTTGCCCCTGCCCGAGGTAAAGAAAGCGGCGCAGCGCGCTGTCGCGGAGGCTGGGGGCGAGCTTCGACCGAAGATCGATCAGGCGCTCGTGGTCTGGCTCGCGGATGGTCGCGAGGCCGCCCTCGGGATAATCGCCGACGTGCGAAAGAACAAACCGGAGGGAGCGCTCATTCGGATCGCGATGGCCGATGCCTATATTGTGATGGATGTGCCGGCCGAGGCTCTTTCTGTGCTTGATGGGATCAACAACCCGGAGGCGATCTCGTTGCGTATTGCGGCCCTCCTGAAGATCGGAGACAAGGCCGGGGCGGACAAGGCCCTCGCAGCGGCGTTATCCGATGAGAAGGCAAAAGACCATCCGGCGATTGTGCTGTGGAAGCTCAGCGCCCAGCTCGATGCCGGCGAGTACGACAAGGTTATCGAAGGAGCCGGCGAGGCGCATCGAAGCGCGGGCACCTGGACCGCCGAGATCGCCGAACTGAAGGCGAAGGCGTTGAACGCGATAGGAAGCCGGGGGGATGCGGATCGATCGCTGCTGTCCGCCGCAAAGAGAGCCAGGACAAACGTGGGATTTGGCGAGAGCTGGCAGGCAAAGATTGCCCTCATCAGGTTAAACCTCCGGCGGGGCGGCAATTTTCTGTTCAAGGCCGTCGGTGTGACACTGCAGCTGTACAAGGCCAGAGTGAAGGACGCCGAGTTGTCGTACAGTTATGCGGTGGCCAACATCAGGCAGGGTAACGAACGTGGCGCCATGCGCTATCTGAGAGAGGCAGTCGAACTCGATCCGTCTTTCACGCCGCCATACAGCCAGCTTCAGTTACTGGGCAAGTTGCCACCGGAATTCCTTGCTATCTTGGAGCGCACGAGGCCGGGTACTACTATAGAGTAGTCTCTTGGCGAGGGTTGCGTTACTTGGAGAGTTTGATCTTCTTTTTGACAGTGGTGGTTCCGTCGATGTTGAGGTGCTTGCGCATCGCGACGAAACTCTTGCGGCCGATCCCCTTCACTCTCATGATCTGCTCGACCTTCTTGAAGGGCTTGTTCTTCCGGTACTTCACGATGGCCTCCGCCTTGGACGGGCCGATTCCGGGCAGGAACGCCAGTTCCGCGGCGGTAGCCGTGTTGATGTTGACCACTTCTTGATCAGACGCTGTGTCTGCGACCGAAACGCTTGCATTTGCAACGAGAATCGCGGAAACGAGCAGAGCTGTCATTACGTTTGTGAGTTTCTTCATCTTGGTTCTCCTCCTTTTGACCACTGGGATGGTGGTGCCTGGTGATTGTCGCTGTTGCGACGGTACGAATCGTTCTTGCGCGGCTCCCACGGGCGAATCTGAATGCTCCCGTTGACGGGAAGGCAATCGAGCTTGCCCGAGAGGGAACCGTCGCGGTTTTCCGATGCCACTCCGATCTCGAGCCAGATGCCGCGTGGGCTGTTCGGCTTTTCGATCACCGTGTAGATTTTGAGGATCTTTCTTTTGGGTCGAGATTCTTCGATTGCCGGTTCCAACTTGTCTCTCCTTTCTTTCTTAGGCATGCGTGACCGGTCATTCTCGGCTAGCGACCGGCAACATTGCATTGGTCGTGCCACATGGTGCGACCATTCCGAGAGCGGGCCGGTTGGCTTTGAATTTCGACATGTTGCGATGACTGGCGTTGCGCCTGTATGGGTCGGATGCCGGGAAGATCGGCGTCGGACGGCGGCGGAGCGGCGTGCCGCCGGGATTGTCGCCGCCTTGTCCCCGGGTTGGTTTGACAACGACAGGACAGCCATGCAAGGTCTCAGTCACCTGATTGGCCGGCAAATGAAGATCGAGAAGATGTCATGAAGATCAGCGTTACGAATGACAGAATTGAGCAGGTCAAGGCCGGGCTTTTGGTGATTCCGTTCATCAAGGGAGGGGTGAATCGTGCATTTGATTTCACGGACCGCAGGAGCCGTGGATCCCTGAGAGCCCAGGTCGCGCAGGAGAGCTTCAAGGGCGAGGAGACCAGGCTTCTGGTGTGGCAGGGGTCCTTGAGAAGGGGAGGGGCGGCACGCGTGGTGCTCGTGGGCATGGGAAAGGGATCGCCCGACGTTGCCACCTGGAAGACCAACATGGCCAGGACAATCAACGTTGCAATCAGGCACCGCGAGAAAGCCATGACGGTCTTCGTGGACAGCGTGAGTTCGGACAGGAAGTGTCTCGAGGCGAGATGGACCACGGAGGCGCTTATGCTCGGGGCGTATCGCTTCGACCGTCGAAAGACCCGGAAGATCACGGACCGACCGCCACGCATCGGGAGGGTGGGTGTCTATCCGCCGCTGGAGTGGTTGAAGGAGGTTCGTGGGGCGATCAAGGATGCTCGGGTGCGCGCCGAGGCGGTACTGCTGTGCCGGGATCTCGTCAACGAGCCGGCCAACATTCTTTATCCCGAGCGGTTCGCCGACATCGCTGTGGAAATAGCTGGTGCCCAGGGCCTGGATTGCAAGGTCATGGACAAGAAGGCGATTCAAAAGGCAGGCATGAACCTCCTCATGGCGGTCGCTCAAGGATCGTCCAGGGATCCCCGTTTTATTCACCTCATTTACAAGCCGTCCGAAGACCCGGTGAGAAAGATCGCCCTGATCGGCAAGGGGGTGACCTTCGATTCCGGCGGCCTGTGCGTCAAGCCGGGCAAATCCATGGCGGACATGAAAACAGATATGGCGGGCGCCGGAACGGTGCTGGCGATCATGTCGTCCCTTCCGAAAATGAGGCCCGGTGTGGAGGTGCACGGGATCATCCCATTGGCGGAGAACTCGATAAGCGGCCGGGCCACGCGCCCAGGCGATGTGATCGAGTCCTTGTCGGGTTTGTCGGTGGAGATCGTCAACACCGACGCCGAGGGGAGGCTACTGCTGGCCGACGCTCTTTCCTACGCGGTGGATTTCGAACCGGACGAGATCATCGATCTCGCCACGCTGACCGGAAGTTGCCTGACGGCGCTGGGGGCGCTGAGAGCCGGGCTGTTCGCATCGGAAGATCGGATGGCCGATCGGTTCATCGCAGCCGCCGATGGGGCAGGTGAGTTAGTATGGAGGCTCCCGCTTGCGGGCGAGCTCAAAAAGGATCTTCGCAGTGATGTGGCAGACCTCAAGAACCTTGGTGGTCGCTGGGGCGGGGCGATCACTGCGGCGTTGTTCCTCGAACACTTCGTCAAGGGTCGGGCCTGGATGCATCTGGACATTGCCGGTCCCGCGCGTGCCGAGTCGACAACCCCGCTTGCTCGGCGCGGAGGAACGGGTTTCGGCGTGGCGACCTGCCTCGAGTATCTTTCTAAAATTTGAACGGATAGGTAACGGTGAGCTTGTTCTTGGCCTGAGGGAAACGCGCCCGGCGCACTGCTCTCGCGGCGCATAATCCCGCCGGACTGCCGGCGAAGCCGCCGGTGGTCGTGGCGCTCACCACC
>SDBV01003382.1_pt1 | contig 23587 bp, 25 predicted proteins | sample 2277081 | NCBI WGS metagenome assembly SDBV01 (sample SAMN10402039, study PRJNA504765) | marine sediment metagenome | isolation source: marine sediment core GS10_PC15, 223 cmbsf | place: Arctic Ocean: Southern Knipovich Ridge | collected 2010 | reverse complement strand
ACTCATTTTAGCTTTGGTCGCCATAGGCATCGCTTTCGCATAGCTTCAGCGGAGCAAAGCTTGCCAAAGGCGATGCGGTCTTCCCTGCCTCGCGGCAGGCGGGCGACTTCTGACATTATTTATGATCTTCCATTAAATTCAGGTAAGCTAAGCACAAAAGAACACAGAGATTTACCTGCCTTTTCCGGCAGGCAGGCACGGAGAACACAAAGTAAAATCAGGAACTATATATTCAATATATGGAAATGGGCTTATTCATTGAATAATTAATTTCTTAACGAGTTTCATTAAAATAACAGTAAAACCAAATAAATAAAAGAAGCTTCTGCCTCTAATTATAAGTACATAATTGAATTCGATGTAGAAGGGATTATTTTTTGATCATAAGGATATAAATAATGACTATTTCAAAAGTTAACCGGCGCAATTTCATAAAAAATACTTCCCTTGCAGCAGGCGCTATTATGGTTACCGGAGGGACAAATGCTGCAACCTATCCAATCTCAAAAGAGAATAAAAACACACAGCTAAAAGTTTCCAATCTTAAAAAACCAGCAGCAATCGCCATGTGGGATTATAGTTGGATACTTCGCCATCACCGTTATGGTGAATTCGAAAACTGGAACAAGGTTCTGGAAGAGTTAGCAGAAAGAGGTTACAATGCCATACGAATGGATGCGATGCCTCAATTTGTCGCTGCTAATACGGACGGAAAAATTGATTCCAATTTTCGTAATGTCAAAGATGGCTGGAAACCTTCTCTATGGGGAAATGACTATACCATGAGTTTCAATCCTCGTGAAGCTTTGCTGGAGTTTCTTCCAAAATGTAAAAAACATGGAATTAAAGTCGGGCTTGCTACCTGGTTTATGCCTCATGGCACTGTCCGGAAAGACATATTTATGGAAGAGGGGGGATTAGTTCGAGCCTGGGACGAAACATTGGCTTTTCTGGAGTCGCACAATTTATTTGATAATGTGATGTATGTGGATTTGCTTAATGAGTACCCAAACTGGCATGGTTATGACTGGTTTAAGAACGAGATGAATAAACGTTCGGATATCAAACAATTTAAATTGGATAATCCGAATGCGAACGTGCCGGATGGCAAAGTAAAAAAGAGCAAGGGGAATCCACTTAAACAGCAGTTTTATATCGATTTTATCAATTCAACAATAATCACGTTAAAAGCAAAATATCCTGAACTGGAGTTTTTTACCTCCCTGGATTCGGGAATGGATTTGAAGCGAATCGACTTGTCCAACTTCGAAGCGCTAGATTACCATGTGTGGTTTGCGCACTCGGGCAAAATTCCCGGTTTAGGTGATATCAGTTCACGAAACCAAACCTTGGATTACAAACAAATATATACCAAACTGAAGGATTATTGGAAAGAGAACAGAGATTCTCTCATCAAATGGATGGATGGTAGAATTACTGATATCGCCAATGCCGCCGTGCAACATAATATCGTTTGTGGCAACACCGAAGGTTGGGGGCCAATATTTTGGTTCGACCATCCTGAATTAGACTGGAGATGGGTGAAAGAGAGTGGTGATATTTGCGTAGATCTGGCTCTAAAACACGATAATTATAAATTTATTTGCACTTCCAACTTTACACATCCTCAATTTAAAGGTATGTGGGAAGATGTGAGTTGGCATCAGCAAATCACCAATCGAATCAAGACAGGGTAATCTGAGGATATCTAATCCATTTTTTCATTTGTGCTCTTTCAAAAAGTGATGCACAGCAGCAGGGATACCAAACTGATATCTTTTTTAAGATTTATTGCCTTCATTCATGCTTGTATCCTGATATTCTTCCTGAAGTTCTACCAATCTGACTTTCAGTTTTTGGATTATCTCATCATACTGAGTTTGGCCGAATAGATTATTCATTTCATTGGGATCCTTCTCCAAATCATACAATTCCCATACATCGATGTCGTCATAAAAGTGAATCAGCTTATAGCGATCCGTACGGATGCCATAATGTTTCTTCACCATGTGCTCGTTGGGAAATTCATAATAGTGGTAATAAATGGCATCTCTCCATTCACTGTCATTGTCGAGCAACATCGATTTCATAGACAATCCATGCAAATCATCCGGCACAGGAATACCCGCCATATCCAAAAACGTGGCCGCATAATCGATATTCTGAACCAAATAATTCACATCACCTCTGGTTTGGTATCCTTGTGGAAGACGCATCAAAAGCGGTGTCCGCAGCGACTCTTCATACATAAAACGCTTATCAAACCAACCATGCTCACCCAGATAAAAACCCTGATCAGAAGTATATACAACAAGTGTATTATCTCCCAATCCATTATCGTCGAGGTAATCCAGCACCCGCCCTACATTTTCATCCACGGACTGAATGCAAGCCAGGTAATCCTGCATATATCGTTGGTATTTCCACAAGTACAAGCTATCACCTGTCAGGTTGCTCTCAAGGAATTTTTCAGTGATAGGGTCATAATGGCTTTTCCATGCTTTTTTCTGAGTTTCATTCATCCTTGAGGTATGATCCATCCATCCAAACCTCGACTTGATGCGCCCTTCAGTATCCTGCATTTTCAGATCATATTGGATGTCCATGTCGGTAGAACGGATGCTCAAATGTTGCTCCTGGGCTGCCTGTCGGTTTTCGTATTTATCAAAGAAATTTTCCGGTACAGGATAGTTTTTTTTCAGAAATGAAGCCAAATGAGCCGTATCCGGTTGCCAGGTGCGGTGTGGCGCTTTATGATGAAGTAAAAGGCAAAATGGTTTTTCTTTATCTCTGCTGTCAAGCCAGTTCATTGCCAAATCCGTGGTGATGGTGGTTGCATACCCTTTGATCTGCTTTTTCTCTCCCATCTCAATAAAATCGGGATTGTAGTACTGTCCCTGTCCGGGCAGGATATTCCAATAATCAAATCCTGTGGGTTCGCTCTTCAGATGCCACTTGCCTACAATCGCCGTCTGGTATCCTGCTTGTTGCATCAGTTTTGGAAAGGTCTGTTGAGCACCATCAAATTTGGTCGAATTGTTAAGCATCCCGTTCTTATGGCTGTGTTTTCCGGTAAGCATTACAGCCCGGCTCGGCCCGCATATCGAATTGGAAACAAAGCTATTCCTGAAAATCACGCCTTCATCGGCCAAACGATCCAGGTTTGGCGTTTGTATAAGCCGGTCATTATACGCGCTAATCGCCTGATAGCCATGATCGTCTGTCATGATGTACAGGATATTTGGATGTTCAATGGGTGCATCCGTTTTTTCGACACATTGCAGGTTTAATAATGCCATTGATGCGATGAGCATACATGACGACAATACATTGATTAATTGTGTTTTCATTTGTATTTTATTTATTCTCTTATAAACCAATTTCCTGATTGTATCCTTCTGGATTCACCCTTTCAAAATCAGTCTCTATTCTATTTTCATGTTACTATTATACACAATGCTGCGCTACTTCTAATGGTTCTGCACGAAAAAACATTACCGCACAAGGTTATTGATTTTTATGACTATTTTTTCAACCTACAGGAAGATAACAAAAATGATTGCCGTAAATGAAAAAACGTAGCATAATCTGTTTATTTTCTAATATGCGCTATTGAAGCATCATGTTATAAATTTGTTCCATGCTATCATTCGAGACCTCCAAAATTAAAAATCCCCTTTTAGAAATTGCTGTTATTCTGTCATTTACTAATTTTCGATTTTTTTCCAGGGCATAACCGAAATCTTTCCTCACTGTCATGTATCCTCAACTATGCAATTTTCATCCTTACCGCATTTCTACCTTACCCGGCATTCCACATAAATGGCATAAGAAAGTATAACATCAGTAATCAAGAGTCTCTTATTCGTTCTGCTACCTTCCTAAGGCTCAATCCCGGATGGATGGAATAATCTAAAAAACAGGTTCACAGATCTTACAAATTATTTATTTATTGTTCAGGTGAATGAAGAAAATACCTAATTTTGCAGGCTATGAAAAAAGTGGCCTTCTATACATTAGGGTGTAAACTTAATTTTTCTGAGACTTCCTCGATCATTCGGATGTTTCAGCAACATGGGTTTCAGAAAGCAGAGTTCAACGATTCTCCGGATATTGTTGTGATCAATACTTGTTCTGTGACCGACAATGCTGATAAAAAGTGTAGGCAAGTAGTGAAAGATGCAAAGAAGGTGAGTGAAGATCCTTTCATTATCGTCATAGGATGCTACGCCCAGCTTAAGCCAAAGGAAATTGCCGAAATTCCCGGAGTAGACGCCGTACTTGGGGCTTCCGAAAAATTCCGGCTCCTGGAATTATTGGATGGATTTGAAAAACACCCCAAAACGTTGGTATATGCACAAGATATTGCTGAAGCGACTACTTTCAACAATGCCTACTCGCTCAATGACCGGACAAGAACATTTCTGAAGGTACAGGATGGCTGTGATTATTCATGCTCTTTTTGCACTATTCCTTTGGCAAGGGGCAAAAGCCGAAGCGATACCATCGAAAATGTACTAAATTCTGCCCGTACCATTGCACAAAATGATGTGAAGGAAATTGTGCTCACCGGCGTAAATACAGGTGATTTTGGGATCAGAAATGGAAATAGAGAAGAAAAATTTATAGACCTTATCAAAGAACTGGATCATATTAATGGAATAGAGCGAATACGAATTTCTTCCATAGAACCAAATTTACTGACCAAAGAAATTATTGAATTTGTAGCCGGATCAAATAAATTTGTACACCATTTTCATATTCCATTGCAATCCGGAAGCAATAAGATTCTTAAGGCCATGAAGCGACGCTATCTGCGGGAGTTGTATGTTGATCGGGTTAATATGATCAGACAAACGATGCCAGACTGCTGTATTGGGGTGGATGTTATTGTTGGATTTCCCGGAGAAACAGAAGATGATTTTCTGGAGACATATAATTTCCTGAATGAATTGGATGTTTCATATCTTCATGTCTTCAGCTATTCAGAACGGCCGAGTACTCTGGCAATAGAAATGGAACAGGCAGTTCCGCAAAAAGAGCGAAGTAGTAGGTCCAAAATGCTCCGATCTCTATCCGAGAAAAAAAGAAGATATTTCTACCGGCAATTCGAAGGAAAATCAATGACGGTATTGTTTGAAAAGGATATTGAAGGAGGGAAAATTCATGGATTTACTGATAATTACATCCGTGTGGCTGTTGATTACACTCCGGAATACATCAATCAACTCAAAGAAGTGTATCTGTCAGAAGTTGGAGCGAATGGAATAATGAAAGGTGAGTTGGTTACTAAAACTGCAAAAGTTGTCTGATTATTTCATAACAAATTTTTCTTCACGATTGTCGATATAAAGAAAATATAATCCCGATTTCAAACTGTGTAATGTGATTTCTTTGCCCTTGCCTTTCGTCATCTCATTTCCATATGAGTCAACAACTGAATAGTCCGATTCTCTTGAAAGCATTATTTTATCAACCACTAAAGTTGGATAAAAGCTGATGGGCTCCACATCATTGAAATAATCAAATACCCTGCTAAAAAATATTTTACCATCACTCTGAACGTACTTGATCCTGTACTTATTGTCGCCGGTATGATGCTTGGGTTTTAAATTGTACTGATTATTTTCAAAAGATCCTGCTCCACTGATGATTTCAATATTCCCCCAATTCCTATTGCGGTAATGCTCAATAAAAAATTTACCATAAGGCAATTCTCCAACAGTGGCCCAGTGAATTGAAAGACCATCTGCTATTACGTTTATAAACTGAAATTTACTTTTACTCCTGATGACTTGGGGATTGATGACCTTAGGCATACATCCTTCCATATGCATGACCTTAATAAAAACAGTCCCGCCGATTTGTAAGTGGGAAAGGTTAATTTCAAAGGCAGATGTTTTTGGAGAGGTATTGATTAATTTATCATTTAGATACACCTCGGTAGTACAGAAATTGACCTTATCTTTCGATAGTGGATTTTGTATATAAATATTTTTTCCCTGATACTCGCCTGTCATAGTGTATTCGGCAACTTGTGAATACACTTGATTCAAAATAAAAAATGCTATGAGAAAAATGCTGTTTTTCAATCTGATTATTATTCTTATAACTAGCCTCTTTTTGAACCTACAAATTTGATTATTTCTTAATAGGAAGCAAAATCTTTTTCAGGTTCATTTTTTATTACCAAAAACATGATGGATACTGTTACTCAATCATTATAATCTGTTCAAGCTGATTCAAATTATTATTCATCATATTTATAAAATCGCCTGTTGCCAATGCATTTCCGCAAGGATTAAAAACCACAATCGACACATTTAGTGCATCGAGTTTCGACTTGATTTCATCTACCGGCTCATCTTCCCAAATCATTATTCGCACCTGATTCCTGCCAATTTTATCTTTTAAATCCTGCCATTGGGCATCGGTTGGCATTTCATTTGGTTCCCAATGTTCACTAATTATATTCAATCCATAACCTGCCTCCATATATTGATAAACCGGATGAGAAGCTATGAGCTGCTGAAGAGCAAGTTCTTTTGAAATGGCTTCCATTCTAAGATCCAGATCGTTTAAGTCTGCTTTTAAGCGCTCAAAATTTTGCACTAATTCATCAGAATGATTCGGAATTAGTTCGTTGAGCGCTTTAAAAATCGATTCTGCCTGTTTAGTCGCCAATTTAAAATTAAGCCAGGTTGTAAACGCTGTTCCTTTGTGGGCGTGCTTTCCTTCAGCCCCATGAACGTGCTCTACTCCTTCAACCAACTCAATCCATTGATTTTTGAAACCAATTGAGGTATTGATAATTTTGGAGGAAGGAAGACTCACTTTTTCCATCCATTTTGCATATCCAGCTCCGTTGGCAAGAATCAGGTTGGCATTTTGAAAATTACTCACTTGTTCCGCAGAAGGTTTCCAATATGCAGGATCTCCGTCAATAACAGGGAGATATATGTCGGCACGATCTCCCGCAATTGCTGTCGCAAAATAGTACAAGGGATAATTGACAACCGCAATCTTAGGTCTTTCATCCGTTTGTGATTTATTCTTTTCCCTTTTCGAATCGCATGAAATCACAAATATCAATACTAAAATGAGCGCTATTCTCCCCATAATAAAAATTTAAATAATGAAATTATTGATAAAATATTCTACAAAAAATCCTGTAATTGAATATAATAACCCGGCAAATATAATACTACTCCCCATCAGGATTATAAGTTCAAATGAAATGATTTCTGCTACTTTTAGCCTGCTTGAGCCAATGGTAAACATGGTGTAGATTTCGTTTTTTCGAAGCCTGACAGATAATGCTACAATCAAGATCAGAATAAGTAAGGTTGCTACTCCAACAAGCAGGAATACCGTGTTAAATATTTGTTTAATCCTGAATATGCTCAGCAGCAAATTGTTCACTACATCTTCCGGCACAATAGCCTGTTCCACTAATTCGCCGGATTCAAACCTGCCTCTTAAAATTGTTTCCGATTTATGATCCCTGGGAACGAAAATCAAAGCGCTCAATGGATACGTATCTAAATTACCGTGAAAGTGAAAACTATCCATATTTTCTCCGCTTATAGAATTATACATATATAATTTTGCTCCGGCTTTTACAACATTCGAATCCCGCTCCAGCACAATAGTATTATCGTAATTATTGGTCAAATCTTCATGGCCATGTCCCAGGCCCATAATCACCCAATTGGTTTTAATATCTACAAATACAGCTCGATCATCGGGTGAATCGGATTGTTCCAAAACTCCCACAACATTCATTTTCAATGGATAAACTCCGGCAAGGTCAAAGAAATTTTCTGGTGAAGAAACAAGGCTATCCCCTACACCAATATTCAATTTTCCAGCCACCGAACTTCCAATAACGCACTCACCAATAAAACTCATCCATCTACCGGAAGAAATGTTAAGATTTCGGAAATTAAAATAATCCATATCCGTACCTACGATCGGATAATTCCGTGTCGAAAACATGGATAACACAGGAATTGCATATCCAAATCCAAGAGCATTTACCTCCTCCACGGTTTTCATTTTGATGGATTCTGTTTTTTCCTGCTGGAAATAAAGCGTATTGATTACCAAATCAGTTGAGCTACCTTTTGCTCCAATTATCAGCGGGGTAGCTTTTGCCCTGCTTACCATTTGTACTTCACTTTCATGAATTAATTTTTTCAATCCATTAGGAAGAAAAATTATGATCCCAATAGAAAAAATCAAGACAATGGATCTCACTTTGTGAAAAGTGATATACTTATATGCCAGGTAAAAACTTTGTCGCATTTATGAAATCGTATATAATTCTTGAAAATCAACAATCCGGTCAAAATCCCTGAGTAATTCATGATCATGCGTGACGGTGATCAGAGAAGACCCTTTTTCTTCCACATAATCAAACAATACCCGCATAATCTTTTCTTTATTTTTCGGATCAAGATTTCCTGTTGGTTCATCAGCAAGGATTATGGAAGGATTGTGTAGCAATGCACGGCATATAGCCACACGCTGACGCTCCCCCTGTGACAAGTTAGTTGGGTATTTAGCAAGCTTATTTTCTATATTCAGCAAAGAAGCTATTTCTATGGCACGAGTCCTCACTACTTCATCCAATGACATCACCTTATTTATCCTGTATGGCAAAAGAATATTATCCTTTACTTTTAGATATTCCAACAATTTAAAATCCTGGAAAACAAATCCAATATTGGTAAGTCGAAAGGTTCGCCGTTCTGAATCGCTCAAGTCATTTACAATATGCTTATTTACAAGCACAGATCCTTTTTGTGGAATATAAATCCCGGAGATCAAATTAAGGAGTGTTGTTTTTCCAAAGCCACTCGGACCAATCACAGCAGTTTTTGACCCTGATTTGAAGGACAGTTCTTCTATTTCCAATCGAAAATCAGAATCAGGGTATTGAAATAATATGTCAGTTAACGAAATCATAACTTTAAACGTGCCTCCTCAATGATTTCCAGATTATACATCTTCCAAACACATCTATTCCCGAAATGTGAAATAAGTAAAATTCCTAATAAGGCCATATGTTTAATCCATTAATTTCAATGAGGAATATTTTTAATCTTGAAATACATATAAGAGGATCCTATTATTTTTAGGCGTGAATTTTATTCCAGTAATTATTGTCGTTATCAAAAAAAATCCAAGGCATAATATTATGTTTGTAGCATCAACTATTCAGTTTAAAAGAATATCAAAATGAGCGAAAAGCTAAACATTGCTATTTTATATGGTGGAAGATCTGTTGAACATGAAATCTCAATTCGTTCGGCAACAAATGTAGTCGCCAATATCGATAAAAAATCCTTTCGTGTTGTATTGCTGGGTATTGATAAAAATGGATCCTGGTATTTGAATCAATCAATTGACGATAAAATAGAATCCGGCACCTCAGTATCCATAAATCTGGATGCATCAGCGCCAAATATAATCGAAAACAAATCAGGTAAATCCATAAAAATTGATGTGGTATTTCCAGCGCTTCATGGTACGGATGGCGAAGATGGAAGTATTCAGGGACTGTTTACATCCATGAATTTGCCGGTTATGGGTTCCGGGGTTTTGGGCTCTGCCATTTCGATGGATAAAATAATTTCCAAAAAGATATTAAAAGAATGTGGCGTTCCTGTTGCAGCCTACCTGGAATTCAGTAAATCTCAAAAAGCAGGTATTCAGTTCGGGGAGGTAGTCAAAGAAGTTGGATTGCCTTTCATGATTAAGTCCTCAGCGCTAGGATCTTCAGTCGGTGTATCGATGATCAAATCAGAATCGGATTTTTCCGGCGCATTGGAGGACAGCTTCAAATATAGTGACAAGGTAATCATCGAGCAGTTTATCAAAGGGCGTGAACTGGAATGCGCCGTAATGGGCAATGAACATCCCGTAGCCTCTGTTCCGGGAGAGATTATAATTGTAAAAGACTACGATTTTTATACCTATACGGCAAAGTATCTGGATGAAGGCGCTACAAAAATTATTCTTCCGGCAGAATTGGATAAATCAACCACAGAAGAAATAAAAAGCTTAGCCATTTTGGCATATCAGGCTTTACGCTGTGAAGATTTCGCAAGAGTTGATTTATTCCTTACAGAAGAAGGAAGTGTGATTATAAACGAAATAAATACCATTCCGGGATTTACAAATGCAAGTATGTTTCCTTTGATGTGGCAGGAAATGGGAATAAGCTATACAGAATTAATTTCTGAATTGATAAGCCTGTGTTTGAAGCGGCACAAGGCTTCAAAAGGTTTAGAAACTGATTTTAATGCTCTGAATTAGTACATGTTGGCGAATGGGAAAATATTTTTTGTAAATTTGAATCTTTGAATAATATCAACTAATAAAAGTTGTTCTAACGATATGTTGCAAAATATCAAAAAAATATCAAAAGAAAACTCGTGGAAAGGGCTCATATTCCACATAGGATTTATAGCAATAGTAGTTATGTCATTGATCCTTATTTTCTTTTTCGTATATCTGCCATCTACTACACGGCATAACGAAACGATTACAGTACCTAACCTTGAGGGCATGTCATTGCTTGATATGGACAATTTTCTAAAGAAAAGGCATTTGAATTATGAAGTTTCAGATTCAAATTATTTTGAAAAATATCCTCCACTTACCATTCTCAAACAGTATCCATTGTCTGGCTCTCATGTAAAAGAAAGGCGAAAAATATATTTAACCGTAAATCAGAACCAGCCAAATTCAATCAAGATGCCTAACCTCATTGATGGATCATTAAAAAATGCTGAGTTGGTGTTGAAAAGTTATGGATTGAAAAGAGGAGGGATTAGATATAAAGCAGATTTGGCTCCCAATGCAGTCCTCGAGCAATTGTATAAAGGAAATCCAATTGCACCAGGCGATCCAATCTTAAAAGGTTCAGAGGTAGATCTGCTAGTAGGTGATGGTTTGGGAAGAAGGGTTTTTAGCGTCCCAAGGTTTATAGGCTTACCAATTGATGAGGCAGATTTCTCCATTAAAGGTAGCGGATTAAATACGGGAAGTGTGATTATAAAAGTGATTAATGATGAGAAAATGCTGGAGCTGCTTGAGCTTGCCAAAGAACTACAAATCGATACTGCTTCAATTGTCGAATCCGGACATGTATTTCAACAAAGACCTGAAATTGGTAAAAATATCCGACTCGGTCAGCAGGTAGATCTGTGGGTTGTTAGCCTTAACGAAGAGGATAGCCTGGAGGTTGTCGAAAGCTGGATGAATACAAATAATGAAGAATTACTACTAGATGAATCGGATGGGGAATAAAACTCATTACATTTTTATACTTCTCATTATACTCTTGGGCGTTAGTAATTTTTCCTCCGCCCAAATTACATTCAAATCAATTGAAGAAGCCGATAAGACTCATGTAAGAGTTGCCTCTTCTGGTCGCGACAGCACTCAGCTTGAGCTTCCTTTTTGGGATGATTTTTCACGCACTTCATATCTTCCGGATACGTCACATTGGTTTGTCGAAACTGGAACATCAACTATTTCCGCAAGCCTTGGCATCAATCCTCCGACCATTAATGTCGCCGTTTTCGATGGATGGAATACGCAGGGTTCGCCATACAGTCCTTTGGAATTGGAAGAAGGACTTGGGGACAGCCTGGTCAGTAAATTTATTGATTTGTCTAAAGTAAATCCTGCGTTACGAGAAACTGTTTACATTAGTTTTTTTTGGCAAAAAGAGGGCCGGGGAGAGGTTCCTGACGATCCGGATTTTATTCGCCTTCAAATCATGAATTCAGATAAAAACTGGATAACAATTTGGGAAAAAGCCGGTCAGGACGTAAGCGGAGAGATTGATTTTAAACAAGAAATCTTTCAGCTTAGCGATCCTTCTTTTTTTCATGATTACTTCCAGTTCCGCTTTCAGTCACGTGGCAGATTGTCAGGTGGTTTTGATACATGGAATATTGATTATGTGTATATGAACTATAATCGCTTTCCCGGGGATTTGGCAATCGAAGATCGTGCGCTGACAACCCAGCCTCTTTCGTGGTTAACGCAATTTTCAGCTATGCCATACGATCATTTTATCATCAATCTGGAACAGAACCTGCAACCTACAAAAGTAGGTGTTTATAATTTGGATGATCAGGTACAGCCAATCGAATATTATGCTTTGATTCAGGATTCAACAAAAATATTCGATGAGATGAATCAAGGGACTCCTTTAAATTTGGCTCCTGGCTCCTTCACCGAAATCACTTCAGAGCCCATCGACCCAAATGCATTTGATCGGAATGCAGACTCAATATCCTTAATTTTAGAAACTAAATTTTTCATCAATTCAGGCGATTCTACCAATTGGTTTAATAAATACGATTTAAGGAGCAATGATACGACTATCAGTATTATCAAGTTAGATAAGGAACTTGCTTATGATGATGGCACAGCAGAATGGGCGGCAGGACTTTCACAAAAAGCAGCCATGTTGGCATATCGTTTTATTGTGCCAAAAGGCGATGCAATTACCTCAGTTAATATTTATTTCCCCGATTTCATTTCATCCTCGGCAGGCAAAACCTTCACAATAATTATATGGGATGACTTATTTCTTTACCGTCAGGGCAGGCTACTAACAGAACAACATATTGTCAAAAAATCCACTTCCTTAAATCAATTTACGACGTATTCTTTGGGAAGGCCGGTAGCTGTGTCTGATACATTTTATATCGGTTATGAACAATCTGTAGATGATTTTTTTCCTGTTGGATTGGATAAGAATGGAAACCCACAGCATGGTAATGTTTTTATAAATCTTGATGGCGTATGGGAACCTTCAAATATTATTGATGGAAATTTAATGATTCGACCTGTTTTTGGATTCAAAAAAGCAGTTGGGTTTGAGGATGAACTATTTAAGGATATTCTAGTATACCCTAATCCCAATGAAGGCATATTTAAGATCAAGGGCGAATTTGATTATGCTAAAATCATGGATGTGTTGGGAAATATAATTTTGGATATTAATGGTGGTCAATCTGAAACAGAAGTAAAACTTACAAACCAAAAATCCGGCTTGTACATTATGAAAATAAAGAGAGAAGGGAAGTATAAAACTTTTAAAATTATAATAAATTAATACTAACATTTTTAAATCTCGCATAAATAAGAACGGCAATAAATGCCTTTATATTTAGCATTATAGATATAATACTAACATCTTTGCCGACGAATTTTTTGCAAGTAAACTATATTAGCATATGGGATCGATAATACCGGCAATAACAGCCGTTGGAGCGCATTTACCTGATTATATACTCACAAATCAGGAATTGGAAAAATTAGTAGATACCAACGATGAGTGGATTACTTCCAGAACTGGAATTAAGGAACGGAGAATCCTGAAAGGAGAGAGACAGGGCACTTCAGTTATGGCTGTAAAAGCGCTTCAACAGATACTGGAAAGAAGCGGAACTGATCCAAAAGACCTGGACGCAGTGATTGTTGCTACAATTACTCCTGACTATTTTTTTCCTACTACAGCCAATCTGGTTGCAACCGAAGTCGGAGCTGTAAATGCGCTAAGTTTTGATATGGCGGCGGCATGTTCTGGATTTATTTATGCCTTAGAAACTGCTGCAAACTATATCAGGTCAGGAAATTATAAGAAAATAGCCGTCATCGGAGCAGATAAAATGTCGAGTATTGTCAATTATAAAGATAGAAATAGCTGCATACTATTTGGTGATGGCGCTGCTGGAGTGCTACTGGAACCAAATGAAGAAGGTCTGGGTATTTACGATTCGATTTTGCGCAGTGATGCCGTCGGAAAAGAACTTATTCATTTAAAAGGTGGTGGTTCTGTCAACCCTCCTACACATGAAACCATTGATGCGGGACTTCATAATTTTTTTCAGGATGGGAAACATGTTTTTAGGTATGCTGTCAAATCTATGGCTGGCGTTGCTGCAGAAATCATGGAAAGGAATAATTTGAAAGGTGAAGATATCGCTTATTTGGTGCCTCATCAGGCAAATAAAAGGATCATCGATGCAACTGCCAACAGGATGGGAGTTGGGTCTGAAAAAGTAATGACGAACATCCAGAACTATGGAAATACAACAGCAGCTACCATTCCATTATGCTTGTATGACTATGAAGATAAATTGAAAAAAGGAGACAACCTTGTTCTTGCAGCCTTTGGTGGTGGATTTACCTGGGGTTCGATATACCTCAAATGGGCTTACTAATTTTGTGTATTAATAAATTCTTCAATATTCTCATACACCATATCAATCAACTTTGTTCTCGCCTCAATGCTTGCCCAGGCATTGTGGGGACTCAAAACGAGTTTTTCAGGATGTTTTACATTTAGCAATGGATTATCAGGATTGATTGGTTCATTTTCAAACACATCGACACAAGCGCCACCAATTTGATTGATGTCAATCGCATCAGCCAAGGCTAATTCATTCACTATACCACCACGTCCGACATTCACTAAAATTGAAGTCGATTTCATTTTTGCCAGCTGTTCAGTCGAAATCAGGTTTTGTGTTTTTTCATTTAACGGCGCATGGATAGAGATTATATCTGACGTACTAAGCAATTCATCAAGCGATAATCGAGGATATTCATTCTGGGTATTTTTGCCTGATGTAGAATAATAATTTACGTTGGCATCAAATCCCAAAGCTATCCTGGCAACTGTTTTCCCGATATTGCCCAATCCGATGATCCCAAAAGTTTTATTATATAGTTCAGTAATTGGAGGCCCGTAATGCGTAAAAATATCACTGCGCGAGTATCCTCTATTTTTCACATAAGTATCGTAATAACCGAGCTGATTGTATAGCTGTAGTATAGATGCAATTGTATGTTGCGCCACACTATGCGAGCTATAGCCTACGGCATTTTTAACGACGATTCCTCTTGCTTTGGCTGCCTCAATATCCACATTGTTCATCCCTGTAGCGCTGATGCATACGAGTTTGAGATTTGGGCATTTTGCCATTACTCCCTTATCAATCACAACTTTATTTGTTATAACGATTTCAGCATCCGCTAGCCGTGAAGCAGTTTCTGTCGGAGAAGTTGTCTCATAAGAAACTACATTACCGAAATCTGCTAACATATCTATATTCCCAGGCTTACCTAAGGTCTTTGCATCAAGTATTACAATATTATTCATGAAACTGAGTAGATTGATCTATTTATAAAATGAATTAACAAAGGTATAGATTGATTGAAAATAAAAAAGTGATGAAATCGAAATGGGTGTACGACAGTTTTGTCAACTAATTGGTTTATTAAAAGCTACCACAAAATCGACAAGCCAGGTAGTTGTTGAAATGCAAATATAAGCTGCATCCATTTTTGCTGGATCCTCTTAATCCTGACACATGCTAATATCGCAAAAAAATCACGCAGTCCTGCTTACCGCAGACAGGGATAACAAAGTGTTTTGCGTCCTTTGCGAATCCTTTGCGCTTTTTGGGGGAAATATTATAATCAAATTTATAGTGATGAAAATCAACACGTGCAATAGTGTCGTTTACCTATCGCAATAGCAAATTACTTGTTTCGCTTTTTAGTATTTGTAGGTAGCTTTTTACCGTATTGAACGGTATTATAATGCTTTAATTTTTTTTTCCCATCATAGCTATTAAAGGAATATCTGGCTTTACAGCCAGAAAAGGCAAGTAATGCTATAATCAAAAGTGCAATTATATGTTTCATTTTATCTTCAGTTGATTAGATAAAATTAGTCAATTCCCCTTTTTGCTTTTGTTATAAAATATCTAAAACTTCACATGAGTCATGTTTAAAGCATCCTTAACTGATTTACAACCATTACATGTCTTCCCTTATATTATTGTCATGCTCATTTTTTCTATACGAACAATTTGCAACTATAAGAACTCAAGACAGACTTGATAATAAAAATCTACTCATTCAACTTTCAATGAAATGAAGGTCGATTTTTTTTCGATAACTAAATCTCGGTGATGGAAATGCTCAGGGTTTATATATTCTTCTTCATAAATGATCAATATCCATAACATTTTATGTGAAAAATCAATATTCTTGATGAGTTATCGTTCAATTAGACAAATGAATAATTAAAAGTTGTTATTTTGTTACATATGAAAATATTTATATTTTATGTGTCCGTGTTTTTAATTGCTTGTAGTCCTAAGTTTAAAATACAATCTGACACTCCTTTTCCTGGTGATTTCAAAAATTATCACACCTTTAAATTTTACAATCCAAAGAATATGCCTGCGTCAAACTTTTCGTTTGAAGAGAATGATCAAAAGATAATCTTCGATGCTGTGGGTGACGAAATGAAAATGCGGGGCTACCTTAGCATTCAGGATGCTGACCTGATGATAAAAATACATGGAGGCACTAAAAGCACCATTGAAATTCAGAATTACAACAACTATTATCCAAATAATTATAATTCCTATAACTATAATAGGTATAGAAGATACGATGATTATTATGATAGGCCAAAAGACCAATCAAAGAAAGAGGCTTCAATAATTATCGATATAATTGATATTAAAAAAAATAAAATCGTTTGGCAAGGAGTAGGTGTTGGATCTTTTGGGAAAGAAGAATCACTTACAGAAATAATGATAAGAGAAGCTATTTCGAATATTTTTATGAAATATCCCCATTCCGCCGGAAATTCACTTTGATCAGGCTGACTTTCCTATGTCCTAATTTTTTTTTAATGAAATATTGTTAATCCTAGTATATTTGTATGCTTTTTAAAACATCAATTTAAAATTTTATGATTTTTGAATCCAGGGCATATGCTCGTGCCGGATTGTTGGGAAATCCATCTGATGGATATTTTGGTAAGACCATCTCAATTGTAGTTCGGAATTTTGGCGCACATGTATCCCTTTATGAGACTCCCGAATTGCAAATTGAGCAACAAATTGAGGATAAAAATATTTTCAGAAATATCTACCAACTTGTAGAATCTGTTGATTTAACAGGCTATTACGGAGGCGATCGTTTAGTCAAAGCAACGATAAAGAAGTTCTGCGAATTTTGCGATAAGCAATCCATCAAACTTCATGGGAAAAACTTTACAATTCGATATCGATCTTCCATTCCAAGGCAGGTAGGACTTGCCGGCTCTAGCGCCATCATTACTGCTACAGTAAAGGCTTTAATGGAGTTTTACGAGGTAAAAATAAGTAATGAAGTTTTGCCAAACTTAGTACTTTCTGTTGAAAGCGAAGAGCTGGGCATTAACGCCGGCTTACAGGATCGGGTCATTCAAGCCTACGAAGGATGCGTATATATGGATTTTGATAGGCAAATCATGGATGCCAAAGGTCATGGAAACTACGAGCAAATTGATCCGACGCTTTTGCCAAACTTTTATATTGCATATAAAGTAAACCTTGGGAAAGTCTCCGGGGGAATATTTAATGATGTAAAAGCACGATTTTTGAAAGGCGACCCTCTTGTAGTAGATACACTTGCTGAAATAGGACAGATTGCTGATGATGGAAAAAAAGCAATTTTAGAAGGCAATCATGACAAGTTGGCCAAATTGATCAATAAGAATTTTGATTTGAGAACCAAAATATTCAATATCAGTGACAGCAATCTTGAATTGATAAAATCAGCCAGAAAATGTGGGGCATCAGCAAAATTTACCGGCTCCGGAGGATCGATTATTGGCACATACAAAAATGATGAAACATTGCGATCCCTGATTATAAATATGCACAAATTGAATGCTCGGGTTATAAAACCGTTTATAGCCTGATTATTTGAGAAAATAATTATTGATACTTTAAAAGCATATCAGCATCCCCTTAATGGGAAATATATAAAATTAAGAGGATCGTTTAAATAATAATAAAATGATAAAAAAAGCAGTAATACCGGCAGCAGGACTGGGAACAAGATTTTTGCCTGCAACCAAAGCACAACCAAAGGAAATGCTTCCGATCATCGATACACCCACAATTCAATATGTGGTGCAGGAAGCTGTTGATTCGGGCATCGAAGATATCCTCATTATAAGCGGCAGGAATAAGCGGGCAATGGAAGATCACTTTGACAGAAATGTGGAACTTGAAGACCGATTAGCCAATGAGGGAAAAGAAACCCTCTTCAATGAAATCAGGCATATTGCCGACATGGCAAACATCCATTATGTAAGACAGAAGGAGATTCTCGGTCTTGGCGATGCCATTTATTACGCACGATTCCATACAGGTAACGAACCATTTGCTGTCCTGCTTGGAGATACGATAATCAACTCGGTGATGCCTGTAACTCAGCAATTGATTGATGTTTACGAACAATATCAGGCAACCACCGTGGCCGTGGAGATAGTACCTAAAGATAAAGTTTCACGATATGGCATTGTAGGTGGCAATAAATTGAGTAATAGGGTAATGGAAGTTACGGATTTTATCGAAAAACCATCGATTGAGGAAGCTCCTTCAAACCTGGCAATTGCAGGCAGATATATTCTCACTCCGGAAATCTATAAAGCCTTAGAGCAAACACCTAAAGGCAAAAACAATGAGCTTCAGCTTACGGATGCCTTAATGAGGCTAACAAGTAAAGAAAAGGTTGTTTCACATACCATCGAAGGGAAAAGATACGATATAGGTAACAAGCTGGATTATCTTAAAACAACTGTTGAATTTGCACTACGAAGGAAAGAATTTGCAAAGCCTTTTTATGATTACCTCAAAAAAATAATAGAAGAAAACCATATTGAGTAAACGTTGATTTATCGTGTTGAAATTAGGGTTATGGTTTTCGATTTAATCACTTTAGTTAAATAAAATCATTAACATGGAGGAAAATCGTTTTATAAAGAGGTATAGGGATGGGGATATTCCCTGGTACACTGGCAGGGCAGACTATAATTTAATTAATTGTATAGACGAGCATACAATATCAAAGTGTAAAACGCTTGAGCTGGGTTGCGGCACAGGTGACAATGCCATATGGTTGAGTCAAAAAGGATTTGAAGTATCTGCATTTGATTTATCACAAATAGCTATTAATCAGGCGAAATTAAGGGCCGGTGAAATAGGTGTTAATGTTAATTTCTTCGTAGCTGATTTTCTTAAGGATAATATAAAAGGAGCGCCTTTCGAATTTATCTTTGATCGGGGCGTCTTTCATTCGTTTGATGAGGAAAATGAGCAAAATCTATTTGTTAAAAATGTTGCTGGGCACCTTGCAGATGATGGCCATTGGCTTAGCCTGATTGGAAGTGCTGATGAAACAAGAGAAGGACAAGGGCCACCACGAAGATCTGCTTATACCGTTGCCAAAGCTGTTGAACCTTATTTTAAAATTATCTCATTAAAAGCCAGTAAGTTTGATTCTTTGGATAAAATTCCTCCCAAAATATGGATTTGCTTATTGCAGAAAAGGTAAATGAGTAAAGTCATTTTATAGTTTATAAATAACAAGTATATTCAGTTCCTGCGGGATCTTCTGCAAGATACATCCCGAAAGCCCAATTGAATCGATACTTTACTAATTCCAAATCCTACAAAGCCCACCTTTTTTCCAAGTTTTTATTACGAATCCATCCATGGTTTTTTACTTGTCTGCCGATGAGGCAGGATGCTTTTGTATATTGGTGCGTTGGGAATAATAGAGGTTTTTTGATCAGCGATGGTTTCATCAATCATACCCCATTCTCAGCATTCCTTTAAGTTTCGTGAGAAAAAAATCTCAAATAGGTTAATTTTATTTCTCTCAAAGGAAACCTTTGCCCTTGCAGTTTGTCCTTAGGTAAAATTTAAATACTAAACGTTTGCAAACCGGTCAGAAGTCAATTCATACTTATCTGATTTTAAAGAGTCAGGAGGGAGACCGAAGAGCTCAAAATGAGCTATTCAAGCTTTATGCAGATGCTATGTACAATATATGTCGCAGGATGATGGGTGATGAAGATGATGCAAAAGATGTGTTACAAGATTCCTTCATCCATGCGTTCGTCAAAATAAAGAGATTACGAAATATCGATACATTTTCAGCCTGGATAAAGCGAATTGTGATTAACCACTGTATCAATGCATTGAAAAAGAAACGAAATACTACAAACGACATTGACGAAGAGGGGGATTTTCCTGATATAAATATTCTGGAAAATCAGGATGAAATAAAGTATGAGGCGCAAAAAGTGTTGAAGGCGATCGATAAGATCTCCGAAGGTTGCAAAACAGTGCTAAACCTGTATTTGTTCGAAGGCTATGATCATAAAGAGATCGCTCAGATATTAACCATTTCTGAGTCAGCCTCAAAGGCACAATACAGCAAGGCAAGAACAAAAGTGAGGAAGATATTGGCTGCAGAAAATTAAATGTCATGAAAGACGAACTGAAAATATTTACGGAGCAAAACAGGGAAAGCTTTGAAAGCTATAAGCTCAACCTGGATGATGCCTGGCATGGCATTGAAGATAAACTGAATGACCTGGAAAAAGAACCTGTTAAAATTCCATGGGCAAATATCTTGAAGGTTGCTGCCATTTTTTTGCTTGTAATGACGGTCGCTTTTGGATTTTACTTAAATAATCAGCGCATCGCACTGGCTGAAAATGGTATTGCATTGCATAATATTTCTTCTGAACTGGCAGAAACTGAGGCATTTTACACATCACTAATATCAGAGAAAATCGAATTGATCGAAGTTTCTGCAGGAAATATTGAACCTGAAATTCAACAACAAATAAATATTTTAGATGAAGAGTATCTGTCATTAATGGCTGATTTGCAAGATAATGCAGATAGTGAAGAAGTCATTAATGCGATGATTAAAAATTACAGGCTTAAGCTTGCGATGTTGGAAAAAATACTTGAAGAGATACAAGATAATGATGATAATAATCATGAAGAGGCACTGGCAATATAAGATTTACCTGGTACTCATGGCGCTGTTTTTTTGCCATGAAACAATAGCCCAGGAAACAAAACTTTCAAAATCAATCAACAAGAGCTTTGAAGTAAGCGATCGCTTGAATCTTGAAATAATCAATAAATATGGAAACGTAATTATCGATACATGGCCTAAAAATGAAATTTCACTGAAAATTGAAATTCTTGCTTATGGAAAAGATGAAAGTTCGGCAGAAAAATTGATGGACAGGGTTGAATTTGACTTCAAACAGTCTAACGATTTTTTGGAAATTGAGTCTGTTTTCGACAGAAAAAAAAGCTTCTTTAAGGACCTGCTAAATACAGTAGGAGATTACTCAGCATCCCTATTGAGTAAACATAAATTACAGGTTAATTATGAACTCACTGTCCCGGAATCAACGATTTCGATCGCCATAGATAACCGTTTTGGAGATATTCATATGGGTGATGTTGCGGGAAGACTTAACATCAAACTTGCTCATGGAAATTTCAGGGCAAATAAAATTGAAGATTATTCCAAAGTGACAGTGAACTACGGGAAGGCAAAAATTAAAGCTTTCAATGAGATAAGCATGTCTTTGAAGGGCGCAGAATTGGAATTGGGAAAAGCCGGAAATTTGAAATTACTTAGCAGTTCATCATCTGTTTATATTGAACATATTAGCGTTCTGGACATTGAATCTACTAACGACAAAATCGTAATAGATGAAATTGAAGATATTTCCGGACAGGCTAATTTTTCTGAAATATCAATTTCTCACCTTTACGAAAGTTGCAAGCTGGATCAAAGTTACGGCGAATTGACCATTAAGCAAGTCCATGACGGCTTCCAATCACTTCGCCTGAATGGGAAATCCACAGATTATAATTTGATTTTTTCGATGAATTCTAATTTCGAAACAAACATTTATGGCAGAGACGACAAACTACAGATTGCTGACTTTCCCGGGAAAAGAGATAAACGCTATATGGACGATAAATCTAAGTTTGTTCGGATTACCGGAGCATTCGGAACGGGAAAAGATGGGCGCAAATTAATTATCAATGCTCAAAATGGCGAAGTGGAAATTGATTTTAAAGATGTGCTACCGGAAACTTATAATAAATAAAACAGCTAAAACTACATCACCATGAAATATACCTTTACACTCTTCTTCTTCTTTCTGGTCGTTTCTGTATTTGGCCAGGATTATAAAAACTCAGCCGGGCTTAGGCTTGGGAAAACCGATGGGATGAGCTACAAAAGATTTTTAACAGAAAACGGGGCAGTTGAATTTATGCTTGGATTTGGCGGTTATAATCAAGGAACTCAGATCTATGCCACGTATCAATGGCACCTTCAAATCCCAACACCATTTACAGAAAATCTGTATTGGTATTATGGAGTAGGCGGACATGTGGGACATATCAGAGTACTATCTGAATGACTCTACAATCGTTACTGAGGATGAAAAAAAGACCTACTATGCAATTGGCGTAGATGGTGTGATTGGTCTTGAATACCGAATATTTACGGTTCCCATGACAGTCAGCATGGAGGTGAAACCCTATGTCGAGTATTATGGATTGCGTTATATCCAATTTAAATCGTGGGATTTTGGGTTCACTGTTAAATATATTTTTTAGTTATGAGCACAGAAAATAAAAAAATTATGCGCGCACTTATAGTAACAATCGGAATTATTGTCGGCTTTACCAGTCTGCTATTTGCACAAAATGAGTTAAATGATCGTGAAAAAAAGGACCAAATGCAGACCTTATTCAGCTTCGATTCCAGGATCACAGGTTACGGATCGCTTGATTCAAAATTCACCAGGCTGAACGACAAAGACGCCGTAATTATTGGCGCCCAAGGAGGCGTAATATTTAACAGCTACTTCTATTTTGGCCTGGGCGCTTACGGCCTTGTCACGACCAGCCAGGTTTCCGCTTCATTACCTGGAGAATCATTTGACATGCATATGGGATATACCGGAATGATGATGGGATTTAACATCATGCCAAAGAAAGTTGTTCACTTTTCTGTGCCCTTATTTTTAGGCGTCGGGAATCTGGAATTGGAACAAAATGACGTCTTTGTAGAAAATTCTGCCTTTCTACTATTAGAGCCCGGACTACAACTAGAACTAAACGTAGTACATTTTATGAAAATCGGGATGGGTGCCGGGTATCGAATGGTTCACGGTACGAACCTCAGAAATGATATTACTGATGATGACCTCTCCTATTGGTCGGGAAGTTTCTCGCTGGTTTTCGGAAAGTTTTAGTAAAAGGGTCCTTAAAAGTTGCTGATCTTCTTTTGATATACTCCTCGGAAAATAGAATTATCCCTCCATGCCTTTGTTTGTATCCTCACAATCAAACCAAAAACCAGATGGACTAAAAGATAAAAGGTTTAAAAGCTAAAGACTGAAGGGTAAAGGGCTTAAGCGAAGATAACACCTTTCGAAAAAATGTACTAAGCCAATTGAAAAATCTGATTGAATTTTGTTTCTATCTTGTAACTTGCGCAAAATGAAAAAATAGAGCAAATTAATTTATAGGTATAGGCGTTTAGATAGCAATTTCTTATTTTTAAATTATGGCTGACAGGCATATATTTAGAGGATTAAACTCAATAAAGTTTAATCAACGTTTTAAACAGGAGGAAGATT
>SDBV01003381.1_pt1 | contig 23588 bp, 23 predicted proteins | sample 2277081 | NCBI WGS metagenome assembly SDBV01 (sample SAMN10402039, study PRJNA504765) | marine sediment metagenome | isolation source: marine sediment core GS10_PC15, 223 cmbsf | place: Arctic Ocean: Southern Knipovich Ridge | collected 2010 | reverse complement strand
CTTATTCCTTTTACTTTTTTAACTGCTTTATCTAAATTATAATCTGAAATTAATTTTACTCTTCTTCTTTGTGCATCAAAACGATGGCCAAAATATAAAATAAAACCAACAGTTCCAATATACCAAGAAACTTTTACCCAATCTGGACTATAAAAATTCAACACAATAATAATTCTATAAGCTAAAGTAGCAACAATTCCAATTAAAAAAAATGATAATCTAATTAATTTGCGCCTTCCTCTTATCTCCTCTTTCATAACTAATAAAAATATAGAACATATAAAAAACTATCTCAAAACCAACCAAAGTTCTCTTAAAACACCCAATACAAATATTAAAATAAAAAACCCAATTACAAACCAATTAACAGGCATTTTATATTCTGGTTTTCTATCTCCTTTTTTCTTTGCTTTTTTAATTATTAACAAAATCAGGATAGCCATTAAACCTCCTGAAACAACACCTCCAATAGATAAAATATGGGTAAAAGAAAAAAACTCAAAAAATCTAATTCCTAAAAAAAGTAAAATAGGAACAAATGCTACAAGAACCCATGATTTCCATTTCTTTACTCTTTCATCAAATCTAAAACTTTCATCTAACGCATTTCCTAAAGCCAACCAAGAAGTAAACATTGTAAACATACCTAAAAACACAAAAACAGTTCCTAAAGCTAAAGTCGCTATTTCTGGAGTCTCAGCCCCCATAAAACCAACAACAACCAAAGCAAATAAAATATAAAAAGTAACAGAAACCAAAGTTCCAGTAATTAAAATCTTCTTCATTAATTTTCCATTATTTTTTAAAACTAATTTTACTTCTGGAATAGCATGAAAAGACATTAAAGCAAATAAAATAACTCCAAAAGGAAGAAAAACATTTCCTATATTAAAATAAATTATATTGGCAACTTCTATCTTATTAAAAAACAATATAATTATTACAAGAAGTAAAGCAAGAACAATAGAAACCCCTATCTTTTCAAATCGTTTCAGAGCTTTCATTCCTCTCCATAATAACCCAGACATTCCTAATCCAAATAAAACTCCAAACAAAGTTGTAAAACTAGAATCTCCAAATACTAAAAAACTTATACTCTCGCCAATACCTAACATATAAGCTATTATTGCTGCATAAATTCCAAAGATAGTAGCAAACTCCATAAATCTTCTACCTTTTAACCCCAAATATTTCTTAGCATAACCAACAAGCTGATGCTTTCCTTTTGTTCTTAAAGCAATTTCTCCTAAATATAAATTAACAGTAAGTATAATAGCTCCAATTAAAAGAATATAAGCTAGCGCTACAAGAAAGCCAGCTTGTGCTGCAACATAAGGTATCCCTAATACTCCTGCTCCAATGCATGTTCCAATTAAGATTGAAACTGCTACTAAAAATTTCTTTTTTTCTTGTTTCACTTCAATTTTCCTCTTTTTAATAGGCTCGGAGGGAGTCGAACCCTCATTTTTCGGGTTTTTCAGCAATTTACACTCAATCCATAAAAGGAAGATAGTGCAATAGGAAACTATTAAATGTCCTTCGCTCCGAAACCGAAGAGTCTGTCCGTTAACTTACGAGCCTTTTATCTAAAATTATAATGAAAAAAAGGTTTTTATATGTTATTTATTTAATATATTAAAGAAACAATGAAAAGACATCATAAATGGGCAATTGGAGGCTTTAGTACAGTAGTTGTAATAACCTTAATAATCTTGGCCATTTTATTAAATGGTTTAATTGTCAAACAAACAATTGATTACAATAATTTAAACAACAAGATAATTAATTTGCAAGCAGATACTCAAAATAAATTAAATGAATTAACCGAAAGTCTTCTTCAAACAAAAACAACAGTTGAAAAAAGTCAAGAAGAACTCATTTTATTAAAAGCATCCGCAGGAGAAGATTTCTCAGGCATAATTGAAAACTCTATTTCTTCTGTTGTAACAATAAGAACAGATGTTGGGCAAGGAACAGGATTTATAATAAACAAAGAAGGATATATAGTAACGAATGCACATGTGTTGGAAGGTGGAAGAAAAATAGAAGCTATAACTTCTAGTCAGCAAATAATTCAGGCACAATTTATTGGATATGATATTGAATTTGATATAGCTTTATTAAAAATTCCTGGAGAATATAAAGCATTTGATTTAGAAAATTCAGATGAAATTCAAATAGGTGAAAAAGTAATTGCAATCGGAAATCCTTTAGGCCTTCAATTTTCTGTATCACAAGGAATTGTTTCTGCGATTCATAGGGAAGGGATAAATAAAGTTAAAGCTTATATTCAAACAGACGCTGCATTAAATCCTGGTAACTCTGGGGGACCTTTAATAAATAAACAAGGAAAAGTTATAGGAATTAATAATTTTAAGATAGGTAATAGTGAAAGCTTAGGTTTTGCATTAGAATCTAACTACATTGAAGATATTGTGAATCAGATTTCACAACAAGAATTAAATCAAACCTTAATTTAATAAATTAATTTAAAGAAGAAAGATTTTTGTAAAATCCTCTATACCAAACTAAATAACCATATACTAAAAGCAGTATTATTAGTCTAATAAAATTTAAAGATATAATATTTGAGATTAATAAATAAACGAGAAAAGCAGTAAAAACATAAAATCCCCATTTTTTATATGAAAAAAGTCCAACAAGATAGATGATCATTAAACCAAATGATAGATAAATTTGCCAAGTAAGAATGGAACTAATTGTTCCAATATACAAACCTGCTCCAATTATAAGAACCAAATTAATAATAGTAATCACCAAAAGAAACCAAGTATATTCCCTAATTCTCTTTTTACTTTTATCAATTGGTAAAGGAGCTTGATTATCCATAAAGTGATAAATAAATTAAACCTTATAAAACTATCTCGAATCAAATATTTTAAATAACCTTTTTCTTTTAATTTAATATGACCAACAAATCAAAAGAAGGATTAAGTGTAAAAAAAGAAGAAAATTTTAGTGAATGGTTTAGTCAAGTTCTTGAAAAAGCAGAGTTAATAGATCTTCGATTAGACATAAAAGGTTTTATGGTATTTAGGCCATTGGCTGCAATGACTATAGAAAACATGTTTAAATTATTTGAAGAAGAACTTCAAAAAAAATCACATAAACCAACATTCATGCCTTTAGTAATTCCCGAAGCAAATCTAAAACAAGAGTCTTCTCATGTTGAAGGATTCACTCCTGAAGTTTTTTGGTTAAAAGAAATTGGAAAAGAAAAATTAGCATTAAGACCTACTAGTGAAACATTGTACACTCCTATGTTTAAATTATGGATTAGAAGCTACAGAGATTTGCCAATGAAACTTTATCAAAGAGGTTCTGTATTTCGCCTAGACACCAAAGCTACAAGACCTTTAATCCGTACAAGAGAAATTATTTGGATAGAAGCCCATGATGCATTTGCTACCAAAGCAGAAGCAGAAGCTCAAGTTCAAGAAGATATTGAAACTACAGAAAAAATTATGCACCAAAAATTTGGAATTCCTTTTTTAGCTATAAAAAGACCTCAATGGGATAAATTCCCTGGAGCAGAATATACAGTAGGTTCAGATGTTTTTATGCCAGATGGAAAGTTAATACAACAACCTTCTACGCATTTAATGGGACAAAAATTCTCAAAAGCTTTTGGAGCAACATTCAAAAATTCAAAAGAAAAAGAAGAATATTTATGGACAACTGCATATGGTCCTGCAATGTCAAGAATATTAGCCTCCATAATTTCTACTCATGGAGATGATCAAGGATTAATCTTTCCTTTTTGTATAGCCCCAATTCAAGTAATAATAGTCCCTATTTTCAATGCAAAAAACAAAAATAAGATAATTAAAGAAGCAAATAAAATAAAAGAAAAATTAAACTCAATAAGCATAAGAACTGAAATAGATGCAAGTGAAAAAAGGCCTGGGGAAAAATATCATCATTGGGAATTAAGAGGAGTTCCATTTAGAATAGAATTAGGAGAAAAAGAACTTAAAAGCAAAAAAGTAACTCTTTCAACAAGAGATAGCACTAAAAAAGAAGCATTATCCCTTAAAAATATTTCTAAATTAAAACAACTTGGAGATGAATTTGATGTGAGATTAAAAGAAAAAGCAGAAGAATTTATGAAAAAGAGAGTTGTTAATTCTAAAACAAAAAAAGACATGATAAAAGCTATTCATGATAAAAAAGTTGCAAAAGTAAACTTTTGTTCTACAGATAAACAAGGTGAAAAATGTGCAGAAATTATTGAAAAAGAAATGAACGCAGAAGTTAGAGGAACTTTAGCAAATAAAAAAGAGAAGCCAACAGGAAAATGTATTATCTGTGGAAAACCTGCAAAAGAAGTTGTCTATGTTGGAAAGAGTTATTAATTCTAAATTACACATTACATAATATTCATTAATGAATCTATTCTATATGTCTTCATTATGTTATTCACAGCCTATACAAGAGTTTAGCTCATCTTCTAACCGCAATGTAACTTCTAGTAAAAAGCTCAACTCTTCTTCTACAATTCTTTGTTCCATGTTTTTTTGGGTTTCCATTTTATAAACCACAAATTAAAACAGAAAGTATTCTTAGGCCTGAATTTTTATTAGAAGCGTGTCCAATTCAATTCAGGCGTAAGAAAGATCCCTGAATTAAATTGAGATATTTTTAATTAGAGTGTAGACTAAAAAATTCATGCACGTATTTCTTGCCCAACACTCATGTCTCATACTTTATTTAAGAAATAGTTATTTTTATACTTTTCTATTCTAAAGATTTCCTCAATTCTTTTTCAAATCTTTCAATATCCTCTACTTTAACTTGAGCTCCAACAGCATCCTCATGACCTCCTCCTGTAGCGCCTTCTATCTTCTCTATTACTTTTACAACCTTCTCCCGAATATTCTTTCCTCTAATAGAAAATCCTGCTTTATACTCAGTAACTTTAGCTACTGCAATCACTTTTTCAGGAAACAAATACCCTAATCTATTTGAAATATCTGCACTCATACTAATATCTCCCCCATATTTAAAAAAGAAAACTTTCCCCGAATCTTTTATTTCTTCTTTTGCTTTCTTAATTAATACGTTGTATCTTTCGTATAATTCATTAGATCTTGCATGTATTGAATGTGTTTTTGTATTTTCTTCTAAAACATCATAAGGTCCTTTAGCCTTCATTAAAAATTTCAACATATTTATTACATTAGTTGTTCTATCCATTAAAGCAAAACCAAACATTGTTGCAATCTCACCAATTTTAGAATTATAATATATTTCAAAAGCATCGTTTGAATCAATAGTTAAATCCTCATAATCTTTTCTAAACTCATTATAAAAATCAGGAACAAATTTATCAGATATTGAGCCAATAACTCCTAACCACATATCCTTTTTTTTATTAGTTATCTGATAACAAAGAGCTGTGACAGGTTCATTAGATTTTTTCTTATTAAAGAGAGGATTATAATAATTTACAAATTTAGGAATTTTCTTTTTATTAATATCATGATGATCAATCCAAACCACAGGGAGATTAATTTCTCTAATTTCATCAAAGAATTCTTTAGAAACTTCTGGTTTATCTAAAATAAATAAATAATCTGGTTCTAATTCCCTAATTTTTCTAAAATAATCTTTAGTTAATTCAGGTGTTGTTTTAATCGGAAAACCTTTTCCCCTTCCAATATACCTTTGTAATAAAAGAAAAGAACACAACCCGTCATTATCATTGTCAAAAAAGAATAATGGATTTTGCGCTTTATCTAGGTGTTCTCTGATTTCTTCTACTTGTTTTTTAGTTAACATTTAAATTCTTTTTCCTACACTTATCTTCTCTTTCAAATTATAGATCTCTTCTTTAAAAAATGTTACTAAACCCTCATTTTCTAAGATTTCTAAAAGCTCCTCATCACTTGCTATTAATACTTTATCTAATTTCTTAAAATTTTTAATCAAAGAATCAACATGTCTTTCTAGAAGATTTGTTTTTCCAAGGATTCTCAATCCTTTTGGAGAAATAGGTTTATCGTGAAGTTCTTCAAAAAGCATTCTCGAAATATTCATCGGTTCAAGTAAAAAATCAAAATCCATTTTACTAAGAATCTTTGATGCAAAAGAAGAATTAATACCAAAATAATCCTTCAAAATCATTTTTTCTTCTTTATCTAAATTTCTCATACATTCTTTTAAACTCATATTTACAACCATCCCTTCCTTTCCTAATTCTGCTAAATGTCTTCGAATAATATTGGAAATCCTTTTTATAATCTCTAATCTTTGTAAAACTGCAGAAACATCATTAATAGTTACTAATCTTTTTAATTCTAAAAGATTTAAATTATCTAAAGAATCATTAAAAATATCTTTTTGTTTCTCAAGAGTTTGTAAAGTTTCTGTTGCTCTTCTAAGAATCTCAGAACTCGCAGCCAATTCATAAGAAGCTTCTTTATAGTAAAGAGTTATTTTATTTCTCCTCTCAGAAACTGCAACAACAATTGTTTGGGCTTGTTTAGCAGTTCTATCTGCAGCTTTATGTCTAATTCCTGTTTCTTTTGTAGTAATTCCTGTTTTTGGTGAAAGAAGGGTATTTGCATAAAGAATCTTCTTTAAATCATGAGATAAAATAATTGCTCCATCCATTTTAGACAATTCAACTAATTTTTGAGGACTAAATTTTGCATTAACTCTAAATCCTTTTTCAATAATATTTTCTAAATTTCCATTATCAATAACAATCAAAGCTCCCATTCTAGCTCTAAGCAAATCATTAAATGCTGTCCTAATAGAAGCTCCAGGTGCAAACATTTTAAGAATATCTACAAAATCTTTTTCTTTTTTAGCTTTAGCTTTTTTTACAGAAATTTTAACAACTTCCTCTTTTTTTGGATTTTCCTCTTCCATAGAAAAAGGAAATTTCTTAAATATATAAGTTTTTAGTAGATTTATTTCACAGAAGCATAAATTAAAGGCAATGCAATAGTCGCGTCACAAAAAACATCTACAAAATTTGCATCTCCTTTCATCTTCCCCCAAGAAATTCCTTCTTTTAAGGGTGCTCCAGAACTTCCACCTGGCTCTGTTCTATCTGTTGTTATTTGAATGCCATAATCAGAACCTTTTGAAAATTGTAAAGATTGTTGAATAAAATTCTTTGGCGTTCCTCCGCCTACATAAATAATTCCTGTCTTTTTAGCTTTCCATGAAAAATCTATAATGTCCTGCATATCTGTAAAAACATCAATCTTTGTTTTTTCCTTTCCTTCTGCAATCCTTCCCCACATCATAAGCCCTATTCCAGAATCTGCAATCCCTGGACAAAAAATAGGAAGCTTCTTTTCATAACATCTTTTTAAAATCCCATCTCCAGGAGATAATTCTCCTAATTTCCATAAAAAATCTTTAATATTATCACATTCTTTTAACTTTTCATAATTTTCTTTAAAGAAATCCTCTAATTTTTCATAAACAGAATTTTTCATAAATACATTATGAATCCTATCAATTCCTTCTTCATTTAACTTTTTATCATCTTCAAACTCACTTCCTACATAATGTTTTTCTCCTAAAGACTCGATTAAATCATGTGTTAAATTAGCTCCTGTTGTTACAAAAACATCTATATCTTCAAGCATATCAATTATAATTTGTTTCATTCCTGCAGGAACCATTGCACCTGCAACTCCTAAAAAGACTTTACATTCTTCATCTTTAAACATCTTTTTCAAGATAGAACTTGCTTCAGAAATTTTTCTAGCTCCAAAACCTGCACGGCCCATATCTTCAACTAACTCTGAGACTTTCATATCTTTCTCAATTTGAAGATGTTTAATCTCTTTCATAATAATTTGTAAAAACTTAATTTTAAAAAGCTATGTATTTAATTAAATTAATGGAATGGGGAAGACTAGTTACAATAGATTTGCATAATTGTGATAAAGAGAAAATAAAGAATAAAAAAGAAATAAAGAAATTTGTTTATGAGTTATGCAAAGATATAAACATGAGAAGATTTGGTCCAACAAGAATAAAAAGATTTGGACAAGATGAATTAAAAGGATACTCTGCTTTGCAATTTCTTCAAACTTCATCTATAACAATTCATTTTGATGAAAAAGAAAATAGAGCATTTATAGATATTTTTAGTTGTAAGAAGTTTAATGTAAAAAAAACAGAGAAATTTTCAAAAAAATTCTTCAAAGCAAAAAAATCAAAAACAAGAATTCTTCAAAGAATATAAGAATAAACTATATATTTTATAATATAAATATTTTTAAACAAAAGACCATGTGTAAAGATACAATGAATAAATGGTTAGGACTTTTTGCGGGATTAATTCTATTAGTTGTTACAATATATCTTGCTGTAATGAATATTTGGGGATTAATATATGCTGAAATAACTGTATTTAAAGGAATGTTAATATGGATTGTATTCTTTATAGGATTATTATTAATAATCTTAGGGATAAGCGATTTAAAAGATTAATTTCCTGAAACAAATATAAGAATTCCTTCTATAATAGCTGCAATAATTAAAAGAGGGATTACAATAAATAAAAAGACTTTTAGAGAATTCCAAAAAAAGTTTCTAAAAGATTCCTGTTTCTTCTTTTGAAAAATAAAACTTCCTAACTTTAAACCAAGTCCTAAAGAAATAAAGATTGCAGGCAACTCAAAAATTCCGTGGGGTAAAAGCCTCCATAAACTAAGAACTCCATTTTCTACAACAGTTAATGAAGAAACAAATCCAAGAAGATAACCATTGGCTATAAGAGCTAAAACAGGAAATGCCCCCAATGCCACTCCAAAAACCATCCCAAAAAAACTGCTCTTAATATTGTTAAGAAAAATAAAACTCACCAATTCATTAGCAGACATTGCCTGAGTTTTTTCTAATAATTCTTGAATAAATTCAAAAATATAACTTAAAAGAGTTTCAGAAGGTTGAATGAAAAAAGCAAGAATAAAAGAAGCAAAGAAAATTCCTACAGCTATGTAAATAAAATTTTTAGATTCTTTAAGATATTTCCAACTTTCTTCATATTCTCTTTTTAAATTAAAACCTCTTTTTTCTTTCATTATGAAAAACGTTTCCTCAGCATACGAGTCTTTTGGGGAAACTTATTTTTTAAATATAATCCATATGCTAATCCTGCAATCAAACCTCCAAGATGTGCAACATTCCCTATTCCTAAACTTGTAGTTGCTGAAATTATCCATAACACAGCTAAAAGCCCTATAGCAGCATATTTCATCTTTATAGGTATCGGAATAAACATCACATACACAGGAAGATCTGGAGTAATCAATACTAGAAAACCAATCAATCCAAATAAAGCCCCTGAAGCTCCAACAGCAGGAAGAGAATTTGTAGAAAATAAAAACTCTGATAAGACATAAAGAAATCCCGCAAACAATCCAGAGATTAAATAAAATCCAAGATATCTTTTTTGCCCCAAGATTTTCTCAACAAGCGATCCAATAAAAAACAATGAAAGCATATTCACAAATAAATGAAATATTCCCCCATGCATAAACATACTTGTTAAAAATGTCCAAACATATTGCCCTACAAAAATATTTGCGGGTTGCAATGCGATAGCATCAAGAGGTAAAAGTTCGGTAGAAATTAAAATCCAAAAAAGGATAAATAAAATTACATTTACGAGAATTATTGTAGTAGTTACACTTAAACTTCCAAAAAAATTTCTCTTTTTCACAGGGGAAATTCTATAAGCTCGAACCATTTATTTTTTCTTCTTTTGTTCTCGTTTTTTCGAGGACGAGGCCGAAATCTTAGATTTTGAGCCTATAGATTTAATCTTTTTAACAGGTTTTTTCTTTACTACTTTTTTTTTCTTAACAACCTTCTTTTTAAGAGGTTTTTTCTTAATTGGTTTCTTAGTTGTCTTCTCTAATTTCTTTCTTGCAGCTTTTCTTTTTGCTGCAGCTGCTGCTTTCTTTTTTGCTTTTTCAACTTCTTCTTTCTTAATCTCTTTTGCACGTTGTTTATCAACTTTCTCTTGCTCTTTGTCAACCTCTTCTCGAACAAGTTTTAATTTAGCCTTTAATTTCTCTTCTTCTTTTTTAAGCTCTTTTAGAATTTTGGTATTATCTTTTAAACTATAAACTTCTCCACATTCATTACAAGTAAAATTATGTAATAAAGCATTTTCTGCATTAACTTCAATATTACATTGTTCACAAATGTAAAATTCTTTAGTTTCTCTACTTTTTATTTGATTATTTAATTGTTCTAATTTCTTAGAAATTATTTTTTCTAAAAATTCTAAAGACTTCAAAATCTCAATCTTCCAAAAATAAGTATACCATCCTTTTCTTTTGTCTTTCTTTCTTATTGAAGAAATAAGTCCATGATCAGAAATTTTGTACAAAATGTTTCTCGTTTGATTAATTGTAATTCCTAATTTTTTTGCGATTAAAAATTCATTTATATATCTCTTTCCATCTAACATATCGATGATGTCTTCCGCTTGTTTACCAACGACAATTGCTACTACTTCTTTAAGAAATGTTTTAAGCATCTTTCTATTAGAAAGGGTCTAAATAAATACCTTTCGGTTTAGTTTATAATAAAGATAAAAGTTTTTAAACCTATATTGTATTTTATATACATCCAAAACTCTATATTAAATAATATTTATTAAAAAGAGTTCAAATCTAAAATGGGGTTATTTAAGAAAGAAAAGACAAGTGAAAAAAAGGTGATGCTTCCTCAATTACCTGAACTGCCTAGACTTCCTGAATTAGCAAAAGTAGAGGAAAAAGGGCTTTATTCTCAATCAGTTAATCAATTACCCCAATTCCCAAATAATTCTCTTGGGGAAAAATTTTCTCAGAATACAATTAAAGAAGCTGTAGCTGGGGAGAAAGAAGGTGAGGAGGATTTTGATGCAGATGATTTTGAAGGACAAATACAAATGATGCAGAAACCTCCAAAAAAACAATTTAGTCAAGAAATCCCTCTTGATTTTCAAGAAACACCAACAAAAACAAAAAGAGCAGAACCTGTTTTTATTAGACTTGACAAATTTGAGGAAAGTATGCATTTATTTCAAAAAGCAAAAAAACAAATCTCAGAAATAGAAACTATGCTTAATAATATTAAAAAATTAAAAGATGAAGAAGAAAAAGAATTAGAATTTTGGGAAAAAGAGATGCAATCAATAAAAACACAAATTGAAAAAGTGGATAGAGATATTTTTTCTAAAATAGAATGAGCGAAGTAATTCACGTAAAGTTAGAATATAATGAAGCACTCCAATCTAAAAAAGATATTCTAAATTCTGAAATAGGATTATTAAAAATTGCTAAAGCAATAAAAAAACATCAAATACTTAGATCAGATGAATTTAAAATAAAATTAAAACTTCATAGAAAATTAAAAGAATTAAAAACAAATATAGGAAAACTGCAACAATCTCTTCCTAAAATAAAAATACCAGAAATTCTCGAAGGAAAAAGAGAATTTTTTGAGGAACATCTAGTAAAACCAAAAGTAGAAAAAAGGGCCCATGATATTAGCTTGGAAACCCAACTTCAAGAAATTCAAGAAAGATTAAAACAACTTGGATAATATCAAACAATTTTTAAAACTCTGTTTCTTAAAAAGAATACCATGAATAGAAAAGAATTAATTAAAAAATACTTAGAATTTTTTAAATCAAAAGACCATAAAGTTATTCCAAATGCTTCACTTATTCCTGAAAACGACCCTACGGTGTTATTTACAACCGCTGGTATGCATCCTTTAGTTCCTTTTCTTTTAGGACAACCACACCCCTCTGGGAAAAAATTAGTTAATGTCCAAAAATGTGTAAGAACAACAGATATCGAGGAAGTTGGAAACCTTAAACACCATACTTTTTTTGAGCAATTAGGAAACTGGAGCTTAGGAGACTATGGAAAAAAACAAGCAATTGAATATACATATGAATTTCTAACAAAAACTCTCAAAATTCCAAAAACGAAACTTGCTGCAAGTGTTTTCAAAGGAGACAAAGATGCTCCAAAAGATAATGAATCATATAATGCTTTAATCTCAGTAGGATTTTCAAAAGAAAGAATAGCCATCTTACCAAAATCAGAAAATTGGTGGGGGCCAGCAGGAAAAACAGGTCCATGTGGCCCAGACTCAGAAATTTTTTACTGGATAAAAAAAACACCTGCTCCAAAAAAATTTGATCCAAACGATGAAAATTGGATAGAAGTTGGTAATAATGTTTTTATGGAATATAATAAAGATGTAGAAGGTAAATATTCTGAATTAAAACAAAAAAATGTGGATTTTGGGGGAGGTTCTGAAAGAATGTTGGCAATTTTAGAAGGACATAATGATAATTATCTCACAGATAGTTTTAAATCAATAATTAAGAAAATTGAAGAACTCTCTAATAGAAAATATGGAAAAGATAAAGAAATTACAAAATCCATGAGAATTATTGCAGACCACATTAAAACAGCTACATTCATCTTAGCAGAAGGGATTATCCCCAGCAATACAGAACAAGGATATGTTTTAAGAAGATTAATTAGAAGATCTATTAGGTATGGTAAAAACCTAGAGGTTAATAATTTTATTTCTCAAGTTGCCTTACCCGTTTTTGATATATATGAAGATTATTCTGAATTAAAAAAGAATAAGAAAAAAATATTAGAAGAATTAAAAAAAGAGGAAGAAAAATTCTTAGTTACCTTAGAAAAAGGATTAAACAGATTTAACAAATTTACATCAAAGAAAAAGCAATTATCTGGAAAAGAAAGTTTTCTATTATATCAAAGCTTTGGATTTCCAATTGAAATGATTGAAGAAGAATGTAAAAAACAAAAAATTAAATTTTCCATAAAGGATTTTGAAAAAGCAAATAAAGAACACCAAAAACTCTCCCAAACTGCAACAACAGGAAAATTTAAATCAGGATTGGCAGACAATTCAGAACTAACAACAAAATTACATACTACTGCTCATTTGCTTTTGACTGCATTAAGAAAAGTCTTGAAAGATAAAAACATAATGCAAAAGGGAAGTAACATAACTTCTGAAAGATTAAGATTAGATTTTTCTTTTGAAAGAAAGCTTACAGAAGATGAAGTAAAAAAAATAGAAGATCTAGTTAATAAAGAAATCAAAAAGAATCATGAAATTACAAAACAAGAGATGTCTCCTCAAGAAGCTAAAAAAAGTGGAGCAATAGGTGTTTTTGAAGAAAAATATGGAAACAAAGTATCTGTTTATTCTGTTGGAAATTTTTCAAAAGAGATTTGCGCAGGACCCCATATAAAAAACACAAAAGAACTTGGAAAATTCAAAATATCAAAACAAGAATCAGTTGGTGCAGGAACCAGAAGAATAAAAGCAATATTAGAATAAATTATTTCTCAGAATTAAAATAATCCATATCTTCCTCTAATTCTTTTAAGTTGAAAATTCCTAAGTAAATTAATCTTCCCTGTTTCCTCTATTCCTTTTCTTATTTTCTTTAATACTCTCGCATCTTTATATTCATACATGGAATTCCCAAATGACACTCCATCAGAAGCACCCATGATTTCTGGATAAGAAGCTAATTTAACTCCTTCTAGATATGTATTTTCATCATCTGTAATAATCGAAGGTCCTGTTGTCTCAATAAAACAATAACCAGTATCAAATAATCCATATTTTTCAGGACATTTTATTCCAACTGAATCATGATTTTCCGACCTATGATAAAGAAAAACTGTTTCATATCCTATTTCTCTAAGAAGAAAAACCATTAATTCAGATTTAGAAGCACAGATTCCTTTTCCTTCATATAAAACCTCATAAGGATACCTTGAATAATTAACACTATTATTTCCTAATGTAATTAATTCATTTGAACCCTCAAAAGATATTTGTTGAGCCAAACTTATAGCTATTCTTGCTTGATCTAATTTATTATCTGCTAGATTTTGTATTTTAACAACTAAAGGTATTAATAAAATTCTTTGATTTTCCTCATCAATATTTCTAATTTTAAAATCCCTTCTTGAGGCTTCTTGTCCATCTAAATAAGTAATAAATCTAGTGGAATTAAAAAGATAATTTGCCATGCTTTCATAAACTGTAAAAGATATATTATTTTCTTTTCCTCTTAAAATATAGTGTAAATTAATCTCTTTAGGATTTACTTGATAAGCAGACACGCAAGAATCTTCATCAATAGAGGTCTTATTTGGACATCCGCAAATACTTGCTTTTTCAATTAAAGTTCTTTCAGAACAAAAATAAGGTTGATTGACAGAACATTCTCCTTCAATTGTTTCATCTCCACAAATTTTTTGTTTTTGAAATAATCCAGCACTTACAAATGTAATTAAAAAAATAAATAAAAATACAAAAAGATATTTTTTTAGATTCATTCTAAATAAATTGCAGGTCTTCCTGGCTTTGTTTTTTTAGACATGTTTGAGGGATCATACTTCTCTTTATCATTAACAGTAAAAATACTAACTTGTTTTCCAAATCTTTTATCAATTAATTTTTCATCATATAATTCCTTCTCATTTGGTAAAACATACACATAAATCTTCTCCTTATCTTTAACTAATTTAAGAATCTGACTTATATCTAAGATTAACTTACTAATTGCTTGATCTTGTTTTTCAAAAAATTCATTAATTTTCTTTTTATTTGCTTTGGGCCATTTTTCTAAACTCAAAAAATCCTTACCTCCTAACTTTTCCCAAAGTTCTTCTGTAATATGTGGGCAAAAAGGATTTAATAACTTCAAAAAATTCTCAAGAATTTCTTTAGATGTTTTTTCAGGAAGAGCTTCAAATAATTCTCTCAACTTAATTACCGCCAAATTATATTTAAAATTTTCAATATATTCTGTGACTTCTAAAATTACCTTATTAATCTTACTTTCTGTTCTTGCATCTGCTTTTTCAAATTGCACTTTATCAAAATATTCAGTTATCTTTTTAATAAATCTCAAACTCCCTTGAATTCCTTTTTCACTCCAATCAACGTCTTTATCAGCAGAAGCCATAGAAACTAAAAACAACCTTGCAGTATCAATCCCATATTTTGCTGAAACTTCCTCAGGTAAAATAACATTTCCCCTAGATTTCGACATGACATAACCGTCTTCTCCATGTAACATACCTTGATTAAAAAGATTTAAAGTGGGCTCATCAAAATTTAATAATTTAATATCTCTCAAAAATTTAGTATAAAATCTAAAATAAATCAAATGCATGCACGCATGCTCTTTTCCACCAATATATTGATCAATAGGCATCCAAGATTTAACTTTATTTATATCAAAGATTTTTTTATTATTCTTAGAATCACAATATCTTAGAAAATACCAAGAAGAATTTACAAAAGTGTCCATAGTATTAGTTTCTCTTCTAGCTTTTCCTTTACATTTAGGACATTTAACATTTACAAATTCTTTGTTTGTTTCTAAAGGGTTTCCTTTTCCAAACTTAACTTTTTCAGGTAATTCAACAGGTAAATCTTTTTCAGAAATAGGAACAATTCCGCATTTATCACAATATACAATAGGAATAGGGGTTCCCCAATATCTCTGTCTTGATATTAACCAATCTCTTAATTTATATTGAATAACTTTTTTTCCTATTTTCTTCTTTTTTAGATATTGAGTTATTTCTTCTTTTGCTTTATCATTTTTAATTTTATTAAACTCTTTAGAATTAATTAAAATACCCTCTCCAGTATATGCTCTTTCTTTTATACTTCCTCCTGAAATAACTTCCTTCATATTAATATTATATTTATTTGCAAATTCAAAATCTCTTTGATCATGCGCAGGAACAGCCATAACCATTCCACTTCCATAATCAGCAACTACAAAATTGCCTGCCCAAACAGGAACTTCCTCCCCATTAATCGGATTTCTTGCATAACTTCCTGTAAATACTCCTTCCTTTTCTAATTCTCTCATATCTTTTTCACTTGTTGATTTTGTTTTTTTCAGAAACTTTATAACTTCATCTTTTTGTTCTTCTGTTACTAAATTCATTAATTCTAAATGTTGTGCAGATACAACCATAAAAGTAACTCCAAAAAGAGTGTCTGGTCTTGTGGTAAAAATAGGCCATTTCTTCCCATTAATTTCAAAAAGGATTTCAGTTCCATGACTTTTTCCAATCCAATGTTTTTGCATTGCTTTAACATCATCAGGCCAATTTTTCAGAGTATCAATTTTATCATTTAACTCTTCTGCATAATCTTTTATTTTCAAAAACCATTGTTCTAATTGTTTTATTTGAACTTCTGTGTCTTCGTGTCTCCAACACTTTCCATTATGAACTTGTTCATTTGCTAAAACAGTATTGCATTTTGAACACCAATTAACAGATGCTTTTTTCCTATAAGCTAAACCCTTCTCATACATCTTAAGAAAAATCCATTGATCCCATTTATAATAATCTGAATCTGAAGTATTAATCATTCTACTCCAATCATAACTTAATCCTAATCCTTTTTGCTGCTTTATAAAATTCTTAATTGAGTTCTCAGTATATTTTTTAGGATGGATTCCAACTTTAATTGCTGCATTCTCTGCAGGCAATCCTAAAGAATCATAACCCATAGGATAAAGTACATTAAATCCGTTCATTCTTTTGAATCTTGCATAAATATCACCAATAATATAATTAAGAGCATGCCCCATGTGCAATCCAGAACCAGAAGGATAAGGAAACATTTCAAGAACATAAAATTTCTTTTTCTTCCCCTCTTTCACCTGAAAAATCTTTTTATCTTCCCACTTTTTTTGCCACTTTGATTCAATCTTTTTAAAATTATAATTCATATTTTTATGACAGAAACAGGATTTATATTGTTTACTAAATTTAGACATAATTAAAAATTAAGAGTGATAGTCTAGAAGGGTTTAACCAAACTTATAAAAACTATTTTCTCTTTTAACAATTATGAGAAAAATACAAGCACACTTAACAGGACAAATTGTTTCAAGCAATTCCTCTGAATCAAAATTTCTTTATAAAAAAAGTAATTTTGGGGAGATTGTTGGAGAGAAAATTCATTATTCTTTGCCAGAAACCTTATTTTTAGTTGAAAAAAGACAAATGGAAATATATTCAATAAACAAGAAAATATCTACAAGAGAACTATTAAATAAATTTAGAAGAATTGATAAAAGAATTCAAATTAAATATCCTGTTTTCAAAGATTTAAGAGAAAAAGGATATATTTTAAAAACAGCTTTAAAATTTGGTGCAGATTTTAGAGTCTATGAAAAAGGTGCAAAACCCGGGGAAAAACATGCAAAATGGATTGTATTTGTAGATCATGAATCTAATAAACTAACATGGCACGAATTTTCAGCAAAAAATAGAGTTGCACATTCTACAAAAAAGAATCTTCTTTTAGCAATTGTAGATGAAGAAAATAGCATCACATATTATGAAGTTAGATGGTTAAAACCATAACAATCTTTATAATATAATCACTCTTTTTCTAATTATGCCTACTCAAGATACATCAAAAATAAAAGAAAAAATTTTATTTACTTTAAATAAAAGAGGACCTTGTTTGCCAGTCCATATAGCAAGTGAAATACAAACAAGCATTTTATTTGCTTCTGCTTTTCTTTCTGAATTATTTTCTGAGAAGAAAATAAAGATGAGTTCAATGAAAATTGGAAGTTCTTCACTATACTTTCTCCCAGGTCAAGAATATTTATTGGAAAAATTTTCCCATCATCTTAAAAGTAAAGAAAAAGATGCTTTTGAATTATTAGTAAATCATAGATTTTTAGTTGACTCTAAACAAGATCCAGCAATTAGGGTTGCATTAAGATCAATTAGAGATTTTGCAATTCCTTTTAAAGAAGATGAAGAAATTGTTTGGAAATATTATACAGAAACAGGATCTATACCTAGATTGCCGAAACCAGTTATTCAAGAAAAACAAGAATCTAAAAGTGAAATAACAGAGATTTCAAAAATTCAAGAGAAAGATAACCCAAAACCACTAGGTATCTTTGGGGAAGAAGAACCTATTAAAAAACCAATACAAAAACCTCAAGTAAAGAAAGCAATAAAAAAAGTTACTGCTTCTCAAAAGAAGAATGAGAAGTTCTTTAATAAAGTAAAAGAATTCTTAGCTGAAAAATCAATAGGTATTTCTGATATTGAAGGATTTAGCAAAACTGATTTAATATTAAAGATTATTGATGGAGGGGTTGAGAAACTTCTAATTGCATACAACAAAAAAAGAATAACAGAAACTGATTTACTAAAAGCTCATAAAAAAGCTTCAGAATATAATCTTTCCTATCTTATTTTAAGTTTAGGAGATCCTCCCAAAAAACTTGGAAATTTTATAGAAGCTGTAAGAAACCTATCTGGAATAGATAAATTAGACAAATAAAAACCTTTAAAAAACAAATTTAATTACACATATTATGGGTAAGATAAAATCAAAATTAATAAGAAGAACTTCAAAGGTATTTCTTGAAAAAGGAATTGAATTTAGTGAAGACTTTGAGAAAAATAAAAAGATACTTGGAAATACAATGCCAAGTAAAAAATTAAGAAATCAAATGGCTGGATTCTTAGCAAGAGAAAAGAAACAAGAAAAAGAACGTTAACCTCAAAACTTTTAAATTAACTAATTCTAGTATTTTTGTCTCTGTAGCTCAGGGTTTAGAGCGCTGCTCTCATGAGTTGAATATATTCAACGAATAGTTGACTTGTCAGCTGAGTGAGGCAGAGGTCGGGAGTTAAATTCTCCTCAGAGACATTTTAATCTTATCAGCATATTCTTTCTCTTGGCCTTCCCCATATTTTTTTGTAGGCCAAAAATTAGACATCCCATCGTCAATCCATCTTGGAATTAAATGAAGATGAAAATGAGGAACATCAATTCCTACAACTGCAAGTGCTACATAATCTGCTTTCAAAGCTTCTTTAATAGCAATCCCTATTATTTTTGATTTTGTCATTAAGTGACTCAAAAGAATATCTGGAACATCATAAAACCACTGGTAGTGTTCTTTGGGAATAATCAAAACATGACCATAATTAACTGGATTTATATCAAGAAAAGCTAAAACTAAATCATCCTCATAAATCTTCTCGGCAGACACTTCTCCTTTAACTATCTTGCAAAATATACAATCATCCATGAGAGAAATAAACAGAAATAGTTTAAAGATTTTTCTAAATTCTCTCAAACATATTTACAAATAATAAATAAAAATAAAAATAAAAAATATTAGCTATCTTCTTTTCTATTTCTTTGCAGCTTTTCTCTTTGCAGGTTTTCTATTAACTACTTTTTTCTTAACCGGCTTTTTCTTTTTAACCACAACTAACTTTTTCTTCTTAGCTTCCAAAACTTTTAACTGCTTTTTAAGAGATTTCACCTTAATTTCAATTTGTTTTGGAGTTTTAGGTTGTTTTACCATACTTCACCTCACTTTTAATTAATAATATTAAGAATATATTCTTTAAAAATTCTTCGGTAAAATTTTTCCCTCTAATTAAATTCCTCGAAGATAAAAAAAAGAATTTATTTTACTAACTTCCCTGCATCTTCAAATTTTAGTTTTTTGTTAATTAATTTCCTTAAGATATCTCTAAGTTCAGAAACCTTCACTCTAATTTGTTTAGTAGTATCTCTATCTCTGATTGTAACATTTTTCTTTTTCAAACTTTCTTCATCAACAGTAATACAAAAAGGCGTTCCAATCTCATCATTTCTTGCATATCTTCTTCCAATGCTTCCTGATTTATCATAAACAACATTCCACTCTTCTCCCAAATCCTTTAAAACTTCTTCAGCTATTTTTTCAAACTCAGGTCTTTTAACAATTGGGAAAATAGCAGCTTTTATTGGTGAGAGTTTTGGTGAAAGTTTTAAAACAACATTTCCTCTTCCTTTATCTTCGCAATATGAATCAAACATAAAAACAAGAAGTGCTCTTCCAACACCTAAACTTGGTTCACAAACAACATGTGGCAAAATCTTCTTTTTTGTTTCTTCATTAAATACCGACAAATCTTTTTTTGAAAATTTCTGATGTTGACTTAAATCAAAGTCCCCCCTATCTGCTATACCTTCTAATTCTTTCCATCCAAAAGGAAATTTATATTCTAAATCCCAAGTGTCTGTAGCATAATGAGATTTCTCATCTGTCATATGTTGTCTAATTCTAAAATTATTTGCATTAGCACCCAAATTTTTAAACCAAGAAAATTCTGTGGCAAGCCAATATGCATGCCAATCCTTTTTTATGATTCCTTTTTTCAAAGCTTCTATTATTTTCATTTTCACAGGTTCTTTATTTTTAACTTGTGCATCTACAGAATAAATTAAAATTTCTTCATTTGGAATTTCATAGGGACATTTCTGTTCAGGTTCTATAAAGTATTCAATCTCCATTTGCTCAAACTCTCTACTTCTAAACAAAAAATCTCTAGGAGCAATTTCATTTCTAAATGCTTTCCCAATCTGTGCAATACCAAAAGGAAATTTCATTCTTGCATTCTCTTGAACAAATTTAAAGTTAGTAAATATTAATTGAGCAGTTTCAGGCCTTAAATACGATTTAATAGAATCTTCTTCAATAGGGCCTACTTGGGTGACCATCATAGGATAAAAATGACCTTTGTTTTCATAATCTCCTGAACATTTATCACATTTTACTTTTCCTAGCTCATGTTTATCAACTTTAGATTTATAACCACATTTTTTACATTGAACCGCAATATCCATAAAACTATCTATATGTCCAGAAGCTTTCCAAACTTCAGGATGTGTAATTATGCTTCCATCTATACCTACAATATCTTTTCTTTGAGAAACATGAAACTTCCACCATTCATTTTTAAGATTATTATTTAATTCAACTCCCAAATGTCCAAAATCCCAAAACCCTGCAAATCCCCCGTAGATTTCACCTGATTGATAAATAAAACCTTTCTTTTTGCAAAACATCGCCATTTCTTCAACAGAAATCTTTGTTGGTAAAATTTCCTTTTTTATTTCTATCTTTTGAGTAATTTTCTTTTTTAACCTTTCTTTTAATCTTTTTTCTGCTTCTTCTCTTGTCTTTCCAAGATATCCTAAATCAATAGATTTTACTTTCCCACCAATTCTCTTAGATTCTCTAAGATAAAAATAATCATTTCCGTGGATTTTCTTCTTAACAATAAATGCCATGAATTAGGTACTACAACATCTTATTTAAATGTTTTGTATCCACTACAAAAGAAGAAGTTGTGATAAAAAACTAATACATACATAATAAGTAATTTTAAACTAATTATAAACATTTATAAGGATTAATACACACATAATAAGTAATGGGAAGGACTCAAGAAGCGAATGCTCTAATTAGAGATTTAAAGAGAAAAATAAAGATTTCTAAGATTAGAAAAAAGAGAGTAGTTGATTATTTTAACAAATTACAAGAATCTTATTCTAAAAGACAAATTTCAGAAGATCAATATATTTCAACACTCAATAAAGATCTTGGAGAAGGAAGAACATTACAAGAATGGATACAACATTATGATTTTTATATAAGACATTGTGAAAGAAGAATCAATAAACACATACATAAAAAAAGAAAAACAAAATTTCTTGCAATTGTTCTATCTTTTGCTTTTATTGCAATTATCTTATCTGCTAGCTTTATTCTTGATTTATCTTTTACAGGATTAATTATTCAAGGGCAAGAGCAAGAATTTTTTCAAATTTTAAATATAGAATTCAATCAATCACAAACTTATGAATTGGAACTCAAAGAAATTGGACAACTTTTATCTGCAAAATTATCTGGTATTATTGAAGGAGAAGGAACTGTTAAAGTTTATCTTGATGATTTTTTAATTTTAGATAATTCAAAAGAAAATTCTAATATTCAAGAAAGAAAAATTAGTATAACTGGCTTAGCAATTGTAACAGAAGAAGAAATAACTTCTGAGGAAGAAACAGTTCCAGAGGAAGTTAAAGTTGAGGAAATAATTACTGAGGAAGAAACAGTTCCAGAAGAAGAAAGTATAGAAGAAACAGTTCCTGAAATAGTTCCAGAAGAAATTAATCAATCAGATTCAGAAGAAATAAAAGAAGAAGAGGTTTTTCCAACAGAAGATTTGAGTCCTTCCCAAGAAGAACCTCTTCAACCTTCTGAAATAGAAATTACAATAAAAGAATTCTCAAATATATGTGAAGAAACTTGTGATTTAAGTAATTTAAATTTAAACAAAACTTCTTATAATTTAAGAATAGAAATATCAAATGCAAAGTTAAAATTAGAAAGAATAAATTATAAAATCTTAAGAGAAATTCCTGAAGAAATTGAATTTATAGAAGAAGCTGTTATAGAAAATATAACAACAATTCAATATCAAGCAGTTCTTGGACAACCTGTAAAATGGAAAAAAACAGTTCAATTAGAAGAGCAAGGTCCTACAAAAATTAAACTTCCAAAAGAAGCTGAAAACATACAAGTAAATAAAGTAGATGTGCAGGATAAAGAAATTGTTTCTGGGAACAAAATAACTGGTCAAGTTATTAGTGGAAGAGAAGGAGGATTTTTAACAAAATTTTTCCAAAAATTAAGAATAACAGGAAGAGCAATAGATGAAGGAATAATAGAAGAAATAGAATTAGAAATAAACGAGACTGGAACAGAATATGAAATAGAATATGAAACTCCTGCACCTTATGCAATTGAAGAAGATTTAGAAAACGGAAAAAGAGTTAAAATTGTAGGTCCTGAAACAGTTCATTATGAAAATGTCCTTGCATTTACAACTCTTAATGAAAACCTAAATATAAAGAATCCTTCTACAGTAAGAATTCATTGGATAGAAAATAATACTTTTATTCCAATTCAAAAGATTTTAGATTCAGACAACAATGGAATCTATGATTATATTGAATGGATTGCTCCTGAATTAAGCAATCAAACTTTTGAAATAATTATAATAACAAAAGCAGAACACCTTAATTCAAACAGGAATTTCATTAGCAATATCTACGAAGAACTAAAAGAACTTGATAATGTCTGGTCAGAAACAATTCCAGATGAAAATTATGTAAGAGTTACATTTGAAACCCCTCTTGATAACACAAGAGACATTACTATTTATCCAAGAGTTGTAAGTGGAACACCAAGAATTGAAGTTTATGAAATTGATGGAACAGAATTAATAGCAGAATTCACCTCTCTTACTTCAGATGAATATAATAAAATTTTCTTAACAAACCTTATCTCAGAATCACAAGATGTTTTTGATCTAAAAATCCTCAACGGAGATGTGGAATTTGACCATATTATTGATCCTGACTTATTTTATGATGATTGGGATGATGGATTAGAAGATGGTTGGACAGAAAATCCAACAAATAGATGGGGTGTAAAAGTGGGTGGACCATCTGGAAGTACTAATTATTGGGAATCTTCTGGTGGTACTAATGAACAAGCATATGTTACAGGAGGAATAAGTACAGTAGGTTACACAAATATTAAATTTGAATTTCAAGGATGGGTTAGTAAATTAGATGGGGGTACTGAAAACCTTACTGCTAAATGGTTT
>SDBV01003380.1_pt1 | contig 23589 bp, 29 predicted proteins | sample 2277081 | NCBI WGS metagenome assembly SDBV01 (sample SAMN10402039, study PRJNA504765) | marine sediment metagenome | isolation source: marine sediment core GS10_PC15, 223 cmbsf | place: Arctic Ocean: Southern Knipovich Ridge | collected 2010 | reverse complement strand
TCTTCCTAGCTTCTTCTAATGGAGCCGAGAGATGCTTCTGCTTTAGATAAGCCTGCTTCCAGAATCTAGCCAAGAGATCAGCATCCATATCCGTCACCGCTAATCCACCTTGCTTTGCTCTTTCTTTAGTGAAGAAGGCTACCATGTCTTTAGGCATGCCAGCGAGGATAGGATCATCAGCAGCTAATGCTTCTCCCGTCCTAACGCGAGGTGAGTAGTTTTTGAGATATTTCTCTGGATCAAGGCTAGGGATATCCCCCTCGATGGCGAGCTTCCAATATTTATCATACCACTCGCGGAGTAGCTTAGATTTCTGAACATCACCAGCTACCATCCCACCTGCTATATCCTCCTTAGTGCGAATCTTCGCATCATCAGCCAACCCACGCTGTCTGCGGAATAGGAGCTTATCTTCATCGCTCATGAGTCGCAGTTCTCTAGTCGTGGGAGCTTCGAGATGCTCGGTGATTCTCACTTTCCTGTTGAATGCTTTATTAGTATTCTTATTATAAAGCTCCTTGCCGAAGATTTCCTGCAGCTCAAATCCCATCCTCTCACCATCAAGCCGCATGTGGCCTAATGCCTGTCGCTGTGTGGCATAGAGTTTAGTATAGAGTGGGACGCCTGTTTTAGTTTCGATGTTCTTAAACGCTACATGAGCAGGGACGAATTTAGATAGCATTGATAATTCAGCCGTGGGGACTCCGGCTATCGATGCTGCTTCCTCCTTCATGAATTTAGTAACTTCTTTAGTTTTCTTATCTCGAAATGCTCTATAAAGGGGCTTTCCTTTAGTGCTTATCTTATTCCACTGCGGTGAACTACCCCATCGAGTCTCGGCAATCTCAAGTGCAACCTCTTCCCATGTCTTAATATTATCAGGAAGCTCTTTCGAGATCGCAGCTAATTGTTCAGGCGACATGCCAATCTCCTTAGCTACTCTATCAACTACCTCACCATACTCTGTGGCGTACATGAAAGAGGGATCAAGAGGAGTTGATACTCCTTTCGGAATGCGCTTTAGCTTAGTAACATCGACTATATCTCCCAAATCAGGTTGAGGAATATCATTAACAATCTCTCTCTCCATATGTGCTGTAATCCTAGCCTCGCTCTTAATCTTACCCGAGAAGATATCCAGCATCTCATTCATCTGCCTACCATCGAAGGCTAGATCTTTCGTAGATTGGCCTAATGTGATAGATGCTATCTCATTCTTAGTCCCCGCACGGGCGAGGGGATCTTTAGAGATGGTTTTTCTAGTAATACCTTCCACGCCTTTACCAGCTTTTACTGAACTTTCAACAGTCCAATGAGTAACAGTTTCATCGACGATGCGTAGAGTCTTACCATCAGCAGTGTGGAGAATATCACCTACCTTAGCAACTATTTCTGCATCAGCGCCAAAGCCAGGGATATAGCGATGCATCCTCACTCCACCTGATTCTAGAATCTCCGGGCCGAGAGTGATTCGCATGCCAGGTTTGATAGTCTTACCCGTGATATTCTTCGTTCCTGATTGCACAGATTTGACAAGTGCCTCTACTGATTGGCCATCGTCTAGATGCTTCATTATCTTAAAGCGACCTAGCGGTGCGCGAGATGTAGTAACCTCCTCACCGATCTTGAGGATTTGGGCGATGGATTTATCTACTCTCTGCCCGCCGGTGAATAGTAGTTTTTGGATCGCAGTTCCTGTCATGATGCCTGACCAAAGTTCAAATGAGGCTTGGCGTATCCCGAATGGAGCAGCAGCTACGCGAGGATCATCCTCTCCAATGAATAACTCAGGCGAGGAAGTTCCAGCTTGTTTAGGTGCATAGAGTATGCTTAAGCCATGAAATTTAAATGCTTCCTCGTTGATTTGATCCGGCCCTGGAATTGCTTCCTCAGCAGCTACGAGTAATTCACCTGATGGCAGGAAGATTCTCTGCTGTGCGGCAGCGAGAGCGATAGGAGATTCCTGCCCTTTGAAGATTACCTGCGGATAGATATCAGCATCAGTAATAGGCACCAGCTCTTTCTGCCCTAGAGCATGGGGGATAGATGCACCTGCAATGCTAAGTCCAGTGAATCCTAACTTGATGGTCTGGAATGGCCCGATGCCGGTTTGAGCCTGAAGCTCGAAAGAAATTTGCGATTCTAGTCCGAAGCCTGATCTTTCCTGTGTCTGCGCTTCAGTTTCTTCAGGAGCGAAACCGACATCTATATCAGCCTGCGATCGCTCAGGAGGAGGAATCTCAATCGTTTGTGCTTCACCTGCTGCAGTGATCTGCTCACCGACCGCACCTAGAGTCTCCGATGGCTCAATCCCTAATGGTGAAGGAGGAACAGCTGATGCTACTTCCTCTGGCAAACCTACAGCAGCTTCATCCTCAATAGCCGATGGTTGAGGAGCAAATTCCGCAGTAGGCAATGGAGTTTCAATTTCTAACGATGGCGGAATAAGCTCTCCTGTTTCGGGTAGCGGAGCAGGAGCATCCGCTTTACCAACATCCTGTGCGAACGAGTCGGTAAACATCCCTCGCTTAACACCTTCACGGAATAGAGCCGCATCACGGCCGCCAAGTATCTTATCCAAAATCCCACGCCGTTCAGCCTCGAACATATGGTCGATACGATTCTGCTCCTCTTCATTGAACCTAGAACTACCAACATCACCACCAAGCCCAGGCTGGAAGGGAGCATCTTGAGCGGTAACGCCTCCCGCTTGTGCGACAAGAATTGATGTTGCTCCTGGTAATGATGCTGATGGTTCAACAGGAGCTTCTTCTGTAGCAATGGCTGTTTCGGGTTCGGGAGATGGGGGGGGAATTAGGGAAGCATCAATCAACTTCCCAGTCTCTCCTTCTTTATGCTGTCGGATTAGTTGAACTCTATCGATGTAATTGATTGTCTCTGTGGATAATTTACCCTTAGAGCGTTTGCCTGATTTGATTTCTTTGAATGCTCTAGGGCCAGTATTATATGCCGCGAGAGCATCCTCGACGTTGCCGAATTCATCTAGCTGTTGCCTAAAATACTTAGTCCCGCCGAGGATGTTTTGGCGAGGTGATTCTCTATCGACTACGCCCATATCATCAGCTGTACCTTTAGCCAATCCCATCAATCCAACGGCTCCTTTAGATGATTTAGCCTCTACCTTACCACTAGATTCAGTGAGGATTATAGACTCGATAATCTCTCTCGGAACATCAAACGCTCCTGAGGCTTCTTCGATGAATTCCTCGAATTCCGAGAGATCGATATCCTTCGCACGATCGAAGAATTTTAGATTTACTTTAGCCGCGATAGGCATCGGTTATTTACCTTTAATGATACGAGCGATATCATCTTCACTAGCATCAGCAGGATTGACTGGCGCAGTTTGCTCTCCTATCACAATTTCTGGAGGGCCAATACGCAAGAGTGATGTTAATGCTTGGATAGCTGCCTCTAACTTACCACCTTTTATCAATACATCCATCCCTGCCAATGGATCTTTCAGATTCGGATTCTCCGATGCTGCTACTAGAATCAATGCATTGATTAACTGCCCTTGAGTTTTTATTTCTTTCACGGATAATTTCTTTTTATTCAGCTGTAGAGATTTCACGGCAGTAAGAATCTTACCTACCTGATCTATTGCCTTACCAGCAATCGTACCTTTTCTAATCTCTGATTCTTCCTGTTTTTCTACTAATGCTCTCCCGGCCACTCCAGCGATGCCAGGAGCTGTTGGTGATGGTTGTCCGGCTAATACAGGTTTCCCTGTCGCAGCTGGAAGGATGCCTTCTTTAGCTTCAGCAAGACGCTGCGTTTCAGATGCTTGAAATCTAGTAATTATCCCTAATGTAGCACTCCAAACATCGGAGAATTCAGTCATACCAGACGTAGCCTCTTTCCATAAAGCCATCCACTTAGGATTATTTACAATAGGCTCTAGTGTTTCTTTAAGGCTAGGATCAGCAACAAGTTGCTTGGCGATTAGATCCTTAAATCCTTTAAATGCTGGCATAGTTTGAGCGAGTACATCTGCCATGACTCCAGCAGCAGCCTTGCCGATAGGTGATTTTGGATCTACTACTTTAGTAAATGCATTCAAAGCATTAGCTAGTTTCTTTTGTTCTAGCTCATCTCGCTTAATCTGCAAATCCTGTCGCTTAAGATCTACCGTTGCTTCCATCTCATCTTTCCTAAACTGAAACTCTGCTTGCTTCTGGCGCATATCGCTTATCTTCGTAGTTTTCTGCTCAAATCCCTCTACCGCTGCCGGTGCTGCCGTTCCGAAGATGTCGAGTATTGAGGCCATGATTAGCTCCTCCCCAACTTAAACTGTTCTGCTTGTGCAATATCGAATCTTTCGTCGAATGATGGAGTACCACTAGGCCCACTGAATAAACTGGATCCAATTTTAGCACCTACTGGCCCACCTACAATAGCACCGCCGATAGTGCCGATAGTTTTGCCTATCCCCGCGATTTGTTTATCTCTACGATCAATGGCAAACTTCTCACCAGCAAACTCGCGTAATGCGATGCTGCCTCGTCTACCTACTAATTCTCCAAAGCCTGATGCTATCTTCCCCCTCGCACCTATCGTTGATTTCAATGCATCACTACTTCCAAAAGCCTGAGCTATCGTAGCAGCCTGAGTTTGACCTGCTCTGATATCAGATAAACCTGCCCTAGTCACTTGTTCTGATCCGAATAACTCTCGCCTCACACCTTCGCGTCGAAGAATCTCATTACTCTCAGTCACAGATGCAATAGCTCTCCGGCCAGCGGTGGAGTTAGGATCAATTCCTCTTTGCTCTAGATCTTGCAACGTAGCTTGCATCCGTTCACGGGAGATACGTTCTGTCTCAGGATCAGCAAACTCTCCCTTCAGCAATTTCTGAGTACGCTGTTGGAATCCACGGAGAATCTCAAACTGCGTATTAACTACTTGATTTACCTTAGCCGGATCAAGAATCCCTGCCTCACCAGCTTTATTAGCTCTCTCGATTGTCTGATTAGCAATAGTCTCTCGCCGACGCAACTCGCCTAAAATCTCATCAGCCTCGGCTAGATCTTTCCGCAATGCTCCCTCAGCTAGTTGAAGATTACTCAACTCGAATGGTGTAATCTCAGATGTCTTTGGTGCTTTAGGATCGCCCATTATCTCGGTTTCCTATCAAGTCCCTGATATACCATGTATCATCTTCTTCCTTCCCCAACTCCCTGACCATACCGCGTTTTTGGAGATTAGAAATAATCCCTTCCCACATTTCACTGCCTTCCTGTGGAACATGGAAGTAGTAAGCATCCGCGCCTAGTTTAATCAATCCATCTTCTAATTTCTCAATCAGTCGCAAGGTGATGTAATGAGATGAACCCTCATCTACGAGTAAGGGTCCAACTATCAACATGTTCCCCAACATCTGTGCACTTACGCAACCGATGATGCTATCTTCCCAATCCTCGGCTACTACTGTGGCCCATGGGACATTGCCATCATTCTCATAACCGAACTTACTCCAATAGGTAGTGATAGCTTCCTTATCCTCAGTCTCTGCACTTCGGTATTTAATTTCCATCATCTAATCTCCCTGTAGGTGGTAGTGATAGCGGGGGAGGTTCAATAGCAGAAGGAAAGGCTATCACACCTAATCTCTCACTGATAGCTCTAAGCATCATCCTCTGCTGTTGAACCTCCTTCTTCTGCCATATTTGATAAACTGTATTCCCCCTTTTAACATCCTTCATATCCACTTTCAACTCTGCGTTGTTTGATTCTAGATTCTCTATCCGAGCTGATTTATCAGCACCCCATATTGTGCCATATACTAAAGCAATGCCTAGAAATATAGCCACACCTATCGGTACGCCTCGTTTTTTAGCATGGTCGAGTAATGTCAATCCATCCTCTATAGCCTGTTCAGCATCAGGCATTGCTAATCTCCTATAGTCTCATCTACTATCACTTTACTACCATCCCATCGCCATTTATTTCTAGTAGCAGAATCATACTCTGGAAGTTCACCAGCTTCAACATTGACTATTGATAATCCTTGCAGAGATTCATTCTTCTCGATAGTGACTAGAGCGACACGATCTAGATAAGCCTCGTCAGATTCATCATCATCCAATCGAGCCATTCCACACCCATCAAGGCGTAGGATGGTAACTGAACCATCGGGCTTTACGAATATTTTAGCTTTCATTACTGATTCCCCATGATTGCGAGCATGGTTGGATTACTATCAAAAGCATTAGCTCCTTCAAGTGTTACGATAGTGAAACTTCCTACAGCGAGTGATGTGCCATTTTTCAATGACATCGTCGTTGTTTGTGTAGCAGCACCAGGTTGGAGTAGTATTCCCTGTGTAACGACATAATTAGCATCAGCCATATCTCTATCAATAGTGATGGTGAAATCTCCCACGCCATTATCCGCTACTGAGGCAATATTAAAACTAGCATTTATACTTGTACTACCCGCGAAGTTCACCCATGCCTTCGGCACATTAGCCATGTAGAGTAAATTCCTCACTGGAGTTCCCTGTGGATCACCGATAGGTTTAAGTGAATCTGATGGATTCGGCGCGTATCCAGCAGGTGCTGCACTCCCATCTGTAAGCATCATAGAATCAAGATAAGCCGTAGTATCGCCTGTATCAACTTGAAGCCCACATCTTGGAGCACTTGCAGACGATGAGCCCGTAGCAGTGACAGTAAGTCTTTCCCATGAACTGCCTCCAGTATGATAGGAGCTAAAAGCTGTAGTTCCTGTTACGGCAAGTATAAGCCGTGCTCTAGATGCTACACTAGCCCATACCCAAGCAGATAATGTTACCTGTCTGCTATCAAAGTATGAGTCAGAAATTTCAGGACCAATTACATCTTCTAAATCAAGACGCTGTTGGAGAATAGTATCTGCTCCGTTTCTAGTTAATTTTGCTGAATATGTCCCCGAGAATACGATCGTTCCTTCCCTTGCCACCGATGAACCAGCTCCACTGATCACATATCCATTCGGTGCAACCGCAGTTCCATTTCCCCAAAACTCAGGCCCCGAGTTTCGGATGAAATTATAGATTCCGAAGGTTTGGGATGTAGCTAATGAGCCATCCTGCGTAATCTGGACTACGTTGCCGCTGTCATCACGATAATAGAGTTCCGTATCTCCGCCGTCATCCTTAACATACACAAACCCTTTATTCGCCACAGCTGTAGGATCACTACCCTGCTCAGATAATCTAACAAACTGCTCACTCGAACCTAATTGCAACCAGTTAGAGCCATCACCGATATAAACAGTCTCGTCCGTTGAAAGCTGCACAATCCTCCCTGCAGTAGCTGTTCCTGGAAGTGAGCCAACTCGTTCGATGACGAGATTGGATAATGTCTTAAGGTTACAATTCAATCCTCCAGTGAGCGGAGAGATCAATGATAAAGCGTTGTTGAGAATATTATTAAACTCACCATTCAAATCAGCAGCCGTGAGTATCTCTGCTGCACTCCATGTTTTAACTCTACCTAATGCCATCGCTATCGCTCCTGTTTCATCCCTAGATGTTTAACTATCTCTCTATCTTCCATAGGTTTGAGTAATCGTCTGATATGCTCATCAGTCCGACCTGCTCTCTTGAGTGTAAGTTCCCAGGCATAGAGTTCAATTCCCATTAGCTCCTCGAAATCATCCGCATTAAACTTCGCATTCTCAGCACAACTAGCACAAGCTGGAGGTTCATAGATAGAATCATCATTAAGCTCGAACTGCAACTGTGCATAGTTATCAAATTTCATCGGCTGCTGTCTGATAGCCACTACTTTCTGCCCATCTAACTTAGTCTCTGTCTTAGCCTCGACATCAGCCCAACCATAGATAATCACTCCGCATAAGCGACAGAGGATGTGGTCTATTGTCTTATCATCTCGAAATGCAATATGCTCTTTGACAAACTTACCTCTCTCAGTAGCATTATCAATCCTCTCCCTTATATGATTCACAGTCGATCCTCCCCTGGGCGTAGATGGATTATGAAATCGCTAATCTTGAAATTCTGCCCCGCCGTACCATTGTAGCCTCGAAAGCTCCATCGTCTTGCAGAGCCATGTAATCGTTTCTTAATATTAGCTAAGATTCCGCCTAAATGATCCGTGCCAAGTATGAATGATCCTAACGCCCCTCCTGTACCTGAGAGATTCATAGTTATAGTCTCAATGAATACTCCATCATGGTAGACATCTACATTAAGATTATGATTCCCTGTCGGAGTGAAGATTGCCTCGATGAAATCCCCATGCTTCCTCACTGTAGCATAAGCAGGATTCACGAAAGCAAAGTCCGTATGAGGAATTTGAAACTCTCCAGTGTAGCCAGTAGAGCCATCGATATCTCGCTCAGTTTGATCAATTTCCCGCACGAATCCTGCATCATCTCCTACGATTACTCTCTGCACATCTTGAGAATCTCTCCTCAATGCAATCGCTTCGCAGGTATCTTTATCGCTCCATGTAATCCTTGGCCTCTGTGGGATGTTGAAATCTACAACGAATCTCCTAGCGTTGACTATCCCACCTGCGATGGATACAGCGAAATGTGCTTGCCTCCGGATGGGATAATAAATTGCCTGAGTTCGATCTAACCGATTACGATTCACATTCTCCTCTACCCAAGGGAGTAGGGATAATGCTGAGGTTAGATCGCTAGATTTCATATCCCCCAACTCCTCAACAGCACTGAGGATGTGTAAGCTGCCGCTTGTATCCATGAACAATACATCATTATCAACCTCAACATGCGCTCCTGAACTAGCCATTCCGACACTATCGCTTAGTTTCTTGATTATCCATTTAGTATTGTCTGTATTGCTATCATCTAGCCAGTAGATTCCGCGCGGGAATTTCCAAAAGAATAATCTCCCCCTCACACTCCGAGCGGCGACTATCTTCTCGCCATCACCAGGAAATACAGGAAAATCAACTCCTCCTGAGATAGCGGAGTAATCTTCATGGTCAGTTAGTGATGTACCATAGATACGATGCTCTACCCATCCCCACATTCGTCCATTATGTAATACCAAATCCTCCGGCTGCGTGGTTCCATTCCAATCAGCAGGTGGAGTTGTGAGATTCGTAGTCGAAGCAGCATCGGCTATGAGAACCTGCACGATATCTAATCCAGTGCAGATGAAACACTTTCTATCATCCCCTGTCGCCTCTGCTCCTCCATCGGTGAAGGTAATCTTTCTATTAAGAGCTAATCCAGTTTTGAGTGATGTGCCGAAATTATCCAAATTATCCTTGACTATCACTCCAGCATCAGTCCCTGCAAGTAACCTCTGCTCAGTAGCTGTAGCCCACCAATCATGCAATCCTGTGATGATAGGTGTCCCTGAGATAGCCGAAGAATTAACCTTAGCTGAGCCACCTTCTTTTTCAATCAACCCATCAACTAGGCTGAGATTCGTAGCGAGGATAAGATCCCTGATGTCTATCAAAGATTGATTCTTATCCGCATTAAGCGAACCTCGGCCTAGAGTGATAGGTATCAACTGTCCCTGGTAAGTCATTAACTTTTCAGCTCCTTAATCTGCTCAACCATCGTATGCTCTGGATTAGTCTCAATTCTCTGAGATTTGACATCTAAAGAGATAGTAATATCCTCAGAATCATCAAAGAAATAATCCTCTAAACTTTTAACTTCGCCTCGGAAAGTGATGATTAGAGTATCTCCTAGATTATAATTCTTAGCCTCTCCTTTGGAAACTTGCACATCTACTCTCTTATGCAGTGACATAGTTAATCTCCTATGATTAAACCTGATTCAGTCCTCAGAACATCCCTAGCTATTACTCTACTTGATCTGGGATATATCGCACCAAATTGGTGGGTGATGTTCTGTATCACAGCCTCATTCTCCCTAGCCATAGCGAATACAGTAGCTTCCGCATCTCGACGAGCTTCAGCTCTACGTTCATCTGCTTTCTCGCGCCATAGATAGTAAAGTGCAGCATCAACGAGAACCTTCCTATGCAATCGAGGGATGCGCGGCGTGGTATCAGGACTAATCGTCAAATCCGCTGGAATCTCCAGATAATCACATTCAACTCTAATAGGCTTCGCACTTGAGTTGGGATAGCCATTCATCCTGATAGTGAAGATACCATCAGCCTCTAGCATAATCGTAAAGCTAGTCGGTGTAGAGGCGATGATTCGACTTAATGGAAAGTTTCGATTAAACTCCTTAGTATCAATCCCATTAATATTACCTGCATTATCCGATACCCACTGACTGCGATACGTTATCATAGGTGATACAGGCCGAAGCATCTCATTCGTAAACGAGTGATCTATTTGAAAAAGGACATATAATGCTGCCGTATCCGTCGAGCCTGTAAATGCAGCATCAAGCGTAATCGTATCCGAAGCTGCTGTATGAGCCGAGATGCGATAGACATCACTCTCCCCTTGTATCTTAAGATGATATCCAGCTACGCTGATGGCAGGTGCAGATGATAATGTTCCAGTAGTAGCACCTTGGGTGATATTCAATGTTCCCGTATCAATTGCTATCGGAAGATTAAACACTTCCCTAGTCGCTATCGCTGGTCTTAGCCATAGCCAATCTTCATGAATCTTAGGAGCAAACTCAGCTCCGCCAGAGCAGATGGCGAGATAGACTTTATTGATTAGAGAAGTGATCTCGCTACTGAAATCACTCCCACTAGCCAACTCACCAGCCTCGAATAGAATGGCGGCATGTATATCTGCAGTTGTAGTATAATTAGCCATTTAAGATAACTCCCGCCAAGAAAGTCCACCGTGAATATCAGCATTGGCAGTGTGAGGTCTGATAGCTAGAACTACTGCATCTTGCACCCCAGCAATCGTGGAACCTAAGTGTAGGGCATTCTCTAACTCACTTGATGTAGCACCACCGCCGACTGAACCACCCGCAGATTTGGCAAATCCTCCTGTTATTACTGTTCCGAGGCTGGTGATGTTATTTGTAGATGGGTCATCTGGATTCCCAATGGCTGTTTGAACAGCAGAATTAGTCTTATCTGCATAAGTAAATGTCCCTGCGATAGTTGGATTCAGCAAGATCAACCATTCGAAGTCATCATTAGTCTCGGCTAGAATCGAGGCTGATGCCAATTTTACAGTCACATCCTTAAATCCAGCTTTCAATTTTATTCCAATAATCGCATAAGCCGTATCTGCTGTGTTGGCATTTATATGAGCAACTAAAGAGCCTCGATTTGATGTGGTACTTTCATAATGCAAAGAGCCTAATTCTTCTGCCCCACCTTCGCTGATGACTGTAGTGCAGATATGCGTCAGATCCGCTGCTGCTCCGTTGCCATCATTCTCAATCTCATACCTCAATGGGAGATTCGGCGTTGACATGTATGCGAGAATGAGAACATTAGCATTATTCATCTCATGAAAGTATAGCAACCTACCATCAATAACGAATCCAAATCGAATCCTTCCGACGGATAACCACTCGAAATCTATCCAGAATATCTGCGTTTTGGATAGATCGATAGTAATTCCACTAGGCCCAGTTCCATCGATCTTATCTAGATTAAAATTAGACTGCGTTACACGATTATTAACCACTGAGCCAGATGTTTTTGTTCTCCTATTCACTTGGAATGTCCCTTCTATACATTCGAAAAAGAGTCCATTATCATCATCGCCAATTCCAATCCGCTGCGTTATCCCTGTAGCTCCTGTGCCTAGGATTCCAGTCATCATAATCAACTGGCTCTTTCCTGGTTGATAGTTAAAGCGCATCTTAGTTTGTCGAGTCCTAACACCAATCTCGGCACCGACGGAGATTGTTGTAGATGCTTGATTCGCGTTATAACTACTCCCCGTCCCACCGCCTGATTTCTCTGCGTCATCCCAAATCAGCGGAGCGTTATCATTGGTTTGCTTGGAGTCAAAAATTGTACGTGGAGTAGCAACCCTTAATCTTCCAAATGCGCCGACATCAACATCAAGATGGGCATTAAGATTCTCGTATCCTTGTGCAACGCCCATTAGCTCGCAGCCGCCGTGATATCGATGTAGTGAACTGTAGCTCTGATCACTCCAGCAGTAAAGGCTTCAGCGCCAGTAGCATCAAAGATTAAGTCAGTAGCCGCAGCGTAGATGATAGGCGTGACAGCAGTTTGATCAGCAATTGTAGTAGTCGTATTCACTGCGCCAGAGATAACGCTTCCATATAAGTTCGGATCAGCAGCAGTTCCAATATCAAAGTCATCTGGGTCAGCTCCATCAGTAGTAACAGCGGTAGTAACTCGAATTGATACAGCTAATACAAAACTACCGGCTGGAATGAAGTTGCTGATAGTAGAAGTAGCGGCAGCGGCTAATGTATGCTCATTTGTATTCGTCTTGACATTTAAATTCTGCCCATTAGCCAATCCAGCGAGAGATACAGTCCTGGCTGAAAAATCCCCACCGATGAGTGGAGTGAGAGTATCCGTGTTGTCTATAACTAAAAGACCACCTTCAGTTGTGAGTTGCGCCCCGGCATCATGGCCGAGCAGGACATTACTTGCTCCACCAGTTAAGATGAGTCCAGCCCCAGCACCAACTACTGTGTTATCGTTGCCTGTCAAAACGCCATCGCCAACTGCCTCGTAGCCTAGTATTACGGAGCCATCAGGAGTGGTAGCTTCTTCGGCGGCAAGGACTCCAACAATTACATTTTCTTTGCCCGTGGTAATATCTTCTCCTGTATCTGTACCGATAATAACATTAAAGTCGCCCGTCATGGCGGCAACTCCACCCGCTCCTTTACCTATTAGAATAGAGAAGCTGACTGCTCCAGCGTTTTCACCAGCCTGGCTACCAATAAAAACATTACTATTTCCCCCCAGTGCCGACCCCACCCGATAGCCAAGCAGGGTGTTTGCTGTTATGCCAGCGTTAGCATCGCCAGCCTCAAAGCCTATAATTACATTCTTGTCCCCCGAAGTAATAGCGGCTCCGGCACTAGAGCCTATAAGGACATTAAAAGTCGCTGAGGTTGCTACCAACCCAGCTTGGTCACCAATAAATACATTGTCGTTATCAGTAAGGTTCTTGCCTGCTTCAAATCCTATTAAAACACTCCTGAACGAAGTTGTAATTAACTCTCCTGCCGAAATCCCAATGACTACGTTATCATCACCTGTAGTAATCGCAGTCCCGGCACTGTCGCCTATGCAGATATTTCTGAGTCCCGAGCCAGCAGTAATACTATCACCGGCTGTTAACCCGATGAGAATATTGCTATCCCCATCATCGAGGTCTATCCTGTCGCTGTAATAGACCGAGGCTTGAGTAGCATCGTCGGATAGGATACCGATTCCTGGCTTTGTGATACCGTCAAATAAGCCTAAATCCTTATTCAGTGAGGTATCATCGCCAACGACGAATATCGAGACATTGGGATCGCCTCCTGCAGGAAGCGAAAGTAGCAATACATGTGCATTCGCATCCGCTGTTTCCCAAATAAATCTTGCATCGCTATCAGTACCGAACTGAAATTCTACATCATCTTGAACTTCTGTCGTCGCAGCGATAATAGCTTGATGGATGTTACCTTGTACCTTAGCCATCTCTAATCCTCCTTAGTAGATATGGATCAGAGATTCAACGATCCAACCATCAACCAGCTGAGTGCCAGTTTTATGCTGAATGTTGTATGTCATCCCTGGATATACGAGTAGATCGAATTGATATGGACTATCCGCTGTGAGAGCTACTCCGTTGTTTAGATTGTAGAGTATATTGGTGCTAGAGCCATGATCTACTTGTAAATTCACCACACTCGTAGTAGCCATACGAATTTGGATTGTATGCTTTACAGGCCAGTCATTCGTGAGAGCACTTAGATTACTCGAAAACCAATCCGTATCAACTGCTTTGGATGTTTGCAAGATAAAGTTAACTGGGAATGGTTGTCTAAATCTCGGCATCTTTCTTTTCTCCTTCCTCTCTTGGCTTCTCGAATTCATCTAGATCAAAAGGAGGAACCTCATCCTCAGAGGGTTGATCTTCCTCAAAGCCATCAGGGGGATAGTGCTCCTTCATCAACTCCTCATCACTTTGAGGAGATAGAGGATCAAGTCTATCGATTATCTGCGAAGGTACTTTATCCCTCGGGACAGGTTTACCTCCCATGTAATATGCTTGCCCTTCATAGATCACTATCGTCGGATTCCCTTTAGTGAAGGTTATCTCTAAAGGACGCTGCTCAATCATAACCGCATGACCGGCTTGATTAATTTCCCATTCATCAGGCCTCTCAATCGTAAATGGCAACCATCCCTCTTGTTTCTGTTCTGCAGTTCTTGGATCACTCATCTCCCTCATCCTCCATGAACATCTCCCAAAGTTCAAGATGCGCCTCGCGTAATGAATTAGACGCATTTAATCCCTCTAAAGCTTTAGCGATAATCTCTTTAGCTTTCTTGCCCATGTTGAATTCCATCTCCGTCTCGGCATCAGGGTTCCAGTGGATATTACCTTCATCCACTCGAACCCCCAATGCCGCATGCTCCTCTTCTGAGAAACTCAGTTGCTTTCTCAGATCTCCAATGATACGGATCGTAGTAATATCTCCCTCTGCTGGCAAGATGCTCAATAGAGCCAACCTATTACTAACGGTAAGTTTCATCTCCCCTTCTCCCTATTCGCTGGATTCAATGATAGTGACAGAGATGCTAACCTGCCACACTTTACCCGTGGGACATGTTATATCTAAAATCTCTACTCCAGCTTGAGTAGTTTCGAATTTAAGAGTTTTTCCAGCGATTATCTCATAATTACCAGAGCCACTCTTGATTACCTCATCTCGTATAGTCTGAGTGAGGATAATAGGCATCAGCTATCCTCCTCCTCATTAAGAGCTGGCATAGTACGGAAGTTCAAAATCGGTGCCAGCCACCGTGATGGTAACGAACCCGGCTTCGGTATGACTCTCAGGGTCGCGGAACATCCCATCAGAGCTGGTGGTAAATCCTGCATCACCACTTGCTTGTACATTAACGAACCCATCCCATCCCTTACCACCACCTGCAGTTCGGAGATCCATGACGTAGATGCCACCCGTGAAGGTGTGACCTGCTAGCTGATGCCAGCACCATAGCATGGAAACTACACCATCAATAGTTCGACCAGCCGCATTCTCATCAGTCAACTCTGCTTGGTAAACTCTAACATCACCAGTCAAAGTTCCAGAAGTTCCCTTAAGAATCGGCGTGGAGCGAATCCCAACTAGAGTATTACCTCCAGCAGCACTGGCGAATCGAGGGCTGCATTCGATGCCATAGATCGTGACCGTTCCATCAGTAGTGATGTTAGGCTTAATCTGAATAGCACTAAACTCACCACTTGTCGAGGCATAGTTTCGACTCTGGATTCGGATGTTCTTATCATCATCCGTGGTCTCAATCTTCATGTGGTCGCCAGCCGCGCTAACGATCTTCGCTCCCCCGTCGAAAACGAGAGCATTAGCACTAGCATCCCATAGCATGAAGAGACCAGTCGTCGCGCCGAACCATTTGAAATCCACACCAGCAGCATCGGAGCCAAAGTTAAAAACTCCAACATTGCTGACATTCATCAAGATGGTCTTAGCCGCATTCGACGCGACAAGCGACATAGTACCATCTGCTTTCCTATCCCATCTCGGTGCTCTTGCCATTTCGCGATCTCCTTCCTCTTTAGCGATCAAAGAGAGTCTTAGAAGGTTTAGCTTATGGGGGTGGCGGGAAGCTGGTCAGGGAGTTACCCGCTTCCCAATCCAGTATCCCCAATAGCGCATTAGCTAAGTTAAGCTGATACGCCAATCTTATGTATCAACGACCATATCCGTCTCCTTAGCCGCAGTATAATCTGTGCGCCTTAGATAAAGCACAGGAAGATATGCACCTGCAGCAGAGGCACCATCAGTCCCTGCAGTCGTCACTTCGGGAACGACCTGATCACCTGGAGAAAGCTCAGTAGGAGTGATGTCCTCATACACGATCTTCCCCACAACAGTAGTATCAGGAATTGTCAATAATGCTCCTGATACTAATGGCTCAACACGACCAGTATCGCTATCCGTCGTGATCCGCTTATCAAACGTAATAACAGCCTCGGCAGTATCCGTGGCTACTAGAGTCTTAATAAGCGCACCGACACGATAGAGCGTCAATCGTTCAACTACGTTGAAGATTCCAAACGAGGCGATGTCCCCTGTAGAAGTGAGGACATCGGCAGTAGCATCGTTATCTGCGATCCAAATGAATGTATCGAGATAATTAACCATGTCGCATCACCTCCTCAGGTGCTGCTAAAGTAGATACATCGAGCCTCACCAGCGTTAGCGGTATCCCAATGCAGCTTGAATTCAAGGATACCATACCACGCCACGGCCAATGCTCTACCAAAGTCAGCAGGTTGCGCCATGCGAAGCTCTGGATCCAGCACGGCGGCGAGAATCACGGTATCATCACCAAATAGCACAGCCTCACCGATATCGCTAGTCGAGCCGATAGTATTCGATAAAGCAGTATTATTATTGGTTCTGATGATCCGAGCATCCTCCCACCTTCCTGTCTCATTCTTAAACTTCGCATCCGGATTAACGTACTTGTGCCATTCCTCCCAGGCGGGATCATCCCTAATACCCCGAGCCGCTTTGTAGTTCACGATCAGGACATAATCCCCACCAATACGAGGGGCACGATATGTGCCATAGAGCGAGTCTAGTGCAGTTTCTAGATGGAACGTATTCAACTGCACTGTTGATTGAGCAGTAGCAGCTCCGCCAGTTGCAAGAGTCATCGTCCCTGCAGCTGTCATCGAGGCTACCAACTTCGTAGTCTTGAATGCGGTGGCCGCTGCATTATCCATAACCTCAGCCATTTGATTCTTCAACTGCTGCTGGATAATGCTGCTCATGTCGAATTTGGAAAGATCACCACTGAGCGAGGTATACGGCACAGCTTCACCCCACTCGGATACGGTCACACTCACAGTGGATAGTGAGATTGATCGCTCAGGGATTCTAACCCCCTCAGTGAGCTTCCCATCAGTGGGAACGGTGATAGCGGAAACTCGTGTGATGTTTAGAGTTTCCCCCATCCCTTTCCCATACCCCGCCTCAGGACGGACGTGAGCCATGAACTCTGTATCAGCAACGGATGCTGTTCGCAAGTTGCTGGACATAGCATGATTCTTATACGTCCCGGTTGGGGCATCGAATGACCATGTTTGTGGGATGCCCATAAGTTATCTCCTACTTCTTAGCACCAGCGGGTTGGGTTGCACCTGCGGCAGCACGCGCCGCTCGATCAGCTCTAAGCGACTCGACGAGAGTTTGAGGGGTAGCGTCAGTAGCATCTGCAGGAGTCGTTACGACTGTTGAAGATGGTCGTAACGAGTCACTGGGAGCTATTACAACTTCCTCTGCATCCTCTGGCACTGCGCCGATAGCTTTGGCTAATTTCACAACGTGATCCTTAACCGCATCTGCAACTCTATCCAACCCAACATTAACATCATCGTGTTGAATCTCAGCGAACATATCTTCATAGACGATGCCTACTATTCGTTCATGGCCACGGAGATGCGGATGCCGGACGTAGAAATCCGACATCGCTGTTGCAGTCGTCACGCGACTATCCACGACCTTTGAGACACCTTCATTGATTTGAGTCTGCATCTCTGTAAGAAACTCTGCTGGTTTCTCTAGCAATAGAGTCAACAGAGCTTCATTACGCTCCTCATCACTCACTGTAGCTGTTACAGGATCATCAACCACAGCGACTTGAGCTTTTCGATGCATCCCAAGCTCCTCACCTTGCTGGCCGATTACCTTGGCTTGCTCATCGATATGCTTCGCCATATCCTCAGCACTCTCGAATACTCTCCCCGCTGCTTCAAACTTGACTGGTGCCGGGTCATCCGGTGGAGGCGTATCCACAGGAGTAGTGGCAGGATGTGCAACTACTTCCGCTGGGGCCGTTGGATGAGTGTCCTTTTCAGTCGTCATGTTTCTCTCCCTCCTCCCTGGTTAGTTTCCGCATCTCGGACTTTAGCATTTCCTCTATAATCCGTAACTCGTTAAGCGATGCGGCTTGGCTAACAAAATCACGTTCTCCGCCTGAGGATTTGATAGCCATGTCCATTATCAACTGCTCTCGACGCTTCTTTAGATAATCGTCAAAGAACCGTTGAGCAGCTGCTATGATGTGCATTAGAGATCACCAATCAGCCCGCTATGTGAACGAGCTTTCATGATACCCATTTCCTCATACTTACGACGATAAACCTCAGCTGCAATATCACGGAGCATACGGACATTAGCATCTAGCATAGTCTCCAGAAATCCCATCCGCATCTCAATACTCATCGGAGTATCCTTATTCTGCATGTAGAACGTATACCATTCCTCTGCACGTTCGAAGATCTTTCTCATTACAATCTCCCTGTTTTAACTAAAGCTATTTGCTCTTGTCTCGATCGAATTTTAGAACATCAACATTCATCGTAGGAAGCTCTAAACGCATCACGGCGAGACCAGTAGGTGTTGGTTTCCAGATTGAGCATCCAGTGGCCATCACTATGATAAGAACTAACGGTAACATCCAAGTTAAGAATCTCATGTCTCTAATCTCCCATCTCTAAGTGTTCATTTAATGAACAGTTACCACTTCTATGCTACACTCCCCGCGCCTGATCCTTTAACAAACGATTGTTCAGGTAATGTCGCTCCCTCTCCAGGATCACCTTCCTCACCACTCACCTGTGGCTGTTGACCATTCTGGCCCATCATTATCGCAATATCCTCCTCGTTGACTCCAATCTCCTCCGAATCTAACTGGATCGAGTTAGGATTAATCCCTAAGCTCTTAATCAACTGTTCGATGAATTTACCTGCTGAGAATCTCTCCATGAACTTCTTAAGCAATATCGGACTCCCACTTACCACCTGTAACAGTGATACGAGTTTCTGAAAATCCTTAACCCTAGCGAGAACATTACTCAATCCATGAACTCTAAACCTACCCCTATGAGCAAGCATGAAGAATCTCTCCTCCTTACTCATCGCTTGTAGCATCATTGCTTTCTCCTGCCCAATTACATTCACCAACTCAGGTTCGAGGAAGTTATCAATATGCTGGATGATAACCTTCCATGCTTTAGTCAGGATAGGCTTAATCCACATCTCCTCGATATCTTTCGCGATACCTTCGAATGTCCCCGTGAGTGCTTTCGTTACCTCGACGATCTCCGTCGCCTTAACCTGTCTCGGAGGCAGCATCCCTAACTTCGTATCCGGCACCATCGCCGCCTGTTGGAATTGACGATCTAAGAGATTAAATAATGCCATAATCCCCTGTGGCAACTTACCAGTAGCTACAGTTCTGATGATATCCGTATTTGGCGGAACTCCCGGCGCAGCTCTGATTGTAGTGCCATAAGGAATCCCCTGTGCTATCTCACCCTCATCTTCCATCAAATCTGGATGCGCCTGTTTAATCCCCCATGCTTCGGCCATACCGCCATCGATGATTAGATTAAGAACTTCATTAATCGTTTGATTAATATTCGCGGGCTCATCCATCAGAGCCCTACCCATCTCGCTGAATGGAACTCTCATTACAGGTGATTTCACGAATGGCGACTGTTGATGGAAGAACGGATTGGGCTGTGGAGGTCGGAGAAGATGCGTGCGATTCGCAATGGTCACAACAACATTCTTCTCTTTCACTCTGCCATCATCACCAATAATATCACCCCAACATTCCAATAATTCAACATTACGCCGAAAGTCAACCTTCGGCATCGAAGTCTCACCACGCTCTTTAGCTCGTTTTGCCCTCTCATCCCATGCCTCAAATCCCTGCTCAACCAACTCAATCACTTTCGGATCATAGTTAGGATTCTCAGCTACACGATGGAAATCTACATTAACTCTATGAATCTCATATAGCCCATCTCCACGAGGATCAGGGAAGAAATCTTGCGGCCGGATTAGGTCGATGAAGAGCTTCCATCGCTTCTTATCTTCCTTCATTAACTTATCCCGCTTACCTCGACGGAGTATCTTCCCATTTTCATCAACCTCAGTAAACTCCACTCCTCGCTCGACATAGAATTTAGAACTAGCTTCCTGACCACCATGGACTTTAACTACCATCAAAGCAGCGAGGGCAGCTACTTTAATACCATCACTCACCGTGGTAGCAAACTGAGTTTCATTAAGGCAATAGTCCATTAGATCCTTGATAATATCCCTCGGGATCAACTCCTCCGGGTCGCCTAAATCTTCGAGGTCATACCAAGGGCCAGCATCTACTAATGCGCGTTTCAAGAATGAAGCATACTGCTCAGTAGCCGATGATACCATAGGCAATGTCTCAGTAGATTGTCCAGGTTGCTTTAATGACCAATCTTGAATACCATGATACACATTCCAATTCTGCTCACTCTTTCGCGTCCTAAGCCGGAATGCATCACGGCTCTCAGTCATATACTCCATGACTGTACGGACTATCTGAATCGACTCCATAGATGTAGCCATTAGTGAATTGTCCCCTCATGTAAAGCTAGAGGATCTCCTTCTATGAGATCCATCTTCAATAACTTCCACTGAGGAAGGAATGTACATGCTGGACAATGCTCATCCAGGAGCCACATTGCTGCTGTGAGTTCATTGCTTGTTCTAATTCTAAACGAAGCATGAACTTTGCAATAGCCACACATCACCTTAGCCTCAATCATTCCTGGCGTTCCTGAAATCCATATCGTGGCCTCGGAATCGTGCTTTTCTCTTTCTTCCCTGATGCGGCGATGCACCATATGCATGTTCCTATCAAAACTTCCTGAGTTTTAAGATCCTTACCGCATACTCGACACCATTTGCGCTGATGGTCGTTGGAATCCATAGCCGGGTCTCCCGATGCGCCTACCTCGCATAGCTAGAACTTTCTGCTGTCTCTGGACTATCATCGAACAAGCATATTGCAAAGCATCCATAACATGTGACCAGTCATTCTTAACTGGTAGGCGATATTGTTTTGATGTTCTACCTTTACCGCGGGTAGGGAAATGATAGCCGCCTCCGATGGCTTCGATAGCCCATTCGCATCTAGGATTGAACATGAGTCTCGGTCGTCCATCAACTAAACGACATAGCAGTTCATCTACTGCATCTAACCTAACTTCAACTCCTCTGGCTCCTTGGCGGAGATGAACTGCTCCATTCGAGTTTCTGCGAATCACCTCAGCTACGCGAGATTCATCAACATCACTTCTCGTGTATGCTGAAGGATCGCCATAATCAATCCATTGAACCTGCGGATAATTAAGATTGCAATATTCGAATACCAGTTTAGAGAATCTATCCGCTCCGATGTCGAACTCGTAGATCTCATCTAATACATTAACCCATAAACCGACAGGCTGAATAATCACTACGCTAGGCGTTAATCCAAAGTCCCATCCTCTGATGATAGGCAATCCTACCTCATGAGCTACATCAGAGGCATGAACATGAGAGGTAGTTCTAAAATCAGGATGCACCGGAGAGCCCTCATAAACTTCCCATATCAGCTCATATTCTTGATTCCATCTACGTGTGGGCATCTCGGTTCGCTCATTAGTAGCCCAAGCAACATCCTTCATCGGATCGGCACTATAATGCAACGAGACTGCGGTGAATTTGTTCTTAGGATTCTCGCTAATTTCTAAACCTTTGATACTATTCATCTAATTTATCCAATACCAACTGTTGAAAGAATCCAATCTGCGGAGTCGAGACGCAGATGATGCGGCCTCCTCCCTCCAAGGCAGGTTTCAATGCTCCATACGTCGGCTCTGCCCATTCCCAAAAGGCCATCTCATCACAAAACACTCCCGAGGCGGTAGGATCTCTCATCTGATCCTCACCCTGCGGGATGCCGCGGATAGAGGAGTTGATTTCATCAAACTTCAACTCCGGTGGATTTGAGTGGCGAAGTTTAGCTTCGGGTATCAATCCACTTTCGAGTAGCTTAAGTGGCATGTTATCTCTCACAAACTTCGCCCGTTTGAGCATATCCAAACTTACCGTTTCCTTACGAGAGATGAAGTAATTACTCCTCCCCACATTGAACATTGTATCATGTAAGAACAAGCATATGAATAGCCATGAGATTTTCATGCGTCGGGATTTTACTAATGCTATCTTCCTTACTAACTGCCATAATCTCACCAATCTCTGGAGATACTCCAGATGAATCGGAAATGGCTTGATCGGATTCAGCAAGTCCATTGGATCCAGAGTCCAGACACATTCGCGAAGGAATAGCATCTCCCCCGTGTTCATCCAATCGTTGTGATCCACCTTTCTCAATCTCGCGATATAATCCAGCTCTCCCATCTCGTCGATTAGTCTCACATCGGATGCGCTCGGTACGACGATTGTAGAGCTGGGCATGGTAATTGTCTGCATCGAAATCTAACGCCTCTGCAATATTATTGAAGCTATGAGGATTCCGACCGCTGAAGCAATAACTGCAGCAGTTAAGGAGAAACCATCTCTCAGCATCCTCACATCCCTTCAGAAAGTCCTTCTTCGCTTGGAGGAGAATCATTGCCATCAATTTCTGATCCTCCATCAGAGATGAGCTCTGAATCATTTCCCGATCCAGGTTCCACATAGTCAACCTCCTTAGCCTCGATTGCCATCTGATCAAGGCGAAGATACACAGCACGGAGATCGATCTTACCACTAACCTCTACAGTTTGATGCGCTCGGCCCAAGCCGCGATTGAGGAACTCAGATGCAGCTTTGAGCTGTACCTGTTCGGATTTGGCATTGAGCATTAAGTCATGAACTTTGAGCGCTGCATCTGGCATTACATCTTCGATGTAGGATTTCACTTGAGGTATGATTAGTGCATCCTGAAGTTTCTCAACGGCTTCAGCGAATAGAGGGGATTGGACGATGATGCCTATCTGCTTCTCGCTCATCTCGTAACGTCGGGCAATCTCGATATTAGACATTCCCTGGGCCTTATTAAATACGATGAGCCTATGCCGAGCATTGAGACGCTTAATGTTAGTTTCGATATCTCGCTCATCTCGATGCGAGAGCTTCATCGCCTCACGAGCTTCATCAGCGAGAGTGTCTGTAGTTTGGATTTTCATCAGTTAACGCTCACTGTGATAGAATCTATTGGCCCTATCGCATCTCCTGTTCCGCTGGTGTAAGTCCATTGATGATAAGGATACGGATATACCGGATAAGGAACTATCGTCGGAATCTGAGGAAAGGTATGATATGGCCTATCATACTTCTTTCCACTGGTTGGGCTGATATCACACTTCCAACACTTACGACCCTTGCAGTTGCATCTCATGTAATGGACTATACACATTAGTAGTAGTTTCTTGTCTGATTTGTTCAAAGTGCTGGGTGTGAATACGGTTAGAACGTACTAATACACATTCGGGTTTAACCGAAACCATTAACAAACGCTACCCAGATGCTTGCACCTAGCTGGACATTGCAAAAGATACCTGGACACGCACGTTTAATAACAAGTAAATAATACTCACCCTCATGAAAAAGAAAGCC
>SDBV01003379.1_pt1 | contig 23597 bp, 24 predicted proteins | sample 2277081 | NCBI WGS metagenome assembly SDBV01 (sample SAMN10402039, study PRJNA504765) | marine sediment metagenome | isolation source: marine sediment core GS10_PC15, 223 cmbsf | place: Arctic Ocean: Southern Knipovich Ridge | collected 2010 | reverse complement strand
GCCCACTTCTCCTACATGGCGGTAGATGCTCCTCCCGACATTCGAGCCGCGGCCGAACTCGATGACGAGCGGGTGGAAAAAGTACGCACCGCCATGCTCGCTGGTGATTATGAAACGGCGGTTGAGTTGCTGCCGTTGGCTTTGGTCGACGCGTATGCTGTTGTCGGCACCCCCGATCAATGCGCAGAGAAGATCCGCTCCCTGCGCGGCTGGACGGACGGACGTGCCAGTTGATACGTGCGCGCGACGAGCCCGCGACGGATGAGCGCACCGATCGCCCGGGTGACGCCCCGCACGTCCTTGAGCGAGAGCTTGAGGTCCTCGGGTTCGGAGTCCTCCCGCTCGCGGAGGGCGTCCAGGATGGCGCGCTCGGCATCGTTGAGGTCGTCGGGCGCGTCGCCGGCCCAAAAGGCGAGCCGCAGGAAGGTCTGCGGCCGGCGTTTGAAGCCGGGGGGCAGCATGAGCGAGACACAGTCGAAGAGCGGCGCACGATAGTAGTCGCTGAGCCACGAGGCCAGCGATACACGCTCGGGCGTTGCCAGCGGGCGCTCGTCGATCACGGCCTCGATGTCGCGTGTGTCCTGGTAGCGCGGCTCGGCGGTGACCTCGACGACGATGCCCTGCAGCGTGCGCGCTCCGAATGGCACGTAGACGGCCTGGCCGACGGCGACGGTCAGCTCGTCGGGGACGCGATAGGTGAACGTCTGGCGGATGGGCGCGGCGGCGTTGACGGCGACCTCGGCGTAGGGCATTGCCTCAAGTATAGGAAGGCCGGGCGCAAGCTCCTAGCGCGGCGGGGACAATGAAAAGGCCCGCCGTAGCGGGCCGTGTGCCGGAGCGCCGTGCGCTCTACTTGGGTTCTTCGGTCGTCTTGCCTGCGGCGTCGCCCGACTCTTCGGCGGGCTTCTCAGGCTCATCGGCGGGCTTCTCTTCGGCCGCGGGTGCTTCCTTCGCCTCGGCCTCAGGTGCGGATTCTTCCTTGGCGGCAGGCGCGTCCTCCGCCTTGGCTTCGGGTACAGGCTCTTCTTCGGGAGCGGTTTCCTCTTCGCTCGCTTCGGCCTCCGCGCCCTCTTCGCTCGCTTCGGGCTCCGTCTCTTCTTCCTCGATCGGCAGAGCGCCAGCAGCCAGCTCGGCGGCCAGCTCCTCGAAGCGCTCGCGGGAGCCGGCGCGGATGCGAGCGGCCTTGCCGACGCGGTCGCGCAGGTAGTAGAGCCTGGCGCGGCGCACGCGGCCGACCTTTGTCACTTCGACCTTATCGATAAGCGGCGAGTGGTACGGGAAGACGCGCTCGACGCCGATGCCGTGGCTGACGCGGCGCACCGTGAAGTTGGAGTTGATGCCGCCGCGCTTCTTGCGTATGACTACACCCTCGAACACCTGGATGCGGTGTCGCTCGCCCTCGACGACCTTGACGTGGACACGCACGGTATCCCCCGAGCGGAAGCTCGGGATATTGCGATTAGGCTTGATTTCTACGTATGAGCTGGCGTCCATGGCAACATTGCCAGTCTACCGGCGAGCCGTACTTAGGGCAACCGAAAGGACCCGGCTCAGAACCTCTCGCCGAGCTGTTCGGACAGCCACTCCTTCTCTTCCTTACTTAAGGAGAGGCGCTCCAGGAGGTCCGGCCGGCGCCGGGCTGTCAGCAGCAGGTTCTGACGCCGCCGCCACTTGTCGACCTCCGCGTGGTGGCCCGAGAGCAGCACTGCGGGCACTTCCCAGCCGCGGAACTCGGACGGGCGCGTATAGTGCGGCGCCTCCAAGAGCCCGTCCGAGAACGACTCCTCCTCGACGGAGTCAGGAGAGCCGAGCGCGCCCGGGATCTGGCGGACGACGGCGTCGACGAGCACCATCGCTGGTAGTTCGCCGCCAGAGAGCACGTAGTCGCCGATGCTGACCTCGTGCGTCGCCAGATGTTCGTGCACGCGGGCGTCGAAGCCCTCGTAGTGACCGCTGAGGACGATCAGCCGCTCTTCCGCCGCCAGCTCCAGCGTGAGGTCGTGATCGAACTGGCGGCCGGCCGGCGTCATGAGGACAATGGGGCCGCGTTTGGGCGCCATCTCCAGCACCGCTTCCGTCGCGGCGAAGACGGGCTCCGGCTTCATCACCATGCCGGGACCGCCACCGTACACATAGTCGTCGGCGACCTGGTGCTTGCCCTCGGCCCAGTCGCGGATGTTGTGAAGGTGGATCGAGACGAGGCTAGCGTCGATCGCGCGCTTGATGATCGATTCGTCGAACGGCCCACGGAACATGCCGGGGAACAGCGTCAGTATGTCGATGCGCATGTCGTCACCGCCGGGCAAGCGTTTATCCCCATCTCGCCCCACATTCGGCTAGCGTTGATGCGGCGAGTCCTCGCCCGTGATCAGTTCGATGGCGTGCTCAAGCACGGGAAGTACGGCCGTGAGGTTCTCTGCCACGCCTTTCGGGCTGCCCGGCAGGTTCACGATCAGCGTCTTGCCCCGCACGCCGGCGACGGCGCGGCTGATCATCGACATCGGAGTGTGCTTGAGGCCTTCGGTGCGCATCGCTTCGGCGATGCCGGGGACTTCGTAGTCGATGATGGCAAGCGTGGCCTGCGGCGTGACGTCGCGTGGCCCGAGGCCTGTACCGCCCGTAGTCACGATCAACTGCACTGAGCCCCCGTCCGCCCAGCGCCGCAGGTGCTCGGAGATACGTTCGAGGTCGTCAGGTATGACCTCGTAGCGGGCGATCTCGGCGCCGATGGAGGCGAGGAGGTCCTTGATGACGATTCCCGAGGTGTCTTCACGTTCACCACGCGCGCCCTTGTCAGATGTGGTGAGTACGGCGGCGGCGAATGGCATGACAGATGACTGTTGTGGATAACTGGCGAATTATTGTAGACGCCCTTGACAGGCGGGGACTGAGTGGTATGATCTCCCACGAAGTGGGGAGAAGTGGGGGCTTCACCTCACCCGCTATTCGGTTGCCGAGGGGCCGGAGCCAGTGCCCCACCCATGGACGAGCCGATTTTAGCACAAGCGCCCCCGGGATTCTGATAGAAGGCAGGTGGTCCCGTCGATGGCCTTTCTGGGCAACTACGAACACACTCTGGATGACAGAGGCAGGGTAGCAATCCCGGCCAAGTACCGCGCGGACTTCCCCGGACGGCTCGCTGTCATCATCCCGCTCCCGGAAGGCTGCCTGCAGGTGTACCCGGAACCGGCCTTCAGGGAGATGCTTCAGGACGTCAGGTCCAAGCCCGTCACCGACCTCGCTGGACGCCGGCTGCGGCGCCAGTTCGAGGGTCAATCATTTGAAGCCGAGCTCGACCGCCAGGGCCGCATCCTTATTCCGGCGCGCTCCCGCGAGAAGATCGGCCTCGACGGCACCGTGATCATCGTCGGTACCGGCGAGTGCCTGGAGATCTGGACGCAGGAAGGCTGGGATAAGGAAGTGGAAGAATCGACGAAGATCCCGCCCACGGGACAGGACCGAGTGGACTAGGCAGGTGGTTGCAATCTCCCCCCGAATGGATGCCAGGGTCCACTCTCCCGTCCTGACGGACGAGGTCATCGAGCGCCTGGCGGTCGAGCGCGGTGGACGCTACATCGACTGCACGCTGGGAGCGGGAGGCCACGCGCGCCTGATCCTGGAGGCCGGCGCACCCGGCGCCATGCTGCTGGGGATCGACGCCGACCCGCACGCCGTGGCGCTGGCCCGCGACAACCTGAAGGGCTTCGACGGCGACCTGCGTCTGGTCAACACAAACTTCCGCGAGCTGGAGAAGACGGCGCGCGAGCTCAATTTCGTGCCGGTGCACGGCGTTCTCTTCGACCTCGGCATCTCGTCGATGCAGCTGGCAGAGGACGGCCGCGGCTTCAGCTTTCAGACGGAAGCGGCGCTGGACATGCGATTCAGCCCAGAGCAGGAGTTGACGGCGGCCGATATCGTCAACGGCTATGACGAGTCCGAGATCGCCAACCTGATCTGGGAGTACGGCGAAGAGCGGTTCAGCCGCCGCATCGCCAAGGCGATCGTGCGCGCGCGACCGTTGCAGACGACGACAGCGCTGGCGTCCATCGTAGCGAAGGCGGTGCCGGGACGCGGCAAGATCAATCCGGCGACGCGGACGTTTCAGGCGCTGCGCATCGCCGTCAACGACGAGCTGCGAACGCTTGAATCAGCGCTGGAGCAGGCACGAAACATTCTCGGCCCGGGCGGCCGCCTCGTCGTGATCTCCTTCCACAGCCTGGAAGACCGCATCGTCAAACAGTTCCTGCGCCGCGAGTCGCGCGACTGCATCTGCCCGCCGGAGACGCCGCAGTGCATCTGCGACCACAAGGCCACGCTGCGCCTCATCACGCGGCGGCCGATAACGCCGACACCCGAAGAACAGGCAACGAACCCACGTAGCCGCAGCGCCAAGCTGCGCGCCGCCGAGCGCATCGGCGAGGATGTCTGATGGCCGCCAACCGGCAGGGCGGCTCGGCGATCCCGGAGGTGCTTCAGAGCACCAACATCCCCGTGATCCTCATCATGGCAGCGCTGGTCGTCGGCGTCGCGGCGCTGTTGCCGCTCGTGCAGACGAGCCTGGCGACATCGACCGGAGGCAACGTCTCGCGCCTGGAACAGATGCGCGAGGACTGGCAGACGCGCCTGCACGAGCAAGAGGTGCGCGTCGCCGAACTGGGGAGCCTCGACCGCATCGAGCGCGAGGCGAAAGTGCGACTCAAGATGGTGGCGCCAGACTCGGTAACGTACCTGCGCATCGACGCGCAAGCGCCTGCGCCGCACAAGCTGCCGAGCCGCTACCTGCCTGACGAGAAAGAACCCGTTGAGAGCGGATCGCTTTGGGGGGACCTCTTCGGCTGGATACCACTGCCATGAGGAATTGCGATGGGCAAGCGACGGTTCGCTGAGGTCTGGCGCGTCTGGGCGGTCGTGGCCGCCATCGTCATGGCCACTGGCGTCGTTACTCTACGCCTCGTCCAACTGCAGATCGTCGACCACGCCCAGTACGCCGCTGACGCGCGGCTGATCCACTACGGCCAGGACACGCTGGCGGACCGCCGCGGTGCGCTGCTTGACCGCAACGGCTATCCGCTGGCCGCCAGCGAAGCCGCCTTCAACGTGATGGTAGAAAAACGCGCGTGGGAAGACCCCGCGGACGCCCAGGCGGCCGCAGACTCGCTGGCGGAGGTCACCGACGCTTCCTCGGCCGAGATGCTGGGCATCGTTCGCGACACGGAGGCGTTCGAGATACCGGTGGCGCGCGGCCTGAACTACGGGCAAGGAGTAGCCGTGCGCGAGCTCGGCCTTCCCGGCGTGCGCCTGCTGGAGGGCAGCCATCGCACGTACCCGGAGGGAAACCTGGCGGCGCAGCTCCTGGGCTTCGTCGGACAGGAGAACAGCGGCCTGACGGGCCTCGAGATCGACCTCGACTCGATCCTCGGCGGCAGCCCGGGGCAGGTGACGTACGAGCGCGACGGCATCGGTAACCAGCTGGCCTTCGGAGACCGCTCGGAGATACCGCCACAACCCGGCGCGAACGTCGTGCTCAGCATCGACCGCTACATCCAACGCCTGGCCGAGCAGGAGCTCGACCGAGCAATCAGCGAAAACAAGGCGGAAGGCGGAACCATCATCGTCATCCAGCCGGAGACGGGCCAGGTCCTGGCGATGGCCAGCCGGCCGACCTTCGACGTCACCAAGCCGGACCTGAGCGACAACTCGAAGCAAGCGCTCTTCCGCAACCGCGCCATCACTGACACGTACGAGCCTGGGTCCGTCTTCAAGCTGGTGACGGCGGCGGCGGCGCTCGACCTCGGCCTCGTTTCGCCGGACACGTGGTGGTATGACGAGGGCGTCGTCAACGTGAGCGGCTGGAGCATCTACAACTGGGACTTCTCCGCCAACGGCTCGCAGACCGTGCAACAGATCCTCTCGAAGAGCCTCAACACCGGGGCGGCCTGGCTGGCCAGCCTCTGCGGGCCGACGGACTTCTACGACTACGTCGAGCGCTTCGGCTTCGGCGTAACGTCCGACAGCGGCCTTTCGGGTGAGGTCGACGGCCGCGTCCGGACGCCCGATAGCGATCCGACGGGCTGGCACCCGGTGGACATGGCGACGAACAGCTTCGGGCAGGGCATCGCCGTGACGCCGCTGCAGATGGTGATGGCCGTCGCCGCAATCGCCAACGACGGTGTGCTGATGAAGCCGCAGCTGGTGAACGAGATCGTCGACCTGCTGGGGAGTCAAGTCGTCGAGCCAGAGGCCGTGCGGCAGGTGATGAGTCCGGAATCGGCGCGAACCTTGCTCGACATGATGGGCGTTGTGGTAGAAGGGGTTCCCACCGCCTATCTGGACGTGCCGGGCTACAGCATCGGCGTTAAGACCGGCACGGCGAATATCGCTACTGAAAACGGAGGCTACAAGCCCGACGCATATATATCGTCCCTCGTCGGCGTCGCGCCCCTGGAAGACCCGGAGATCGCGGTGCTGGTGAAGATAGACGAGCCGGAAGACGTGCCCTGGGGAACGGTCGTCGCCGGGCCGGTGTTCAGCCGCCTCGCTGAGCAGGCGCTGGCCTACCTGAAGGTGCCACCAACGGAGGAAGTACTCGTCTCGAACCTGCAGGACTAATCATGCTTACAGTCAACGACATCCTCGAAGGTACAGCCGGAACGCTCGTCGCCGCACGCGCGCCGGAAGGCGCGACGTTCCGTCGCAGCATCATCGACTCGCGAAAGGCGGCGGAGGGCGACCTCTTCTTCGCTCTGCGCGGCGAGAACCACGACGCGCACGACTTCGTCCCGGAGGCCTTCAAGTCCGGCGCCGCCGGCGCGGTCGTGTCGCGGCCGGTGGAGGCGGGCGAACACGCCGTCTTCCACGTCAGCGACCCGCTGAGCGCGCTGCAACGGCTAGCGGCGTTCTGGCGCCGCCGCCACGACGTCCGCGTTGTCGGAATCACGGGCAGCGTGGGCAAGACAACGTGCAAAGAGCTGACAGCGGCCGTGCTCTCCAGCCGTTACCGGACGCTCAAGAGCGAGGCCAACATCAACACGGAGATCGGAATACCGCTGACGCTCTTGCAGCTTACGAAGGAGCATGAGCGAACCGTCCTCGAGTTCGGCATGTACCTGCCGGGCGACATCGAGCTTTTGGCGGACATTGCGGCGCCTGACGTAGGCGTCGTCACGAACGTCGGGCCGGTGCACATGGAGCGCGCGGGGTCGATCGGCGCGATCGGCGCAGCGAAGGCTGAACTGGTCGAGGCGCTGCCGGCGGACGGCCTGGCGGTCCTCAACGGCGATGACCCGCGGGTGACCGTGATGGCCCGCTGGACCAGGGCCCGCACGTTACTCTTCGGCCTCGGAGAGCAGTGCGACATTCGCGGCTCCGACATCGAGACGCGTGGGCTGGACGGCATCAGTTTCACGATCACACACGAGGGCAAGAGCGTGCGCGCGGAGTGCCCGTTGCCCGGGCGCCACCACGCCTACCCGGCGCTCGCCGCGACCGCCGTGGCGCTGGGAGACGGTATGTCGCTGGAGGAGATCGCGTCGGCGCTGACGTCCGCGCGCGTCGACCTGCGACTGACCGTGCGTGCAGGCGTCAACGGCTGCACGATCATCGACGACAGCTACAACGCGAGCCCGGACTCGATGGTCGCCGCGCTCGACCTGCTCGCGGAGCTGCCGGGACGGCGCATCGCCGTGCTCGGTCATATGCGCGAGCTGGGCGCCGCCGAGGAGGAAGGGCACCGTCGCGTCGGCAGGCACACGAAGGGACGCTGCGACGCCCTCTACGTCGTCGGCGACGACGCGCGCGTGCTTGCCGAAGAGGCGAACGCGGCAGGCCAGGACGCAACGCTAATCCGATCAGCGAGCGAGGCGGCCGAGGCGCTGCGCAAAGAGCTGCGCGAGGGTGACCACGTGCTGGTCAAGGCCTCGCGCGCGGTCGGTCTGGAGAGCCTCGTGGAGGCGCTCACCGGTAAGCCTGATGGAAACTCTGGATGATCTATGCACTGGTACTGGCGGCGATAACGTTGGCAGCGACGGTGGCGGCAGGGTATCCCGTGGTCGCTCTCCTGCGCCGGCAGAACGTCGGCAAGGAGATCAGCGAGTGGGCGCCGGAGACGCACCAGGCGAAGGCGGGCACGCCGACGATGGGCGGGCTGCTCATTGTGCTGGCGATCGCCGCCTTCACGCTGGCCGCCAACTTCTTCGGCCGTTACTCGATCGGTCTGCCGCTGCTCGTCGGCGGCAGCCTCGCCGCCGTGGGCTTCGTCGACGACCTCGGGTCGCTGGAAGGACGGCGTCAGGCGGCGCTCCAGCGGCGGGTGAAGCTCCTCGCGTTCATCGCTATCGGCGCCGGCGCCGCGATCGGCCTGTACGAGTTCCTGGAGTTGCAGACGGTCAACATCCCGTACGAGGGACGCCACGACCTGGGCTGGCTCTACGTGCCGATCGCGATCGGCGTCGTTGTGCTAACCGCCGGCGGCGTCGCCGTCACGGACGGGCTGGACGGCCTGGCAGCGGGGACGCTGGCGATTGCGTTCTTCGCATACGGTATCCTCGCGCTGCACCAGGAGCAGATGTTTCTCGGCGCGTTTTCCTTCACCGCTGCGGCCGCCTGCGCCGGCTTCCTGTGGCACAACGCCCACCCGGCGCGCGTGTTCATGGGCGATACGGGGGCGCTGGCGCTGGGCGGCGCGCTTGCCGTCGTCGCCTTCATGACAGGCCAGTGGCTGGTCCTGCCGCTGATCGGGATCATCTTCGTGATCGAGGGCGCTTCCGTCGGCCTGCAGGTCGCCTACTTCCAACTGACCGGCGGCAAGCGAATCTTCCGCAAGACACCGATCCACCACCATTTCGAAGAAGGCGGCTGGAGCGAAGTGCAGACGACGGTCCGTTTCTGGGTCGTCGGTCTGCTCGGCGCGCTCGTCGGCGTAGCGTTGGCGCTGGAGGTTTACTCATGATCGACACGCGACGACTTCTCGAATTCGACTTCACGGACAAGCGCGTGACCGTCGTCGGCCTGGGCGTCGAGGGCGTCGACATGGTGCGCTTCCTCTCGCGCCACCACGCCGAGGTGACGGTCTCCGACTCGAAGACGCGAGAGCGGCTGGCCGAACGGCTGCGCGACGTCGAGCGGCTGGGCGTGAACCTCTCGCTCGGAACGAACGACGAAACGGCGCTCGCGGCAGCGGAAGCGCTATTCGTCTCGCAGGGAGTACCGCTGGACCTGCCGCAACTGAAGACGGCGCGCGACCACGGCGTGCCCTTCCTCTCGATGGTCGGCCTCTTCTTCGAGCTCTGCCCGGGGCCGATCGTCGGCATCACGGGGTCGAGCGGCAAGTCGACGACGACGGCGCTCGTCAACGAGATGCTGAAGGCGGACGACCGCGACATCTTCGTCGGCGGCAACATCGGCGTCGGTCTGCTCGACCACCTGGCGGACATCCGGCCATACACATGGTCCGTGCTGGAGGTCAGCCACACGCAGCTGCAGCTCGTGGATCGCAGCCCGCACGTCGCCGCCGTGCTTAACATCACGCCGAACCACCTTGACCGCTTCCACTGGGACGACTACCGCGCGCTCAAGGCCCGCATCCTGGCCTTCCAGGAGGCGGACGACATCGCGGTGCTTGGCTACGATAACGCCGAGACCCGAGCGCTGGCGGCGAAGGTGCACGGGCGGCTGGCCTGGTTCAGCATGACTGACGCCGCGCCCGGCGACGCGGTCTTCGTCCGCGACGGGACTGTGGTCTCGCGCTGGAACGGCAACGAGCAGCCGCTCTTCGCGCTCGACGACGTCCGCCTGCGCGGCGCCCACAACCGCGAGAATGCGGTCGCCGCCGCGGCCGTCGCGCTGGCCTGTGGCGCGTCGCCGGCGGCAGTTACGATCGGCCTGCGCGCCTTCGGCGGCATGGAGCACCGGCTCGAGTTCGTGTCCGAAGCCCGTGGCGTCTCCTACTACAACGACAGCATCGCCACGACGCCTGAGCGCACGCTCGCCGGCATCCGCTCTTTTGACGAGCCGGTCGTCCTGCTCATGGGCGGACGCGACAAGGAGCTTCCCCTGGAGGATCTGGCGGCCGAAGCGCAGAAACGCTGCCGCGCCGTCGTGCTCTTCGGCGAGGCGGCCGGCAAGCTGCAGGACGCGTTGACAGCGGCCGGAAGCCTGCAGGCCGTACGCGTCGAGACACTGGACGAAGCCGTGCAGGCGGCCGCCGGACTGGCGCAGCCGGGAGACATCGTGCTTCTCTCGCCGGCCTGCACAAGCTACGACGCCTACGACAACTTCGAGGAACGCGGGAACCACTTCCGCGAGCTGGTGAGTGGCATTGGCGAGGTGCAGCCATAGACGCCGAACGCGTGCGCGCGGGCAGCCTGCGCGCCGGCCAGCCGGACTACCACCTTATGGTGGCGACGGCGATGCTGCTGATCGCCGGTCTGCTGGCCGTGTACACGTCGAGCTTCGCCGTCGCCTACAACGAGTACGGTGACCCGAACTACTTCGTGACACGCCAGGCGGTATTCGCACTGGTGGGAGTGGCGGCGCTGGTGTTCTTCATGCGCCTCGACTACAACCGCCTGCGGACACTGAGCGTGCCGATGCTGGCGATCGCTCTGGTCGGTCTGCTGCTCGTGCTGTCACCGCTGGGGGTCGAGGTCAACGGCGCGACGCGCTGGCTGGTCCTCGGACCGGTCTCGGTGCAGCCGAGCGAGTTCGCGAAGCTGGCCGTGATCGTCTATGTGGCGGCCTGGCTGGCGAGCCGCGGGCAGGACATCAAGCAGTTCTCGCTGGGCTTCGTGCCGTTCGTGCTGTTGCTCAGCGTCATCGGGGCGCTGATCATCGCCGAGCCGGACATGGGCACAACGGTAATCATCGTCCTCGTCGCCTGCACGCTGTTCTTCGTGGCGGGCGCGCCGATAACGCACCTGGCGCTGCTTCTCGGCGCAGGCAGCGCGCTGAGCTACCTGGTGATCACGTCGCGGGAATATCAGCTCGACCGCCTGGCGAGCTTCTTCCGTCCCGAGGATGATCCGCAGGGCTTTGGCTTCCAGATCATCCAGTTGCTGATAGCGCTCGGCAGCGGCGGGCCGCTCGGCATCGGTTGGGCGGAGAGCCGCCAGAAGCACCTCTATCTGCCAGGAGCGCACACGGACGGTGTCTTCGCCATCCTCGGGGAGGAGATCGGCTTCATCGGGCTCATGGGCGTGCTGGCGCTGTTCGGGTTCTTCCTCTTCCGGGCGCTCAAGGTGACGCTCAAGTCGAACGACAGCTTCGCGCTGTTGCTGGGGATCGGGATCATCTCCTGGATCGCGTACCAGACGCTGATCAACATCGCCGGAATCACGCGCACGATCCCGCTGACGGGCGTGCCACTACCGTTCCTGAGCTACGGTGGGTCGGCGCTGATCAGCCTGATGGCAGGCGTTGGCATTCTCCTCAGCGTCTCGCGCTATTCCAACGAAGCGACGTACAGCGAACGTAAGAAACCGAAAGCGCGAGCGACCGCGCGAGCGACCGCCCGCGCGCCGCGCGCGAGGCAACGCAAGCCAGCCTTCGAAAGGGGACCGGCGTGAGGCTGGTCCTCAGTGGCGGCGGCACCGGGGGACACGTGTACCCGGCGCTCAGCGTCGCGGAAGCGGTGCGCGAGCAGCTGCCGGCCGGCGAAGCTCTGGACCTGCTGTACGTCGGCACGCTGGCGGGCAACGAGTCGGAGATCGTCGAGCGCACCGCGATCCCCTTCCGGGACGTCAGCGCGGCGCCGATCCGGGGCCGCATGCCCTGGCAGATGGCGGCCAACGCGGCGAAGATCGCCGCCGGCGTGCGCCAGGCCCGCACGATCCTCGGTGATTTCGCACCGCAGGTCGTGTTCTCCACCGGCGGTTACGCCAGCTTCCCGGTGGCGCTGGCCGCGCGGGGACGGAAGATCCCGTTGGCGGTCTACCTTCCCGACCTCACGCCAGGCTGGGCCGTGCAGGCGATCGCGCGGCTCGCTCAGCGCGTCGCCGCGACCGCGATCGAGAGCCTGCGCCGCCTCCCGAGCGAGAAGACGATCGTGACCGGCTATCCGGTACGAAGCGAGTTTTACCGGGCCGACCGCAGCAGCGGCCGCGAGCGCCTGGGGCTGAGCCCCGAAGAGAAAGTGCTTTTCGTCGGCGGCGGGTCAACGGGGGCGCAGCGCATCAACCGCGCGATCGCAGCCGAGATTTCGGGCTTGCTTGAGTTATGTGAAGTCGTGCACGTCTCCGGACCCGGCGACGAGCCGTGGCTGCGCGAGATCAAGGATGGCCTCCCCAACGGCCTGCGCGACCGCTATCACCTGTACGGCTACATGCACGACGAGATGCCGTGGGCGATGGCCGCCGCCGACCTAGCGGTCTGCCGATCCGGCGCGTCCGTTATCGGCGAGCTGCCGGCACTGGGACTGCCAGCCGTGCTCGTCCCTCTGTCGCTGGCCGGGGCGCACCAGCGCACCAACGCCCGCTATCTGGAGAAGCACGGCGCGGCGGCGATCCTGGAGGAAGAGAGTCTGGACGATGTCCTGCCGGTTGTCGGCTCGCTGCTGCACGACGAAAGGCGCCTGCGCGAGATGCGCGACGCCTCTCGCCGGCTGGCGCGCCCGAACGCCGCGGCACGGATCGCGAACGTGATCATGGAGCTGGCGAAGGAGCCGACGCGATGACGCACGTCGCCGAGCGGACGATACCCGACCGCGTGCACCTCGTCGGAGTCGGCGGCATCCACATGTCCGGCATCGCGCAGATCCTGCGCGACCGCGGGCACACCGTCAGCGGCTCCGATCTCCAGCTGACGCCGCTCACCCGAAAGCTCGAGGGTCTCGGCGTGACCGTTCACGAGGGCCACGCCCGCGAAAACATAGGCGACGCCGGCCTCGTCGTCTACACTTCCGCGGCGCAAACGGACAACCCGGAGCTGTCGGCGGCACGCGAACGCGGCGTGCCGTTGATCAAGCGCGCAGAGATGGTGGCGGTACTGCAGCAGGGCAAGAAGGTCGTGGCCGTCGCCGGAGCGCACGGCAAGACGACGACGTCCTCGCTCATCGCCTGGATCCTGCACGAGGCGGGCCTTTCGCCGACGATCATGCTTGGCGGCGAGATGCGGAATCTGCGCACGAACGCCCTGCCCGGCGACGGCCCGCACTTCGTCGTCGAGGCGGACGAGTACGACCGTGCGTTCCTCAACTATCACCCATACGTCGCGGTCGTGACGAACGTTGAGCCGGACCACCTGGACATCTACGGCTCATTCGAGGAGCTACAGGCGGCATACGCACAGTTCCTCGCTCAAGTTGACATTCCCGGTTTCATTGTTGCCTGCCAGGATTCCCCCCCCTTGCAGGCGTGCCTGTCACAGCGACAGGCGATCCTCCCCAAGACTGTAGGAGACGACGTGACTTTCCCCGTCCACGTCGTCTCCTACAGTCACCTTTCTCCGGAAGCTGACTGGTACGCGGAGATCGTTTCGGATAGTCCACAAGAAGAAGGGCGAAAGGGTATAGACGGATCAACCTTTGTGGTACGATTTCAAAAACGATCTTTGGGGGAGTTTGTGACGCAACTAGCAGGCGTACACAACGTAAGCAACTGCCTGGCGGCAGTTGCCGTAGGCGAAATTCTCGGCGTCCCTCGGGACACCGTGAGGGAGGCCATCGCTTCGTTTACTGGCATCTCGCGGCGTTTCGAGCACATCGGCCAGGCCGCCGGAGTCACCCTCATGGACGACTACGCACACCACCCAACCGAAATCCGCGCCTCCCTGGCAGCGGCACGCACCCGTTTCCCCGGCCGGCGGCTCGTCGTTCTCTTCCAGCCTCACACCTACAGCCGCACCTCGTACTTGCTGGACGACTTCCGCGACTGCTTCGGCGACGCCGACGCGCTCTACCTGGCCGAGACCTACGCAGCGCGCGAGGACCCGGCGCAGGGCATGGACGCCGAGACGCTGGCCGGCGAGATCACTCACCCGCACGCGGTCTACGCCGGATCGGTCGCCGAGGCGGCGGGCGTCGTCGCCGACGCGCTGACCGACGGCGACGTGTTCTTCACGGTCGGCGCGGGCGACGTCGAAAAGGCGGGCCCGCTCGTGCTGGAGGCGCTCGAGAGGCGATGAACGACGAACTGACGGCGGAGCTGAGCCGGATCGCGCCCGTAAAGCGGGACGAGCCGGTGTCGCGGCACGTCACCTTCGGCGTCGGCGGACCGGCGGACCTTTTCGTCTCCGTCAAGAACGAAGCGCAGCTGCGCGAGGCGTTCGTGACCGGCAAGCGCCACGGCGTACCGGTCTACATCTTCGGCTCGGGCTCGAACGTCCTCGTGGGCGACGGCGGCATCCGCGGGCTGGTCATCGACAACCAGCACGCGGAGATTGGCAAGCCGTGGGAGAACGGTGTCGGTCCGCGCGTGAGCGCCGGCAGCGGGCTCGCGTTCGCGACGCTGGCGCGCCGGTTGGCCAACGATGGGTACGGTGGTGTCGAGTGGGCCTGCGGGATCCCGGGCAGCCTGGGCGGCGCGGTCGTGACCAACGCCGGCGCCTACGGCCGCTCGCTTCGCGACGTGCTCATCAACGCCCGTCTCACGAACGCTGAGGGCGAGGTGAGCGAGTTCTCGGCCGCTGACCTGGAGCTGGACTACCGCAAGAGCGCGCTGGCCACCGGGACGATCGGCGAAAGCGCGGTGCTGTCCGTGGACGTGCGCCTGCAGAGGAGCGATGCAGAGGTTCTCAAGGAGACGATCCGCCGCTTCGACGAGCAGCGAAAGAGCGCTCAGCCGACCGGCCAGAACTGCGGCTCCGTCTTCAAGAACCCACCGGACAAGGCGGCCTGGGAGTACGTCGACGGCGCCGGCCTGCGCGGCCACCGCATTGGCAACGCACAGTTCTCGGAGTTGCACTCCAACTTCATCCTCAACCTGGGCGGCGCGACCGCCAGGGACATCACGTCGCTGATCGAGCTGGCGCAGGAAAAGGTCCGCGAGCAGACCAGTGTCGAGATGACGCCAGAAGTAGCGTTCGTGGGAGAGTTCGAATGACGCCGCGGACGCGAAAGCTCAAAATCGCCGTCCTCTTCGGCGGGCGCTCGGTCGAGCACGAAGTTTCGGTCGTCTCCGCGCAGGGCGTAATGGGCGCGATCGACGAGACGCGCTTCAAGGCCGTACCGATCGGCGTCACGCGACAGGGCACGTGGCTGACGTCAGCGCAGACGGAGCAGGCGCTGATCCGCATCAGGCAGGAGCGCATTCGCTCGCTGGACGAGCCGTTGGGTGAAGGCCTGCTGTACCGGACGGCGGCGCTGGGAGCGCTGCGCCGCGTGGACATCGTCTTCCCGCTGATCCACGGCACGAACGGCGAGGACGGCACGCTGCAGGGTCTGCTGGAGATGGCCGGCGTGCCATACGTCGGCGCCGGCGTCGCAGCGTCAGCGCTGGGCATGGACAAGGCGCTCCAGAAGACGTTCTTCCGCCACCACGGCTTCCCCGTCGTCGCCGACGTCGAGATCAAGACGAGCGACTGGACGCGGGACCGCGACGGTGCACTGCGCGCGGCCGAAGCAACGATCGGCTACCCGGCGTTCGTGAAGCCGGCCAACGGCGGCTCCAGCGTCGGCACGTCGAAGGCACGCTCGCGCGAGGACCTGGAGGCGGCGATTGCCGAGGCGTTCCGCTACGACCGAAAGGTGCTCGTCGAAGAGGCGATTGAAGGCCGCGAGGTCGAAGTGGCGGTGCTTGGCAACGACGAGCCGGAGGCTTCGCCGGTGGGTGAGATCACCTACGAGTCGGAGTTCTACGACTACCGCGCCAAGTATGACGACCCCGCGACCGGCCTGCACATCCCGGCGGACATCCCGGAAGCCCTCTCGGACCGGCTGCGCGAGACGGCGGTCGCGGCGTACAAGACGATCGACTGTGCCGGACTGGCGCGCGTCGACTTCTTCCTGACGCCGGACGAGCGCTTCTTCCTCAACGAAGTGAACACGATCCCCGGCTTCACGCCCATGAGCATGTACCCGAAGCTCTGGGAGTACGCCGGGCTCTCCTACAGCGACCTGATCACGCGTCTGATCGAGCTGGGGCTCGAGCGCTATCAGGAGAAGCCCCGTGGCTGACCGCAAGCGGCGCGGGTCGCCCTTTTCCGCCAAGCGCCGGGCGAAGGCCGTTCGCGGCGAGGTGTTACTGGACGACCGCACGCGGCGGCGCCTGTCGCGTATCCGCTGGCGGCGGATCGGCGCCATGCTGGCATTCGCCGGCGCCGTTGCCGGACTCGTCGCGCTGTACTTCTCGCCGGCGCTGCGGGTGCAGGAGATCGAGATCGGCGGCGCGACGACGATCAGCACAACCGAGATCGAGGACCGGGCCGGGTTGGACGGCGCTTCGCTCCTCACAGCGGACCTCAGCGCGGCCGAATCGCGCATCGAAGAGCTGGCGATGGTGAAGGCGGCGACGATCACGCGCGCCTGGCCGCAGACGATGCGTATCGCGATCGTAGAGCGGACGCCGTGGGCCGTCTGGCAGGCGGGCACCAGAGCCTACACCGTCGACGAGGAGGGCGTGGTGCTTGTGGGCGATGCGCCAGAGGGGGCGCCTGTGATCAGAGTCTCCGGCGCTGACGTCGGCCTGGAGCCCGGACAGATCGTGGACCAAGACGCCGTGGCGCTGGCACGCTCGCTGACGGAACGCGTGCCGGCAGAGTTGGCGCTGAACGTCGCCACGTTCGAGTGGTCCGGCGACCACGGACTCACGATCACAACCGACAGCGGGTATACCGTCGTGCTGGGCGACAGCCAGGACATGGAGTACAAGCTCGCCGTCTGGCGGGAGATCGAAGCGGAGCTAGGCCGGGAGAGCATGACCGGCCACGTGCTGGACCTGCGCTTCGGAGACAGGCCCTCGTTCCAATGAGACGAGTGGAGGTGATGCCGTGAACGACAACGTACTGGCCGCGATCGACGTGGGGAGCAGCAAGATCTGCACCCTCGTCGCGGAGGCCACGCCTGACGAGGACCTGCGTGTGCTTGGCATCGGCATCACGCCGTCAGACGGCGTCAAGAAGGGGATGGTGGACAACATCCAGGGCGCGACGGCGGCGATTAACGAGTCGATCGAGCGGGCGGAGCGCTCCAGCGGGACGAAGATCGTCTCCGCCTACGTCAACATCAGCGGCAACCACGCGACGTCGCTCAACAACCGCGGCACCTCGACGATCCCGGGCAAGCAGCGCCCGATCACGGAAGAAGACATCGAGCGGGCGCTGGAGGGCGCGCGCGACCTGAGCCTGCCGACGAACCGCGAGGTGCTGCACAGCATCGCCCGCTTCTTCGTCGTCGACGGACAGGAGCAGGTGACGGACCCGGTGGGCATGTACGGCGGGCGGCTGGACATGGACACGCACATAGTCACCGGATCCGTGACGGCGATCCAGAACCTGACGCAGTGCGTCGAGAGCGCCGGCGTGCAGGTGGAGATGCTCGTCTTCTCGCCGCTGGCCGCGGCTGAGGCCGTGCTTGAGGACGAGGAGAAGGAGCAGGGCGTGATCCTGGCCGACATCGGCGGCGGCACGACGGAAATTGCCGTCTTCGTGGAGGGCAGCGTCTTCCACACGACCGTCATCCCGGTCGGCGGCTATCACCTGACGCACGACCTCGTCGCCGGCCTGCGCGGGCCGTTCTCGCACGTCGAGGAGTTGAAGCTGGAGTACGGCTCCTGCATGCCGAGCAGGATCGATGCCGAAGAGATCGTCGAGATGGAGGCGTTCGGCGGGCAGCGCACGAAAGAAGTGTCGCGGCGCCGTATCGCCGAAATCCTGCAGGCGCGCATCGAGGAGATCCTGGAGATGATCTACATCGACGTCAAGCGCGCCGGCTTCGACGACATGGTCGCCGCGGGGCTCGTCTTCACTGGCGGCACCGCGGAGTTGCCGGGATTGATCGAACTTTCGGAGATGGTGCTGCGCATGCCTGTCCGCACTGGCATGCCGGGTGGCGTGCACGGCCTCTCCGACTCGCTGAACAGCCCGGCCTATGCGACGAGCGTCGGCCTGCTGCACTGGGCAGCGGCCGAGGAAGGCGCCGTCAACGGCAACGGGAATGGAAACGGCCACGGCAAGCTGGACCTGAAGATGCCGGGCATTAACCTGGGCGGTTTGGCCGGGGCCGCCGGCAAATGGATCAAGACGCTGATACCGAAGTGAACGTTCAGAGCGCGGAAAGCGAAGGGAGGATCGCATGATGAGGTACGACATAGACGGTCTGCCGCCGATCAAGGTGGTGGGCATCGGCGGGGGTGGCTGCAACGCCGTCGACCGCATGATCGAAGCCCGGATCGGCGGCGTCGAGTTCGTCGGGGTGAATACGGATCAGCAGGCGCTGGCCCGCTGCAACGCTGACGTCCAGATCCGCATCGGCGAGCAGGTGACGAAGGGCCTGGGCGCCGGCAGCGACCCGGACAAGGGCCGTGATGCCGCCGAAGAGTCCCGCGACGAGCTCAAGGACGCCCTCGGCGGTTCGGAAATGGTGTTCCTCACCGCCGGCATGGGCGGCGGCACCGGCACCGGGGCGGCACCGATCATCGCGCAGGTGGCGCAGAGCATCGGCGCGCTGACCGTTGGCGTCGTCACAAAGCCGTTCGCCTTCGAGGGCGCCAAGCGGCGTGAGCAAGCCCAGCGCGGCATCGATGCGCTCAAGGCCGAGGTCGATACTCTGATCGTGATCCCGAACGACCGTCTGCTCGCCGTCTGCGACCAGGGGACGACGATCGCCGAGTCCTTCAAGATGGCCGACGACGTGCTGCGCCAGGGCATCCAGGGCATTTCTGAGCTGATCACGATGCCGGGCGACATCAACCTAGACTTCGCTGACGTGCGCCGCATCATGTCCAACGCCGGCCAGGCGCTGATGGCGATCGGCCAGGGGACGGGCGAGAATCGCGCCGTCGAGGCCGCGCAGGCCGCGATCGAGAGCCCGCTGCTGGACATCAACATCCACGGCGCGACGGGCGTTCTCTTCAACGTCACAAGCTCCGGCACGCTGGGCCTGCACGAGCTGAACATGGCCGCTCAGGTGATCGCGGAAGTCGTCGACCCGGGCGCGGAGATCATCTTCGGCTCGTCGACCGACCCGGAGCTGGAGGAAGAAGTGAAGATCACACTGATCGCCGTCGGCTTCTCGCCGGAGCGCACGCACGAGCAGCAGTACGAGGACGAAGAGTACAAGCGCCTGCGCACGGAGTCGCTGGATAACAAGGATGACACCGACCTGCCTACGTTTCTACGGAGGCCCGCATCGATTAGATAACTAACCTCCTTCTGATGGGAGGGCGGCCACCCCCCCGGCCGTTTCCCTCCCCCGCACGACCATCCGCCTGCCCTTCACAGGCGGATCAGCACCGCAGGGCCGTCTGTAACCCTCCCCCACAGACGTTCCTGCGGTGCTCTCTTCTACAGGGGCGTGGCGAACCCCTCTACGTCGTATTCGCAGGGCTTCAGCCCTGACTCAGAGCGCCTCCCGGCCGCTCGCTTCTTGTGCACGGGCGTGTGCACTCCTTGTGGAATCCCCGCACGCCGGGTGTGGATGCATTGTTTACAACTTCCCTACGAGATGTTGTGACGAACCACTTGACAAACCCAAGATGTGGTAGCAGAATGGCATTGCGCTCTCGGAGTTCCGGGGGCGCAACCGATTTCTAGGAGACATCACATGTTCTGTAAAGTGACGCTCCCCGACCATCGCGCGCTAACCACTGTCTACTGCCCACTGTCCGCTATCCAATGAACTGTCCGTTTTGCTCCCACCCCAACACCAGAGTCACCGACTCCCGGCCGGAAGTCGGCGCCATACGACGGCGCCGCGAGTGCCTCAAGGACTCCGGTGGCTGCGGCCGGCGCTTCTCGACGCTCGAGCGCGTGGAGCTGGCCGGCGTGTCGCTCGTGAAGAAGGACGGGGCGCGCGAGGAGTTCGACCGCGAGAAGATCATCAACGGCGTGCGCAAAGCGTGCGAGAAGCGGCCGATCCCCTCGGGAGCGATCGAGGCACTGGCGGACGACATCGAGAAGCAGGTCTACGCGCAGGCGAAGGCGGAAGTACCGTCGAGCTTTGTCGGCGAGCTGGTGATGGAACGCTTGCGTGCGCTCGATCACATCGCCTACATCCGGTTCGCGTCGGTCTACCGGGCGTTCGCGGACGTGGACGAGCTGGCGGAGGAGCTGGCGGCGCTCAAGGCCGGCTGGTCGCGCCCGGACGTGCCGCCGGACCAGATGGCGATGCTGCCGGAGGTGGCGCCTTCAGCGGCGGCACCGGCGAAGAAGCGCCGCCGTCGCCGCAAGCGCGGCGAGGCGAACCAGGTGGTGGCGTTCCCGGAAGGACAGGATATCGATAAGCGTGGAAAGCAGGCCAAAGGAGGGTGAGATGGCGAGGCGAACAGAGTTTCCAGGGATTCGATATCTCGGCAACAGCAATAAGCAGGAAGTGCACGATTTGGACGACGAGCAAACGAACTGCCAGATAAATGAATTCATTGCCGCCGACCACGGTGTTCCGTTCGGGAGCCTCTCAGCGGCACACAACGCAGGCTACGACAACTGCCACTGGTGCATAGGTGGCTCCACTCGCTAGGAGGCACAGAGATGAAGCGATACCGTCGCCGCAAGCGCGGCGAAGCGAACCAGGTGGTGGCGTTTCCGGAAGGACAGGATAAGACGCAGCGTGAAACGAAGATCAGAGGAGGGTGAGATGGCAAAGAGAGTGACCTACACAGTGGGTCCCGACGACGGCCGATGGAGCCTAAAGAAGCGCGGTGGCTCGCGCGCGACGGGCACGTTTGACAGGAAGGAAGATGCGGTCAGGCGCGGTCGTGAACTCGCGAAGGCGCAGGAGCGTGGCCAACTGGTGATTAAGAAGCAGAACGGCAGGATTCAGACCGAGTACACGTACGGCGACGATCCGTATCCGCCGCCCGGCTGAGCAGGAGGCACAAGCATGAAGCGATACCGCGTGATGTACCGGGTGACCGGAAACCCGAGCATCGAGATGGCGCGCACGGAAGACGTGGAGGCCGACGGCTGGCGAGTGGACACCGACAAGGTGGTGCTCTATCAGTCGGCCGCGGCGGGCGCCAGTGACACGCCGGTCTTTGACGTGCCGACGTCGCGAGTTATGAGAATACAGGAGCTGCGCGACTAACACCGCACGGCTGACACCCGCAACCAAAACAAACGCCAGGGGCCGACGAGAAAGGGATAGGGGGACGAATGACGATCGCGCCTGATAAGCCGACGACGACGAATACCGTACGCAACGCCGAGTCACACTTGCCGGTTACGCGCTACTTTACGAAGCCGGAGACCGATCCGTACGACGAAATCGCCTGGGAGATCCGCTCCGCCGTCATCGAGGGCCAGGGCGGTAAGGCCGTCTTCGAACAACACGAGATCGAGTTCCCCGAGACGTGGACGCAGAACGCGACGAACGTCGTCGCCTCCAAGTACTTCCGCGGGCCGCTCGTCCCAACAGATGGGATGGTGCGCGAGAACTCCGTCAAGCAGCTGATCGACCGCGTGATCGATGAGATCGCCGGCTGGGGCTGGAACGGCGGCTATTTCGCCTCCGAGGACGAGCGTGAGACGTTCCACGCCGAGCTGAAGTACGCGCTGGTCAACCAGTACCTCTGCTTCAACTCGCCCGTCTGGTTCAACGTCGGCGTCGAGGAGAAGCCACAGTGCTCGGCCTGCTTCATCCTCTCGATCGAGGACTCGATCGACTCGATCCTCGACTGGTACCGGACCGAGGGCAAGATCTTCAAGGGGGGCTCCGGCTCCGGGATCAACCTCTCGACGCTGCGCAGCTCGAGCGAGCACGTGACTGCGGGCGGCCTCGCCTCGGGGCCGGTCTCGTTCATGCGCGGGGCGGACTCGGTCGCCGGCACGATCAAGTCCGGCGGCAAGACGCGGCGGGCGGCGAAGATGGTCGTGCTCAACGCCAGCCACCCGGACATCGTCGAGTTCGTGGAATCGAAGGCGAAGGAAGAGAAGAAGGCCTACGCGCTGGGCGAGGCCGGATACGACATGTCGCTGGACGGCGACGCCTGGATCAGCATCCAGTTCCAGAACGCGAACAACTCCGTGCGCGTGACCGACGAGTTCATGCAAGCGGTCCAGGACGGCGGCAAGTGGCAGACACGCAACGTGCACACGGAAGGCGTCGCCGAAGAGATGGAGGCGCGCGGGCTGATGCGCAAGATCGCGCAGGCGGCCTGGGAGTGCGCCGACCCGGGCATGCAGTACGACACGACGATCAACGACTGGCACACCTGCCCGAACACGGGCCCGATCACGGCCTCCAACCCTTGCTCCGAATACATGCACATCGACGACAGCGCCTGCAACCTGGCCTCGATCAACCTGCTCAAGTTCCTGGGCGAAGACTGCAGCTTCGATGTCGAAGCCTACCGGCGGGTGGCCGCGCTCAGCATCATGGCGCAGGAGATCATCGTCGGTAACTCCAGCTACCCGACGGAGAAAATCGCCGAGAACGCCGCCGCCTTCCGCCAGCTTGGTTTGGGCTACTCGAACCTGGGCGCGCTGCTGATGTGCCTGGGCGTGCCGTACGACTCGGACGAGGGCCGGGCGTACGCCGGCTCGCTGACGGCGGTGATGACGGGCGAGGCCTACGCCACTTCGGCGCGCATCGCCTCGCGCATGGGGCCGTTCGAGGGCCACGAGATCAACCGCGAGCCGATGATCGGAGTGATGGAGAAGCACCAAGCGGCGGTCGAGGAGATCGACGCCGCGAAGGCGCCGGCCAACCTCCTGTATGCGGCGAAGGAGTGCTGGGCGGACGCCGTCAAGACGGGCCGCGAGCACGGTTACCGCAACGCGCAGGCGACGGTTCTCGCGCCGACGGGCACGATCAGCTTCATGATGGACTGCGACACGACGGGCATCGAGCCGGACATCGCGCTGGTCAAATACAAGACGCTGGTCGGCGGCGGGCTGATGAAGATCGTGAACGGGTCCGTGGCGCGGGCGCTCGGAAACCTGGGCTACGACGAAGCGGGCAGCGCGGCGATCATCACCTACATCGACGAGCACGGAACGGTCGAGGGCGCGCCCGGCCTGGCCGACGAGCACCTGGCGGTCTTCGACTGCGCGTTCAAGTCGCCGGACGGCACGCGCACGATCCACTGGCTGGGCCACGTGAAGATGATGGGCGCGGTGCAGCCGTTCATCTCCGGCGCGATCTCGAAGACCGTGAACCTGCCCGAAGAGGCGACGGTCGAGGAGATCGAGGAAGCGTACATCGAGGGTTGGAAGCACGGCGTCAAGGCGCTGGCGATCTACCGCGACGGCTCCAAGCGGGCGCAGGTGCTGAGCACGAGCAAGGACGGCGCCAAGTCCACCGAGTCTCCGGGTGAGCCGGTGCGGAGACGGCTGCCAGCAACGCGCACCTCGATGACGCACAAGTTCTCGATCGTGGGCCACGAAGGCTACATCACGGCGGGCCTCTACAAGGACGGGGCGCTGGGTGAGATCTGGCTGACGATGGCGAAGGAGGGCAGCACGCTCTCCGGCATGATGGATGCTTTCGCGACCAGCATCTCACTGGCGCT
>SDBV01003378.1_pt1 | contig 23598 bp, 18 predicted proteins | sample 2277081 | NCBI WGS metagenome assembly SDBV01 (sample SAMN10402039, study PRJNA504765) | marine sediment metagenome | isolation source: marine sediment core GS10_PC15, 223 cmbsf | place: Arctic Ocean: Southern Knipovich Ridge | collected 2010 | reverse complement strand
CATTTTTTGGATATAGGAAGGAATTTGACTAATATTTTCTATTCTTAAATATCTTAAATTATCAAATTCTTCTTTTTCATCAAAAATAATATTCCTGTGTCCTGAAATTCGTAGATGTGTGATATTACTCATGTGTTGTAAAGCGAATGCGTTTGTAGATGTTTGAATTTCAAATCTACCTATTCCCTTATTTGACCAAAAATTAGGTATAAATGGAAAAACACCCCGAGAATATATATGCAATTGCTTTATAAGAAGCATTGATTCAATAAAACGTGGAATTTCTCTTAGATTTCCATGAACAATTCTAAGATTTGTTAAATTTGTAATATTTGCAAAATTATTAACATCTCCACTAAGATTAATAGTGTTTATCTGAATGTGTGTAATTTTTCTTAAGCTTTCAAAAGAATTGTTAATCTTTAAATTGTGGTTAATTCGAATTTCTAAGCGATATTTATTTTCTTCTACTCCAAAATCATTCGTTAAACTATCAAATTTTGTCGAAGTAATTAAAATTTGTTTCATTTGAGTCAATGAGTCAATAAAATTAGGTAATATCCTAAGATTAGGCATATTAATTCTGAGATGAGTTAGTTTCTTTAACTGCGCTTCAATATTTGATAAATTACAATTTATATTGGTTCTAATCTCAAATATACCTTTATTACTATCTTTTATAAATTCTTCAAGAGGAATTTGGAGACTTTCTGATGTAATCATCAATCTTTCTATATTAGGGGATTTAAAAATCATATCTGGTACAACAGTTAAATTATTATTATCAATTCTTAAATGAGTCAATTTATTGAATTTATTTATAATTAATGGTAAAGTAAATGTTCTAGAATTAAAAAAAAAGATACCTGTTCCAAGACTTTTTTCAAGCTGAATATTCTCTAAAAATCTATAAGGAAAGTTAGTACCTTGAATTACTATTAATTTTTTTATTTCACTTTCAATTTCCATTTTATTCGGTAGCTTACTAACATGTGTCAAGAAAAAGTTTTTGATATGTTTTTTTATTACAAGATCTGGAATTTTAATATTTGTCGCAAATCTAAGAATTCCAAGATTTAATTCTTTATCAATATCTTTAGCTAGTTTATCAAATTCATTTTCTTCAAGAGGTGAATTAATAACTATATTATTGAGATTTTCTAACTCTAATATTAAGAGTGGTATATTTTTTAATTTTTTAGAAAAAATGTGAACCTCTTTTAATTTCATACAATTTTTTAAGCTACTTGGAAGAGATATTGAAGTAAAACCTTTTATATTCAAGGTCTCTAAATTTTTCAATAAATTAATTGATTCAGATAAACTTAATTCAAAAGATTCATCAGGTTTACTAAGATCATTTATATTTAAATTCCTAATGGAAGTGTTTTTCATAAAATTTATTGAATTTTGCATTAACTTTAATGTTTCAAGATTCTCAAGAGACCAGAATAAGTTTTTTAATTCAGGACTACCTGTTAAGATTAATGATTTAAGAGAATATTTTTCAACATTAAAAGAAAAACTAAATGTAGAATTTGATCCTTTTCTCAAAAAATTTAAATAATCAATCACAACAGCATCTTTAATTTTTAAGTACTCAAAATCCTTATTTATTTCTTGAAAATATGTCAATTTATCATTGATAATATTTAACTCCTTTGCTACAAAATCTATTGATGGAAAACCTTTTTCTTGATGCCCTTTTTTGTGTATATTTTCACTTATATTAATGAACTTTAAGCATTCAAATTCCCCCCACCAAGAATCAATAGATTGTATTTGATTTTTCATAAGATTAAATCTTTTAAGACTTTTAAGATTGGTTAATAATTTAGGTATGTTTATTATTTGGTTTATGCTTAGATCTAATTCTTCAAGTTTAATCAATCTATCAAGGTTTTCAGGGATTTTTATAATAGAATTATTACGTAAGTTAAGTTTTTTTAATCCAATAAGTTTTGAAACTGCTGAAGGGATAATTTCTAAACCAGAATTATAAAAATGTAATTCAATAACTCTTCCAAATTCACTTATTACATAACCTAGTGCAGCTTGTTTATGTCTAAAATCAGAAATATCATTTAATAAGCTTCCAATTTCATCTTCAATTTTTTTGAGACAGTTTGCATCCGCCTTACAGATCCAATTATCATGAAAATTAGCCTTAAGTTCTATAATATATCGTTCAATAAATCCTTGATATTCTTCTTTAAAGTAATATTCATACTGTAATTCTCTTCTTTTTTTTCTGATAATCCCACTAGAATAAATAACATCCCAATTCTGTTTGTTATCGTTTATGAATTCTTTTAAATTATCTTCAGGAATTGGATTATATGGATCAGCAATTTCACATACTAATTCCTGAAAAGTATCTTCAATTTCGTCAAAAATGCCCATCCTTTTAAGAATTGTATCATCAACCAATGGATTTGCAAATAAATCAAACCATTCATTATCATGAGGTTCTAATTTTCTATTTATTAATTCTTTACTAGTTCTAGAGATGATATTAATAATAAATGGTTTTCTTAATAATTCTCTAACATTTGAATCTTTTATTTTTTCATAATTGATGCCATAATTTTTATTAATTTGCTTTAGTTTATCCTCATTATCTATGTCACTAAGGATATAAGTTGCTCCTGTTCTTATAGGAATTCCTTCATAATAATTAAACTCTTCTTTTTTAAAAATAAATTGTCTATATTCCCGAGCTTTTCTTGATACTTCAGGAGTATTAACCCAATCTACCAATCTGGATGTTAATAAAACCATTAAATTTTCCGAATTTTTTTTTATGAGGTTAGTTAAATTAGGTAAAAATTCTATACGTTCTTCTAAAGATAATTCGTCAAAACCATCAAATACGATCAAGATTTTTCTAGATTTATTGTTTTCAGGATTAATTAGCTTAGGAATCCTACTTTCTTTAAAATTAAATCCACCTAAAGTAAAATCAAATTGGGTTTCATATGTACTTCCTAAGTGATAATAAAATGTAGGAATCTTTTTAACATACTTATTGGCAATATAAGATGCATTCCAAGTTTTCCCTAGACCCATATGTCCTAATAATAAAAAAATTCTCTCTCTACTGTTTTTATCTTCAATATTATCGAAAAATCTTTCATAAATTGAATCAAGTTCTATATCCTTCTCAAATAAATTCTCATTAAACCTATATCCATATTGAGATGAAAGATCTGCGAGTTCTAGTTGTTTCTGACAGTATTCAAGTAATTCTTCTGTTGTAAAGTTTATTATATTATCTTGATTTCTTGTTCGATATTTTCTTAATGGTTTTTGAATATTATCAATTAATAAATCAAATCTTTTTTTCCATTCAATCTTAAAATCTTTTATCCTTGGTTCTAATATCTTAAATAAATCAGTATTGTTTTTGTTTAATTCTGAATAAAAACTTTTAATTAATATATTAAATTTCTCAAAATTATTCTTTAATTCAGATTTAAGATGCTGTAATATTTGAATGAATTTAGTAAAAACCTCTTCATTTTTAATAGAGTCATTAATATTAGGATCTTCTATATTATCTAAGATTTTTTGAATAATTAGTTTCGGGGTATTTTGATCTATTTTAGCAATAACTTTTCTGCTAAATTTATCATTAATTGAAATGTTTAAGAATTTATTTAGAAATTTGCAAAAAAGAGTGATGAAATAGTTTAAATCAGCAGGTATTATAGAGTTAGAAAGGATTAATGCCCATTTTATGAAGGATCTTAAACTTGGATCAAAGTTATTATTGAAGATTTCCCATAATGTTATCCCTAAAAGAGATTCTAAATTAACTTTTTCGCTTTTATCTTTTTGGATAAATATATAATCTTCCTTATTTTGTTTGTGTTTTAGAACATACTTATCTAAACCATTCTTAAAAGCGTCTTTAATTGATTCATTCATGCCGAATATTTTGTAAAAACCTTTTGAAAAACCAATCGCAGCAACATCATTAATATCAGTTTTTGTTCCAATAATAAAATCAATAGATTTTGCAACGTTTTCTGCAATTTTTGAAGAATTACAAGTATTAAAAACAACTAATTTAATAATCTCTCTAAATTCTCCTAATATAGAAGTTGTCTCAGATAAAAGATCAAGAAAATTTTGATATTTATCATCTTGAAGTAAAGGTCCTTTATCTAACTCACCATGACCAGCAAAATGAACGATCTGAGGTTTATTTTTCATTATTAGTTCTCTAATTTTATGCCTCTCTGAAGCAAGAGCAGGTTCTAAATGTATGTACTTATTATAGGATGATTTTTCAATCACACCCTTAATTGTCATAAATTCTTTATTTGTCCATAGTATCTGCTTCTCATCGTAATTTGCTGAAATGTAAAGAATGGTTATTTTTTTTGTTTGTTCTTGAAACATCTTAGATAAATCTATTAATTTATTCTTATAAATTTTCTAAATTTTTGTCAAATCTAAATAAAATCTTTTTTTCTTTATGATCTATATATCTTTTTTATCGTTTATCAATACTCAGATTAGAGTAACGAAATTAATACACATTGAGATATTCAATTGTTTATTATTTGATACAACGTTGATAAATGCTTATATAAATTATTATATAATATTTTTATTACTCAAAATTTAAAAAAGGGAAAGAAAACTTATCAAAAAAAACCCGAATAAATGATATTTTAGATGAGTTCCTTTTGAAAATCAATTAAATCATGAATCCGCTAAGATTTATCGATTAAAAGTAAATACATCAAAATTACTTGATCATGTAGACATTTCTTACAAGGTATATCGGAGATTTTATTTAATGTAACTCCAAATGAATGGTTTGAAACACAGATTCCTTTAATTGAGAATGATAAAAAAATATATATTACATTAAAATTATTTACGATATTTAGCAATAATGAGAAAGAGATTGTCCTTTCAAAAAAACTTATACCAGAAGCTTGTAAATTTCTACTGCATAGTTCTAATCATACTTTTGTAATAAATAATACGGGCAATGGAAATATAAATGCTCGAACTGAGATTAGTTTAACTCCTTTAGGAAGAGAAATTGCAGAGTTATTAGCGAAAATAAAAGAAAAAATGAGTATATGAACTCATAAAAAATTTAAAAAAAAGTTCAAGATTTTCATTACTTCTACAATAACGACAACAACCATTTTGGTTCTAGTTGATAGATATTTTCCCTCGTCTAAATTATGTTCCAATTGTGGATTTAAGAATACAGAGCTTCAATTAAAAGATAAAGATTGGCTCTGTCCGGAATGTAAAAAACATCACGATAGAGATATTAATGCTTCCATAAATCTTTGAAAAGAAGGCATTAGGCTATTAAAAGAAAATAATATCACGATCATTAAGTCTATTAATGATAATACCATAGGAACGATGGGAATTCACGCCTTTGGAGATCGTGTAAGACTTTACTCTGTTAAGGCAACGTTCAAGGAATTAGGAATCCATAGCCTTTAGGCTATGGTCGTTCAAGTTTGCTTGTTAAGAAAACTTTTTTTTTGAACTAAAAACTTTGAAAGTTTCGCTTGACGCTTTGAAGTGAAAATCCGTGTTTTGCTCTTATTATCAGGTAAACATGTTGGAATAATCGGCATTTTGCTTCGATTGCACTGGAGAAGGTAAATTTCCGCACCCGATTACCTTTCCCTGTAAGATAATCTTCGATAAATTGCTTAATTTTCTTATAAGACTTTGCAGGTATTAGCGTGTTTCCCCCCATCCCTTTTATTTCATCTAAAAGCTCAGCTCGATAAAATTCTCGATCCATTAACACATATTTCAACTCAAATCCTAAAAAATTATCTTGAAAGCCATACGAACAAAACGAGTTAGTAATTTATCCCTATAGATTTATGAGAATTTATTAAGTAAATGTATTGGAGTAATGCAAAAAAATATAATTTAAGTTAAAATATTATAATTAGTAATGGACGATAAAATCATTGAATATTTTAAGTTAGTAGAACTTCATAATCAGAATATTTTATCCCAATATATCTATCGAAATACATATAGATTAAACATGAAACAAAGGAGTGAATATTTTAGGAAAATTATTCAAATTCCTGCATTGATTTTAGCTATATATAGCGTAATTATTCTTTTCATTAATTTATTCCTTGGAATAATATTCTCTATTATTTTTGGAATCGTTTTTGTAGTAGGAGTAGCTTATAATTATGATAAAAATGTGAAGAAATCTAATAAGGAAGATGAAAACATCATGTATTTAACTAATAATTTAGTAAGAATAAACCAATTTATGGAACAAGTAACATTCATCAATAAATGTGAAATAGAAGAGCAAATAAAAGAATTGTATGATCCCATGAATAAAAGTATAGATCCGATAGAAAATTTAACAGATAAAATTGATCATTACATTGTTGGGAATTTAGATGCAAATTGGAACACTCTAGGATTCTCAGAAATATCTGCTTCTGAGATTGAACGGATCTTATATCTTTTTAATCATAATTTTGACATATTCATAAAACAAATTCAAAAATTCAAAATCTTTTATGAAAATTATGTACATGAATTTAAAGAAAAGAAAGCATATAATATTTTAAATAATATGATAGAAATATTAAATAAAAGAAAGAATCAAAAACAAGAATATGAATGAACATCCTGGAGCCTTTGCTTGGAGTCCCTTACGGAAATTAATGAAAAAAGCTGGTGCTGAAATCGTAAGCAAAGCTGCAGTCGACAAATTAATAGAATATCTTGAGGAGTATGCCAAAGAACTAACTTCATGCGCTTTAGAGATTGCAAAACATACCGGACATAAAAAAATTACTCAAGAGGATATAAAATTAGCGATTGACTTAATATGAAAACTCTCTTGAAAATAGGTCATATGGTACATTTCAAGAATATTCTTAAAATAGTTTTTTAAAAAATTAAGATGAAATAAAATTAGTGATTTAAAAATTGCCTATTTTCCTGCATTAATGAGAATCTGACCAAGAGCTTTATTCATCAAGACTTCGATCCGTTCTATAGCACATTCTTTTTTATGCCCAAGAAAACTCTCACCAGTGAGATTACTATTGATCTCAAACATAATTCTTCCACTTTTAGAATTCTCATATATTTTAAAAGTTATTTCTTTTTTTTTTGACATTCCAATTTTACATCACATCTTTTATTTTAAATAGTTAAACTCATTTTACTAAGGTTTAAAGTTGATTATATTTAAAAAAAAATATTAAAATGATCGATACAAATTCAATTCATAAATCCTTCATATTAAAAGATATTAAATTTACTCATTTATCAAGTCAAATAAATCATTAATTTCTTCCCATTGATTAGAATGACTAAATAATATCCTTTTGTACCTGCTTTTTAATTCACATATAATATTTTCTTTATTTATATTCTGATTTATTATGCTTTCATTCTTAAAAAAGTACAGAGGAGTTTCGTAGTTTTCTTTTAAAAAATTGGAATTTTCTAATTTCTTTTCAATTAATAATTTTAAACTTTCATTAAGATATTTTTTAAATTTACTTTGAAATTCAATAACTTTTTGATTCAATTCATCCTGATTAGGATTCTCATTATTTGTGAGATAATTTTTCAGGTTTTCAATCCATTCACTTCCATGAACTGCAGCAGATCTAAAATTATACATTTTTTTAATAAATTTTTGAATATCCCAGAATTCTTCATTAGATTGAGCAAAAACTGATGCAAAATTTGTTCCAAGTTGGAATGTTACATATTTAGTCTGTTTACAAGTATAAAGAGCTTCAAAAAAAGTAAATGCATCCACAAGGAAATATAAATCTATACTTTGATGTTGGTAAAATCTAAAATAACTATCAATTATGATATAATATTCTTCGGGATGACTTTGCTTTAACAATGAATATGAATTCATGGAATTTTCATAGGTCTCCTTGGAAAGATGAGATCTGTTTCCCGGACTTTTATGAAGTTTATTAAAATAATCAACTTTTAATTCAAACCACCATGGAAGTTTTATTAAAACTCTATCCCATTTGTATTCTATCCCATTAAGATAAAGAGCACATACAAATAATCTGATTTCGTTTAATTTTTCATTATAGTTTTGCGAATATTGAATATAATCAGAATTATATCCTAAATCTACCTCATTTTCAGAAAAATATATTTTATGATTAATATTAGTTTTATAATTTAAGACTAAGTTTGAGAAACTTAACCATGAATGCTCATCTGTAATATATATCTTGGATACGTTGTTGATTGTGAAATCTCCTTGATTTATGAAATTATCTTCCCTTGATACGTGATATTCGTCGAGGGGTACCTGAATTAAGACTTCCATCTCATTATTCTCAAGGGCCAAATTCCATTGGTTTAACATTTCTTGGAATATCTCAATTAAAGATAAATTGCTTTCAAAGGATTGATGAAAGATATTATAGAAAAATCTGTAGTATAAACTTGTTAAGCAATTTGAAGTAGAATAGCTTCCAAATATATAACTTAACGATAAAATTTCCGCTCCTTTAAGATTTGGTTTTTTTTTAAAAAAAATCGTTTTAAATAATTCTAACGTATCTGGGTGTATTGAAATAACTTCAATTGATATTACTTTACTTTCTGTAGCAGGGAGTATCATACTTGTAGGAACAAATTCCGTTGTTACATTGTCTTTAAAACAATATTTTTCTGCTAACTCAATAAAAAAATTAAAATCAATAAAAAAATTGTTAGATCCATAATAAATCCTATCATGTTCTAATCCTTTCTTAAAAGTTTCAATATCATTCTCTATTTTTTTTATGAATTGAATAATTTCATCATTATAACTAATGGTCATAAGCTTTACATTCTGATATTAAGGATCGTAGAATTCAAATTATGAAGAAAACTATTTTTCAACTGTGATTTGGATTCGGAATTTTCGTTATAAATAATCACATACCCAGATTTTTTTATAGTTTTGCTTTCGGTTAATTAATTGATGTTTAGTTGACAATTTAAATTTTTCCTTTATACGCCCTAAAGCTCAATATTATTCATTATTCTTTCTTGCATTATATTAACATTTTATTTAAATTGGTTGTACCTTGATTTATATTTCATTCTTAATATGTTAATTTTATTTTTGTGTTTAATTTAAAAATTCATTAATTCTTGTTGTAAAGGATGATTTATCCATCAATTTTACTGGATTTTTTTCTATTGCATTTTTTATAAAAAATTTAGATGTTATTTACAGTATTAGAACCTCCTTTACTAAATGGAATAATATGGTCGTATTCAAGATTTTCATTACTTCTACAATAACGACAACAACCATTATTTTTCCTTCAAACCTTTCTTCTCAATTGTGAAGAATATTTCTTCGCTTGAAATATGAATAGGGGTGTGAAAGTGCCGATTCGATAGGTCTTAAAACTTACCGTTAAATTGTCATGTATTAGTTTTCAGCAAAATATTATGGTGAAGTTCATATAGGAACAAAACATTTAGACGTATTTAAAATTGGCAATCAATGGCATATTGATGATGGAACATTTATGGAAGCAATAAAAAGCCATCAAAAACAAATGAAGCTAAGGAAAAAATATACTGAAGATTATTCCAAAGGTATTTATTATGGAGTTGTAGGTGAAGTAATTAAAATGGAAGGGGGGGGATATAAAAATTATGAAGGTTTTATATACTCTTGGAGTGATTATTCAAGAACGAGAAAAAAAAGTGATGGTAAATGGTATTGTAGACGATGTAGTTCAATAGCTAAGAAAGAACATAATAAAATGTGTTTTATAAATAATGATTATCACATCTGTAGGGAAGAATGCACACTCAGTAAGATTTATTGCCAAAATTGTAAAACCAAAATTGATTTCTAAAATAATTCAAAATTTTTTGAGAAAGAAGTGATTTTGCCTTTCTTGAGATAGATCCATTGAAATTAGCATAATTTACTTAATAATCTTTTGTTGAGAATCAATATTCTCTAATTATTTAAAGAAATAAATAAAAAGTTGGTAAATTATGTTTTTTAAAGCGTCTTCTTTTGTAAGAATAATTATAATAAAAGTTTAGAGTCAATTTTTTTTAAAAATGAACTATCCTAGCTCTTCTCTATTCTGTAATTTTTCATACTTACATTATTGTCATAACTTTACTGAGCCTCAGGAAATTATATTCAAATTGATTGGATAGACACTTAATTGATTTTAAACAAGGTAAATTTATATTTGTAGAATATTTTTTGAAAAAAAACTCTTATTTTAGAAAAATACGATTTTTTTTTACATCATGAATGAGGATGATTTAATAGAGTTAGATATTTATATTAATAAAATATCAAAGTATTATTTTGAGGGAGGGTTATATGAAAGAAGAAGATAAAGACGATGCGCTTATTCTTGGTGGTAGTTTACAATTTATTTATGAAATTTCTAAAGAAATTCTAAAGACTCCGAAAAATGAATCTGTCTTTGAATTTTTAGAATCTGTAAAAGACAAGGTTAGAACTCCATTGGAGAATGATCCGTTTCTTAAAGATATGTATAATGGTGCAGATGTAGTAAAATACGGTAAAGCTTTTGTAGATTCAATAAGAAATTTATTTAAGAAAAAGGAATGATTTGAAATTTAAGTTATTGTTCATTAAATTCATTTTATAGTAATTTGAAGTATGTTCCATGACCATCTCCTATTATTTGTGAAGAAGTGGACCAACCTTAATTAATAATATATACGATTTTTTAGTTTTATATAGACGATTAGAATTATCAATATGAGTTTTAGCCATATTTTAGATAAAACAAATCTCAAGTAATTAGAAGATGTTCTAAATCATTTGTCGAAACTAATTAGAATCAGTAAAACATATATTTCTATTGCATTTATTATAATGTAAGACAAAAATTAACTGAATTAGTGAAATAAACACTTATGGTTAAAGAATTAGATTATTCAAAATTATCAAATAGAAAATTTATAGAAAGTATTTATGAAGATTTTTCTCAATGGGTTAGGGACAGAAATTTATTATTCAATAAATTTAACCAAATCTCTGAAAGTCTCTCTAGATTTTTAATAACATATATATTTGATGATGAAGAATCATGTGTAAAAGTAATGAATTGTTTTAACGATGTTATTGATGAATGTAATGATATAGATTTTAATGATCCTGCAAATGCTATTGCATTCATCGTAACTCATTTTCTAAACAGATATCACCGATTTCAAAAAATTGGCATGAGACTCTTAAAAAAATTACTTTTCCCTATAAGAACCAAGACATATTTAACCACAGATATTCTTTCTGTAGGATGTGGTCCTGCTCCTTCTTTATTTGCATTATCAGACTTATTTAGCCTTTTAAAACAATATGGAAGATTTGAAAACATTGATAGACTTGAAAATTTAAAATTTAGAACAGATTATGTGGAGATAAGCAAACCTTTTAGAGATTTTCTACACAGATTTGTAGAATACACAAATCCTAGAAAGTTAAATACTCCTACATTATACAAGATTATTTTTCGTCCAATACCTTATCATCATGGGAGTTTTTATAATGCTTTTAATTTACAACAAGAAAAGTCTGAAATTAGAGCCATTAGTAGAATTTTTATGGATGAGGATGATTTTATTGATAAACAAAAATATCTATTTAAATATAATTTAATTATATTCAGTTATTTTATCACTACTAAAGAAATCTTGGATAATTTATTTGAAAAGAATGTAATATTAAATTTCTGTTATTTGTTACGAAGTGGAGGACTTCTTGTGATTGTTGGAGCAAAAGGTTATGAGGAAATATATAAAAAAATAGAGTTAAAATTATCTTCTACTAGATTCACATCTTTTTCTATGAAAAAAAGAATTTTTGAATTAATGGAGTATGATTATTTTAACAAATATGGTACTAAAATAAGGGAATTTAATCAAAAAATATTAAATCGTTTAAAAGAATTAAATAATGATGATAAAATTCAAATAGAAGATTTGGAATTGTTTAAAATTACTCAGAATAAAGAACCTGCCTTTAGTAAATGGCAATTATTAGTCTACCAAAAAGAGAGTCATCGGTCTTTTAAATAAAGGAGCAGAATAGAAAGAATTTCCATCCAAAACACAATTTGAAATGGATTTCTCAATTTTTTCTTACATAATCAAGCGTCTTTCGATATATATTTTTTATATAGATTTCAAGTGTTTCATGTAGGTATTCAATATCTTTATATTTTGTGAGAAATTCGTGAGTTGTCGAATTAATACTGGGTTTTACATTTAGATATTTTAAAAGTGATTTTGAATTATCATAATATTTTTGATCTGCTCTACCATTATTATGTACTATACTATTTCTGCGATGATAAAATTCTTTCAAGATACATATTTCAGAGAAATATAACAAGATTTTAGGTAAAAATCTGTCTAACTTCTTAATTAAATTAACTTGTTGAATATCATAATTTAAATTTGAAAATTCTGCAGATACTTTTTCTAGAAGGTCATCATTAAAAGCTTCCCACATTGATATAAAATACACAATAATCATGTTAAAATAGAAATGGGAACTAACTAAATCTTTAGTTTTTTCATATATAGGTAAATGCTCTAAATCCTTTTCTGATAAGTCTTCCAGAAATTCTAACTCTTCAAAATATCCATTAGATTCATACCTTCTTTTATCTAACCTTTTTCTTGGATTTAGAAACTCATCTTCAATTTGCCTTATAATCAAAAATTTATCCTCCAGGGCTCTTAGATAACTCTTACATGTTTGAGGTATTATTCTGAATTCTAATAAATTTTTTTGAGTCATAATTTAATCTTATTATCTAATTTTTTTTAAAAAATCAGAGTTTACCTCTTTCCATTTTTTTTTAATACAAACCATGCAATTATAAATACTCCCATTAGACCAATTAAGATAAACAAACTAATAATCGCGGGATCGAGCTCAAATTGAGATACATTCTCTTTTTTGCTCGATTTTCTTGAGTTACTTGGTGGTCTAACAACTTTAATTTGTAAGCACTCTGAAGTAAAGTTCCCATATTCGTTAAAAGCAACTACTCTATAATAATACGTTCCAGTTCCTTTCCCCGTTATTTCATATTTATGTGTTGGCCAGTCAAATTCAGGGGTTAAATTATATAGAGATTGAACCGTATTGTCAATCTTATCGATAAAACTTGTAGAGAAATAAACCGTGTAGTTATTAGCATACTCAGATTTAGTCCAAATTAACTCGAAAATTCCATCGGAGTCAGGAGACTCTGCGTTAGAGTATAGTGTGAATGCATCCGCCTTTCTCCTAACGATGATCTCAGAGCAGTTTGAGGTTGTCTGTCCCGCAGGATTGATGGCAACAATTGTATAGTAGTATTCACCGTTGGTCAAACCTTCAATTAGATATGAGTAATTGGTTAAGCCACTAACTACAAGCGTACCGTTATTGTCGATTTTGTAAATATAGCTGGTATGACTGTAAATACTGTAATTATAAACTCCATTTGAAATGGTCCAAGTTAAATTTACTTTTCCATCAGTATCAGGAGTTTCATCATTTGCCGATAAGAAGAATTCTTCAGGAGGATACTGAACTGTAATTTTTAAACAGTTCGAGGATGTGTTTCCATACTCGTTAAATGCGATTGTCATGAAATAATGTATATCTTCGGTTAATTCCTTGCGTTCGAATGTCCGATTTGTGTTTCCCTCAACAAGCTTAGTTAAACTGTAATTATATTTCGTTATTTGTTTGTCATATTGGTATATCGAATAATTTAATGCATCTAAAGCAGGTTGCCAACTAATTGTAAAGTTTCCATCTGGATCAGGAATTCCGGCACTAGATGTAATAATAAATTCGTCGGGTTCTGGCGAGAATTTTGCTAAAAATATATCATAATCTCCTCCTGGTGTTTGCGATTTTCCAGTTATAACTTTATTATCAGCTTGGTCTATTGCAATATTGTACCCTTCATCTTCCAAACCCCGCGTCCACAATTTATACCATTGGAACTTGCCCGAACTATTGAATTTCACTATAACTACATCTCTATCTATACCTCCATAACTTTCCGTGTAACCTGTGATATAGGTATTATTTTTTGAATCTAACACAATAGAATACCCATAATCTTGCTCACTTACCTGCCAAGACTCATTAAACTGCAAATAACCAGATGAATTATACTTGAGTAATGTAATATCGCTGAACCCTTGAGAATAACTTTTGGAATTGCCGCAAACATATACATTGTCATCGTTATCAATCACAAGGTCGTAAAAATCATCTGGAAGGGAGCCTCCCCATGTTTTATTCCATTCTAACATATTAGAACTATTATATTTTAGTAAATAACCATTGCTTATAGCAACTCCAAAACTCGAAGTATAGCCGGTAATATAAACATTACCATGCGAATCGATATCCAAATTTTTACCTACGTCTGTATCTGTTCCTCCAAAATTTTTATACCACTCGAAATTTCCTGTGCTGTTAAACTTTAATAATACGACATCGCCAAATGTACCGTAAGATTCAGTACTTCCAGTAATAAATATATCATCAGTATTATTGATAACAATTCCGTACCCTTTATCATCAAAGTTTCCGCCCCAAGTTCTATTCCATTGATATACTCCATTATTACTATATTTTAGCAGGACAATATCATAATCTGTCGAAGTATTTTTTGCGTAGCCTGTAATATAGAGATTTTGCGAACTATCCATTGCAATCCCATAGCCAATAGAACCTGAAGTATGTTGCCATGTTGATTTCCATTCTTGGTTTCCTGAGCTATTATATTTAGCAATAATTATGTCAAACACTCCCCTTGATGTGTTATACTCTTTTCCCGCTAAATAAGTATTCCCATCGACATCGAATACAATATCTCTTCCAGAATCTTCACCTGTATTGATTAGTGTCTCGTTCCAATCGAGATTAATGGCAAGATTAGGTCGAACAGGTGAATTATGAGAATCAATTGGATTAGAATTATTGAGATTGAAGTTCAAAGGAGCGTGAAATAGACTGCTATAAAATACACTCATGGAAAAAAGCAAAACAAAAACTATGTAAGATTTTTTAAATTTACCTCTCATTTTTCAGCATAGTAAAAATTTGTTATAGATATTTATCTCTACAGTATATATAAAAAAAAAAATAAAGACATATAAAAAGATTTAACTTTTTCTTGTTAAAGAACGAATATAATTTAAAAATATCTTAGAACATATTTAGATTAATACTATTATCAACATAATAGGAATTCAAAATAAAAAAATCAACCTATGCAATATTTATGGGAGAAATAATCATATTTAAATCAAAGATCTAACTAAATAATAAAAAACCATACTCAAGTGATAATCAGCATGAAGTAATGAAACTGAAAAATTTCCCTAACAAAAAGCCAAAACGAAGTAGTCCAATAAGGAAAGGATTTAGATATCAAGATTTACAGGCTCTCCGTTTAGCTTTAGAATTATACATCGAAAAAAAAACTTTAAATTGTATATGGAAGAAGATATTAAGGGAAATTTAGATGACGTTCTTATCTTTATCGATAATCGAATAGAAGCTTATCAAGCAAAGTTTTCAACTAAAAATCGGTAATTGCATGTTTTGCATTAGCGGAGATGCCTGGGAATAGCACCGATAAATGGTAATGGATCGGGGTTGTAATTTAAATACGAAACTGCGATAACACCCTTTATCACCTTCTCAAATAAACAGGAAAAAGCGATATACCACATCTTATCGCTCCACAGAATGAAGTAGGGAGAATGCGATACTATTCTCTATTCTTTATAATAAATTTAATATAAATAATTAGAGAAATAGCTATGAAAACTCTAAATATTGAAGATTCATTAAGAACAATGATATGACTGGAATTGAAGTAACTGTTATCTTTAAAAGATAAAAAAAGTAAATGATTAATATGAATGAAACAGAGTCAAATCAATTTAACGAATTACTCCACTATATTGAAACATTCTATCCAACTTTAAAATATTTGAGACTAAATATAATTGGTATTAAAAATAATGATAATTCATACGATGCTATAGGTGTAAAAGCAGAATTTCTTCATGAGGCAAATCCCGAATCAGAGATCATTCTCGATATCCCTGAATTAGTAATATATCATAGCGTAAAATCCATAGATATTGAAGAGATAAAAAATTTTGTAAAGGATATTAATAACGGAATGATTTTGATTGACAATTTATCATTTGATTTAAAACACTTCAATGATTTCAGCGGTATTCTACTTAAAGGACATAAGGATTATATTTCTGATTTCTATTATCGAACCAAATGGCCTTATTATTTATTTGAGGGTGTTGCCAATGATAAAAGAATTAAAGATTTTTTAAATGAAGAAGACCTAAATAAAGATCTCAATAGACAAGGATATGAAAATTTAATAGAAGTAAGTAAAGAATTTTTAGATTGTAATATTGGATATGACTGGCCATTTCGCTTCTATTTGATAATCCCTATCAAAATTTTAGCAGAATTTGAAATAGTTAATAGGAGACTTATATTTAATCTAGAATGTCATCGTTCAATCAAAATAGATGAACTTGAAATTGCTACAAAAATAGAAGCCGAATCAAGACAAAGATTAAAAATCAAGTTCAATCCCGATGACAAAATATCTGAAAAAAAAGATATCTTCTATTATAAAAAGATTGAACATATACAAGCTGAAAGGATAGAATTTATTAAAATTTGGGTTTCATACCAAAATGAGCAAATAGATCAATTCTCAATTAGCTACCTTAAAGATGGGAAAAAGATTGATGAAATTAATAAAAAGTTAAAAAAGCTAGAAAAAATCATAGAAGATTTAAAGAATCAGCTAAAGGAGGCAACAGATGAGAACGAAATCTATGAAATAAAATGGAAACTTAAAGATTCATATAATTTAGCTAAGGATAAATATCATTTATTAGAGGTCTGGACTAAAAAGACTCAGGATGAAAATTATTTTAAATGTCTTTATAATGAAATTCTTTATTATGAAAGATGTTTAAAAATGCTTAAGAATAAGCATGGTACAGAGAGGATTGATTACAGACATTATCTCATAGTTGCGTATCTTGAAAATATTTATTTCCCCGACAATGAATATCCCCAGAAATTCAATGAGTTTCAAGGTTCGAAGTCTTTTAGGGATATAAGAATTGAAATGATTGTAAATAATATTCAAAACGCTCAAAAAAATTTAAAGCTCTTAATAGAACATCATAAAAAGAATGTAGATTATAAGAGTTTATTTATTTACTATGAATTATTAGGAGATTTGGAAATCCATGTCTTTTGTTATTTCCAAGAATTTGAATCTATATCAGTTCGGGAATCACTTTTGAATGCATTTCTATATTATAGGATCTCAATTTGGCACAAAACTCAACTTGAAAGGTCAGACCCTAAAACTTATTTCGATGGATTACATGGTTGGGAAAGTCATAGCATTTTCCATGATTTTTACAGAAAATTAAGGGTTTCATCTATAACTGATGTAAGAGATAAGGAAAAAAGACTTCAACTGAAGTACCCATTAACTCCAGATGAGCATACAGAATTAAATAACCTATTAATGAGGGAAATAAATGGACAATGAGTTCAGTTCTTTTAATAATATAATAACCAAAATACAAGAGAAACCTAAAGGGGAAGGGTTACTAAAAAGACCTCTTGAACCAGAAGATATTTCCACTGATGGTTTTCGCACGATTACGACACATATATGTAAAGAGATTAACTCTGACTTCTATAATATCGAAGGGGAAGTTATCCAAGGCTTAAAAATCCCCGTAAATTTTCTTTCAAAAATTCAAGATTATGATAATATAAAAATTAAACCTGAAATAAATAAAAGATTGTATAAGATAGGTCAAAACGGAGAACCTATACAGAAAGAGGGGATATATATTTTTTATGATCATATAACCCCTTCAATTAAAAAAAAGATTTATATTGGTGAGTCTAATGAACTACTCACCCGTCTCAAAAATCATGAAAAGAAAAAAGAGGGAGATTTCTCATCGGTGCTTATAATCACAAGCTTGACTGATATCGGTAAAGATAGATTGAAAGTAATTGAATCTAGACTGATAGGTAAGTTTAAAGATTCTCCTACTTTGGAGGCGCTTAATAAACAAGAAAAAACTAAATTTAATATAGACATTTTTGACGATTCAATAGTTAATAAGTACCTAGATATAATTTCTGATTTAATAGAAAGAAATTGTTAACAAAATCTCTGAGAGGAAAGATGGAGTATTGCATCATCAATATCCTCACAATAAAAATTTTATAGTAGGTCTTTTCGAATCCAAATTCTCCTAACTTATATAATTAAAATTTCCTTTAATTTTATTAATTACATAGAAAACTCCAATTTGACACCCTTTGTCGCCTATTTTCCCAAATTAATCTGAATTCCCGTTAGTATCATCAGTTTGAACATACTTATGACACCATACTTTAGCATAGGTGTGTTGTGCCATTAAAAAAGCAATATATCGTTTCCACTTATTCGAACTATTATCCTTTTCTTTCTTTTGTAGAAAAAGCTCAAACCATTTATCTATTATTCGAATTAGAGAGCTTTCAATGGAAGATCTAATAATTTCTTCACTAATTAAATTAATATCATTATAAAATAGACAGATTGTCTGGAGTGGTAAACCTCCTGCTCTAGTTAAAGTGTTTGCACACACAATTTCAATATCAGCTATATCATCTAGTATTATTTTATAATCATCAACATCCCATAAAAAGAAATTCGCTTCTAATTTAGGTAGGATAACTACTTCATGAATTATTACTTGCCCTTTCTTTTGAGTTAATTTAAAAGCATTATACAAATTCTTAACTCGAGTATCTATGTCAGGTAATTCATGAAAAACATTAATAAAAAAAATTAGGTCTGCATAATCAATTTCGGATTCATTTATTTCCGCCTTTGGGTCATGAAATTCAAGACCCTCGCATTCTCTACACCGTTCTACAATAATCTCCCAGTATTCCTCATTAATTTCAATTGGGATATATAAAATAAGTGATGAGATTCCGCTCATTTTTATTGCTTCAATTAAGTCACCTTTTCCCGCTCCGATATCCATTATTCTTAGCTTTCTTTCTGGATTACGCTGAATATGACCAAGAATGAACTGAGCCATTTGTTGAATTTGTGGATCCCCTTCTGTTCTTTGAATTGCTTGTGGAACCTTAAAACACTCCAGAAGATAAGATATCATATTTAAAGATTCTTTACTACTCTTGATTTCAATCCTTTTTACATAATTTAAGAAATCTTCCAAAATATCAGCAAGAAGATAAAACGAATAAGTAACTCTTGTCTCAAAAAAAGGATATTCTCGAAGTCTATGAACTTCATTTAGTAAATTGGTTCTATATGGATCTGGGATCGCAAATCTATGGATAAATGCCTCTATTTTATTAAGTCCCCAATTAATTGCATTCATTTCATGATCAGTAATCAATTGTATTGGTGTTATTAGAGAAATTTATTCTCTTATTTCATTTTCTTCTTCAGATAATAACATACAATAATATAAAGTAATCAATTCGTTTAATTTTTATTCAAAAAAGTAAATAAAAAATTTGTACTGAAAACTTTGCCTTTCGATTATCTCGGGAAATATTAATCTTTTATTCTCTTTCTTCTTAAGTACTATAGAACAATGATACCACCTTCATCGCCTTCTTAATTACCATGCAAAATGCGAACACCCTCTGTCGCTTCTTCATATAAAACTTTCAAATCTCTTCAGAATTAAGTGAATCCAACTGATTGTGTTGATGAATATATTAGGAGTTATATCCGAATCTTGAGGTGTGGTAAGACACTTCATTAAAAGTTATTGTTCTATAAATTTAATATTAAAATAATAATTAACGGCTCACCTCAGTTGAAAGCAATTGGAATAATTCACGGTGATGATTTTCTTCCAGATAGTTATTGTATAAAAGAAGATGGATTACTATTTAGAGAGATTTCAAGTTGTCATTTCAAAATGGTTGAATATAAAAATATTCCTTATCAAATGTTTTCAGTCCAAACATTAAATAATAAAAAAATTTAACTTTTTCTTGTTAAAGAACGAATTTAATTAAAACTCAGAAATTTTTTACTAAGATCTCCTTTCTATATTACCGATTTTTTAACCCATTAAGTCTGGAATAAGTATCCATATAATTATTCTGAGAATACCCTTCCTTTATGATCACTATCAAAACCAAAATTTTCAGAGATTTTTCTACATTTTTCTAAAATAAATAATGCTAAACTAAATTTAGATTGATCAATTATATGTGGTTGATTAAGTTTTAGAATACCTTGATTTTTTAATTTGTGAGTCCCATATCCTTCAATAATCAATGGCCTCAAGGGAAATACTATCGTATAAAATGGAATTTGAATCCAAATAAAATCGTGGTCATCAAAATTAGATAAACCAAAACCAACTGAACGATAAATAAATAGTTCTATATAATCATTAATGTATTCATCATCAATTTGAAAATTGGAGGGTATAAGATAGTGATTGGTTTTAAGTTTTTTTGATTTACCTGTTAAAAATTCTTTCCAAGTTCTTTCATACCATTTTAAATAAGCAGGAGCATCAGGGTTTTCTTTTAAATAAACATATATAGCTCGCCAACCTAATGAGACTATGAATTTTATTAATCTATTATCGTATCTAACTGTTTTTTTAATGTTTTTTATCGTTGCTTGGTATATTAGAGAAGAAAAATAAGTTTCAAAACGGCTAAAGTGTGTCTCACAATCTGAGCATAATAAATATACTTTATATCCATCTTGAGTGATTTCATTATCTATACCTCTGAATCGAGGAATATTACTTTTTGTCGTCTTTTTAATCCATCTATAAAACATTTTAGATATTACATGACTCTCAACTAATTCTTTAGATTGTCCACACAACGCACATTCTGGAAATTCTATAATTTTAGTATACTCATTTCCTTTTTTCTTGATTTTGGATATTTTTATGGTTCCCATTAAATTTACCTATTTTACTAATTCAGTTAATCTCATTTTGTTTAAGATTAATATATATGATATTTCTCTTCCTTTTCAGATATATCTTATTAATATAAAGCTTTTTTTTGGTAGGATCTGGTGGAATTGTAGTATACAATAATTCTCATCAAAAAGTTATTATTCATAATATTATTTAAAAGCTTTTATTATCCATTAATTATTCCAAGAAATCATTTAGGAAAGATTCCGAAGATTTAATTAATCTTTCTTTTCTTTCTGAGATTTCACCAAATAAATAGTATTTTTGCAAATGATACTTCAAGTTAACTTAAATTGAGAAATAAGATAATACATAGTGGGGCAAAAGGTGAAATTTTAAAAAATATATCTGAAATAACACAAATAAACAATATTTTTGATAGTAGTATTGATTCCTATTATTACGCTCAAGAATTAATGGAGGATATTTATTATGATCGTTAACGAAAGAGAAAAAGAATTTTCTTTATCTTTTTTCCCCCGAAAAATTAGATGGCACCACGACGGGATACTAATGAGAAAAAGAAAATCAAAACAAGTACTCAGATAGTTTTTCTATAATATCTTCGATGGAATCTTCTTCTAAACCATTTGGTAGAGGGATCTCATTACTTAAATCCATTAATTCCACTCCTGGGAATGATCTATTAACATTATAGTAATAGGGTCGATCTTCTTTTTTTATATTTTTGTTTATTAATTAGGATTATTTTCCTGAAACCTCCTAACAATTGTGCTTTTTTAAAAAGATATTTTAGATGAAAGTCGGCTTCTGGAAATGAATATCCGATAAATACTAAATTCCGAACTTTACTTAGATGGTTTTCAAGACTAATTAATATATTTCTTATAATGTAATTATGTAATTCTTTAAAGAAGGAAGGAGGTACAATAAGAGCTGAAAGTATGCCACCATCGCAATATTTACATGAAACTTCAGAACCATTTAAAATTTTATTATAATGTTCCATTGCAATATTCTGATCACCCCCAGATATCCTAATACCACACGATTTACAATATAACCAATTTAATGAACCATGAGGTTTAAGTAATTTTATCGTATTAGCCGTGGGAATAGGATATTGGATTTCAGTACAATAATCTATATTATTTCTATACCCTGATCTAAGATCATATAGAGCACTATCGAGAAGGATATCATAATTGACATTTAGAAAGAAATTTTGATTAGCAAATCTATTCATAACTTCATTATTCTCAATATCATTTTGTTTTTTCTTAAAAGATTCATATAGAGTATTTATAAATTTTTTATTTATTCCGGGCGCTTGTTTTAATTTTTTATCCAAAACTATGGCTATAAGAGCTATTAATCACTCTGAATAATTTCTTAACCTTTTTTGAGAAAAACCTTTAAAACTCTCGTCTCTAATAAGAGCAAAATGTATCAATCCCATAACTTCGTTAAAAGTTGGATAATAAAAATCTTTTTTAGGTTCTTCCTTAATTGGATATAACTTATTTAAGAAATCTCTTATTTCTTCAATGATGGCTGGTTTCAATTGAATATTTTGATATTCCTTACCACCATCTAATAAATCAAAGATTTCAGAAAATAATTCATTTTGTAAGGGGGCCTTATCAGCCTTAGAAGCTCCAGCACCGAATATGAATATCGTTTTTTGTCTCATATTTAACATATTACTTTTGTAGATATATTACATTTTCGATAATAGTGCAAGTTAGAATGTAATATTAATTTTTCCCGAGTAATGAAATGGGTACTATGAAGGGAAACTGCAATTATCAGTGTTAATGGGGAAAGAGATAAACCATCTCCACTTCCATATTTTTTTCATTTTACAAAATCATTATATATTTTTAATTAGAATTTTAATTTCATTATCTAAACGACTCCAAAACCTATCATTTAAATAATAAAAAAATAATAAATATTTATAAAAATAAAAAAATCTTATGAAAAGAGTTCATAATTATGGCAAATAATCAGATTTTTATTGGTATTGGAATAGGAATAATAATAATGAGTCTCTTAATGATCTGTATATTCCTTCAACATAAACATGATATAGGGAAATTTTTATCCAAAGTTGAAAATTATTCGGATGGTTTTTCAAAGGACACTGTTATATTTGAAATGAAAAGGCAAAAAAGCGTGCTTAATATTCTTATAGTATTTCCTGCAATCATGTTTACAATATCTATTATGATATATACTATATTAGCTTAACAATCGTGATTAGATATTCAGCACTAATTAATACATTTCATTATTATAAAGTTTCATTTTCCTCTTTTTTATATAGAAATATTCCTTTTTTTCCACCTATTTCTGTTATATTTAAAATAATAGTATCTTTATGTTTCCAGTTTAAGTTATATCACAGAATATGGATGGTTTAAAATGGTAAAAGTGGCGGTGGTTGCCCCAATTTTACTGGATCTATATAGAAAAGGTCTTACCCCTCATGATATTATAAATAAAAATCATCCTGATATG
>SDBV01003376.1_pt1 | contig 23608 bp, 24 predicted proteins | sample 2277081 | NCBI WGS metagenome assembly SDBV01 (sample SAMN10402039, study PRJNA504765) | marine sediment metagenome | isolation source: marine sediment core GS10_PC15, 223 cmbsf | place: Arctic Ocean: Southern Knipovich Ridge | collected 2010 | reverse complement strand
AACTATACAGGAGAGGGATGAAAATAATACAATAGAACGAGAGTACACATGGGGAATAGATATGGCTGGAGGAATCGGAGGGCTGTTGAATCTTAAACAGAACAGTCAAGACTATAGCTACCTCTATGACGGCAAGGGGAATGTTATGAATGTAGTAAAAGATATCGATGAATCAATTGTGGCGAGCTACAGGTATGACATCTATGGGATGCCGCTTAAGACGGTGGGGACATTTGATCAGCCGTACAGGTTTTCGACCAAGAGATATGATACAGAGACAGGCCATTACTATTACGGCTACAGGTTCTACAACCCGGCAATTGGTAGATGGATAAACAGAGACCCGCTTGGAGAAACCGGGGGGATTAATTTGTATGGGTTTGTGGGGAATAATCCGGTTAATTTTGTTGATCCTTATGGGTTGATTAAATGGTCAACAGTTGGCAAGGGTGCTCTTGCTACATTTGGTGGTGGTGTTGCTGTTGTCGGTGGTGCACTTGCTTCATCAACTGGCGTAGGTGCCATAGGAGGCGTACCTGCTGTATTAGTAGGATCTGCTGGTGTCGGGTGGGGAGTTTCACAAATAATTGCAGGATTTTTAGATAATGAAATACCCTTCATGGGAGTTAAAGAAGCTGTAATCAAAGGGTCAACAGAACCTGGTTTATTGCAGGATGAACTTCTTGGCTTAAACTCACTGGGCGACATGCTATTAACAGGGAGAACTGCACCTACTGATATTGGAAAGATAGCTAGTGTTATACAGAGTGGGTATTCAATTTACAATTCCGGCTCTACAGTAGTTGACGCTATTAATGGTGCTAGTTCAGGATCGACACAGTGTTCCGAATAACTATTTAAGGTTAGGGGGTTTAATTTATGAATTTTATTTTTCCAGTTTTATTTATTTTGTTTGCAATATTTTTTTTAATTCTTTCTAAAAACAAGAAGAATTACCAAAAACTTATTGAAAATAACGGTGAAAAGTTCGCTAATAAGATTAATAAGGGTCTTAAAGTATGCGGCTATTTGTTATTGATTTGCTCGCTATTTTGGTTAGCAGTCAATTTTTATTAGTTGTCGTTCAATGAGAATCTTTTGGGTTAATTAATAGATTAACTTTCGATTTCATCAGACTGTTAATAAAAACTCTTTGTATATTGGGCTAGATCAATAAATAATTGGGATCTACATACGAACGGGGTCAAACCTTCAAAATTCATTTTCAAGACAATGCCCTCATTAAAACAAAAGCAATGTAATTCTTTAACAACTAAAGATTGATTTAAAGGAACAAGGAACTGGATTCCCACCTTAGTCAGGGCTGACAGGGAAGATAGCAGTGAAGGGATGAATTAATAAATTTAATTAGCAGGGGAAACTAGGACATGGCAAGACAGTTGAGAGTAGAGTTTGAAGGTGCATATTACCATATAACCTCCAGGGGCAACCGGAGAGAGCATATATTTTTCAATAAACAGGACAAAGAGAAATTTCTGGAAATACTTAAACGAACAAAAGACAGATACGGATATCTTCTGCATGCATATGCATTGATGGACAACCACTATCATCTGTTGATTGAAACACCGAAAGCAAATATTTCAAAGATAATGCAGAACATAAATACGAGTTATACGGTTTATATAAACAGGAAATATAAAAGATATGGGCATCTGTTTCAGGGCAGGTTTAAAGGGATCATCGTGGATAAGGAATCATATCTTGTTGAGTTAAGCAGATATATCCATTTAAATCCTGTGCGGGCCGGGATTACGGAAAGACCGGAGCAGAGTAAATGGACAAGCTATAAGGCTTTTATAAATAAGAAAGCAGGCAACGGTATGGTTACAACTGAAGACACACTAACATATTTTTCGGAGAAGAGAGATGACGCAGTTAAAGCATATAAGATGTTTGTGGAGTCGAACATTGGAGGCGGGGATAATCCTTTCGAAGAAGTGGAAGCCGGGCTCGTGCTTGGCAGTGATATTTTTATCGAGGGCATGCTGGATCTTCTGAGCAAGTTAAATAATGACTCGGAAATCCCGCAGCTGAGACAATTACGAGTTGATGTGCCTGCGGAAAAAGTCATAAAGTGCTGCAGCAGGTTCTATGGCATGAAAGAAGAAGAGCTGATTGGCCGGGGCAAGGGAAAAATTGAGAGGCAGCTCGCGATATATATGACCAAGGTCAATAGCAATAATGGGACTAACAGGGAGATCGGGGAGTATTTTGGAATAAAAGGTCCAGCAGTGAGTGGAATTATTAAAACCGTTGAAAGAAGGATAATTAAAGATAAGGGATTGAGGAAGGATATGGAGATTCTGACTGAGAGCATGAAAAATGAATTTTGAAGGTTTGACCCCGTTCGTGACCCCGTTCGTTCGTATCTGCCTTATTCACATCCTCCCCCGCTTGGTGCGACTGTATGCTTATAAATTCCCAGGTAGATTTTCACTTCATTGTTTATAGCATAAATTTCACCTTGTGTGTAATGAAAAAGCATTGTGTCCTTTGGTAACTTCTCTTTGATATTACCGGTTTTTCCCGGGAGATTGAATGTGCCCGATTCACATGACTCTATAGACTCACCACTTTCAACAACTAATTTGTATCCCGGGTCAAGTATCATTTCTCTTTTTAAGGATTCAGCATTGTTCACTAACGCAAAAACAGCAACGGATAAAGCCAACATTAATATCTTTATTATTCGCATGCTCCCCCCCCCAGGCTACAATTGTTAATAAATTACAGTTAGTTAAAATTAATTTTTTACTATTATTTTTTTACACCTTTCATGAACAACTCTTTTGAAAATTGCAATAAGATACATCTTTCTTAATTTAATACTGAGCAACATTCGTGCCATCAAAATAAACATTAAATAACAACGGGTTAAATCAAGGGATAAAATTAAAAATGTCTGTTTGGCAGTACCCATTGCCAGTATGACATAAAAATTTCTTATTTTATCTGTATATTCACCTGCACTTCCGAGCTTCCGAGCTACCCCGCTTCCGCGCTTGTTTCCTTTTTTCGAATTCCCCAGTAAATAGCTGAGGAGACCATCCCTGATATAGCAGCGGGCGCATAAATAGACATAAGATCAAAAGCAATATAATCATCCATCGCGCTCATGTCATAGCCGGCAACATGGAATCCTATAAGTAAGCCGGTTATAGTCCCGATAAGGGTTCCGGCAATAAGAACTACCGGCAGGGTCAGAAACTTTTTGCGTGATAAGATCAGAACGGCGGGCAGACCTAACAGCAGTGCGGCTGCGTAAGCAATTGGAGTTGCAAAACGAAGTAATCCAGGCAAAGACAGTATATCAATAAAGCTCCTCGGCTCCATCGCGAGTCTGTCCCAGACATGAAATGAAACCGGGGCCCCCAGCGGGGCAATAAGCCAGGCTATTATATTTCTCCATCGCATAATATTATATTTTATTTTTTATTATTCTAATCTGTTGTTAATCTATTTACAATGGGGCGCTGCCCCAAACCCCGGGTTGCCCTTCCGGCGGAGGAACTTTTTGAACGCCCAAAAAGTACCCAAAAAGGCGCCCCCCATAAAGGCACCGAGTTCTTAACGGCTCTTCAGTCCGCTTCCGGGGAATTTGTTCGAACTCGCTTCGCTCAAACATGAACAAATTACTACCCCCCTCCAGCTCCCTTCATCACCTAAACTCGCTAAATAGGGGGGAGGAAAGACAATTACTAATTATCAATTACAAATTAGGAGAAAAGACAAAAACAAAAAAGAAACTACTTCATTAATGACTATTTTATCGAAGTCTTCATCTTTTACTTCCGAGCTTCCGCGCTAATCTGTGTTACTGTATTTCATGGAGCAGACAATAATTGAAATTTACAAAAAGCTTCCGGGTACAAACTGCGGAAAGTGCGGTGTGGCCACCTGTATGGCCTTTGCCCGGAAGGTGAAGGCAGACGAGGCGCAATTGACCGGCTGTCCTTTTATGGATGAAGATGTCTCACAGGACCTCCCCTCCCCCGGACAGGATTCTTTTAGTAATTATGAACAGGTGAGCGATGAACTTGAGAAAGAGGCAATAGCAGTTAACTTCAAGGAGACGGCTGAAACTATCGGGGGAACCTATAATGCCGCAGGCGGCCGGGAAACGATCAGGCTCAGGATGATTAACAGGGTATACGAACTGCGGAAAGAGGGTTTGTTCGAGAATAGTGAGTACTGCCCTGATCCATGGACAAAGATTATCATTTATGATTATGTGCGCAGAAAAGGAAGCAGCCCGCTGACAGGTGACTGGATTACCCTCGGGCACTTCCCTCATACGGCATCACATGTAAAGGCCTTCCAGGGCAATGCTGAAAAGAAGATAGCCGCCGCCTTCGGGAACGACCTTGATGGATTGAAAAAGCATTGTGCGGAAATGGAAGGAGTCGAGGGTGAAGGCAAGACAAAGGCGGACTATTTCTGCACCTTTCACCTTCTGCCCCATCTGCCCCTTTACCTTTCATTCTATGCGGCTGATGAAGAGTTTGATGCTGAATGCAAGATCTTATTTGACAGCAGCGCCGAAGATTATATAGATATCGAGTACCTTGCGTATCTTGTAGAAAGGTTTGTGGAGACGATAGTTCGGAAGAGCGGAAGTAAAAGATAACTACAGAAAGATACAGACAATTGCGAATTTCGAGACAATAGCGCGTAAGCGCTGAAGTCAGAGCCGTTACTTCTGCGCTTCCGAGCTTCCCCGCTATTTTTTTGAAATTGTCTTTATCGTTTAAAACGGTTATGATTTACAATAAAATAATAATTAACCAATAACGCAAAAAATTTACTCCCCGGGAGGCAAACATGAAAAGACGAATAGGTCTGCATAGCGATGACCGTCCTAAAAAGTGGTACAACATTCTGGCTGATATTAAGATGAACCCGCCGCTGGGCCCGGATGGCAAACCGATTGGGCCGGACAGCCTGGCACCGGTTTTTCCGATGAACCTTATTGAACAGGAGGTAAGCCAGGAACGCTGGATCGATATTCCCGAGGCTGTCCAGGATGTTTATTCCATGTGGAGGGCAACGCCTCTTATCCGCGCGCTCAATCTGGAAAAAGCCCTGGGTACTCCCGCGAAAATTTATTTAAAAGATGAGAGCGTCAGCCCGGCCGGCAGCCATAAGCCGAATACCGCGGTAGCCCAGGCCTATTACAATAAGGAATTCGGGATCAAGAAACTGACCACAGAGACCGGTGCTGGCCAGTGGGGAAGCGCCCTCTCTTTTGCGGGGAGCCAGTTCGGCCTTGAGATAGAGGTCTACATGGTCAGGATAAGCTTTGACCAGAAGCCCCACAGAAAAACTCTCATGCGCGTATGGGGCGGGAAATGCTACTCAAGCCCGACAAATATGACAAAGGCCGGCAGGGCTGTCCTGGAAAAAGATCCGGACACCCCGGGAAGCCTGGGCATAGCTATCAGCGAGGCAGTTGAGGCCGCTGTATCAGATCAGTCAGGCGCTACCAGGTATTCACTGGGAAGCGTACTCAACCATGTCATGCTTCATCAGACCGTAGTAGGACAGGAAGCTAAAAAACAGCTTGAGAGTGTCGGAGATTATCCCGATGTCATAATCGGCTGTGCCGGCGGCGGCAGTAATTTTGCCGGACTTGCATTCCCCTTTGTCTATGACAAGATCAATGGCAAAGAGATCGAAATTCTCCCGGTCGAGCCATTGGCCTGCCCTACCCTGACAAAGGCGGCTTTTGCTTATGACCACGGTGATGAAGCGGGCTACACCCCCCTTCTGGCCATGCACAGCCTGGGCCATACTTTCGTGCCCCCGCCGATCCACGCGGGAGGATTGAGATATCACGGCATGGCCCCCACAGTCAGCCAGCTGATAGTATCAGGACTCCTTGAGCCCAAAGCAGTATCTCAAATCGAGGCTTATGAGGCCGGTGTTCAATGGGCTTTGACAGAGGGCATCGTACCGGCGCCCGAAACAAACCATGCCCTCGCACAGGTCATTAAAGAAGCAAACAGGGCCAAAGAGGAAGGCAAAGAAAAAGTTATCCTGGCAAATTTCAGCGGTCACGGCATGCTGGATCTTTCGGCATACGAGAATTTTCTGGACGGTAAACTCGAAGAAGTAGAACTCCCGGCAGAAGTATTGGAAAGGGCCGCATCTGTGACAGCACAGTATCCGAAACCGGAGATTTTTAAATAAACTTGTTTAGTTAAAACAAGCGGGGAAGCGTGAAAGCGCGAAAGTTAAAAGATAAAGATAACTGCAGAAAGATACAGATAATTACGGATTAAAAAAAGGCGCGCATTAAGGATTGTATCATGCTACCCGAACCATGGTACATTTCAACTGGCAGGCTAGTATGACTTCCTCCGTTCTGAGTCACGACGATTCTGAGACACTATTACGGGCTTATATTTTTTATCATTTATTTCATATGACATAGCTTTTATAAGGGCACGCCGCATGATACTCCAGTATTCATGGGCCTTTGATGTATTAACAGACGGGAGTTCCACGGTATAGGTCGGTATTTTTTTCTCGTTCCCGGCATAGTTGCCCAATGAGCCGGGGTAGAACCTGAAGTCTATAAATCTCAGAAACCTTTTAGTGTGTCTTTGCATCCTTAACCCAACATGCTTCGCCCTCCGTTCCACGCGCAGGAGGTTGTTATATTTCCGGTCTCCCGGTCCATCAAAATCAAGAAATCCAAGCGGCGCATGGAATGAGAGGATTTTATCCGGCCTATACTTATCGATCAGAAATTCCTGCATCCTGGTCTCTACTTCAGTACCCGCACTCTTGCCGGGATACCTACGGGGGTCACTTTTCCGGGACCACAGTTTATGCGCTTTCCTTCTCCAGTCCTTTGTCGGCAGGTTTCTGTTTACATCTATACCATTAGCGTTTACCCTCGTATTCATGAAAAAACCGTCCGGGTTGACTATCGGGGCAACAACTAATTTAAATTTATCCATTGACTGCTTATTATCAAATAGAATTTCTCTCACCAGTTGAAAGCATTGATAAATAGCTGTAGGTTCATCCCCGTGAACACCACAGAGAACAAGATTAACAGGAACGTTAGAGTCCTGATCTTTAAATCCGAATTCCTGGTATAAAAGAGGATTACCATTGCTGGAATAATCATATGTCTCCCATCGGTTCGGATTGCATATAATTCTGTTCCAACCGAATTCCTGAAATTTGGAATTCACTTCAGAACAGAACTGTTTTTTAGTTTTTTTTGTTGATTGTGCTGATGCGGTGCCCGTCCATCCACTCAATAACAGAATGGTACAAAACAGGAATGAGACAAGTGTTATCCAGGTATTCCTAAAGTTTTCCATTATTCAACGATCTCCTGTTAATCCCTGTTTTTTGTAAGCACATCCAATATTTTAAAGTCGCATTCAGGTTACTTTTATATGCCATGGCTCAAATCGTACGCCAACATGGTTATCGAGTTCATAACGGAGCTTTAGATAACCCAGGTCGCAGAGGTTCTGATAAGTATCAGTTGTAGTAAACTGCTCCGTGAAGTTCAACGCTCCAAATCCTGCGTGGCCAACATCAAAATCACCATTTGCATGAAAAGAGTACCCCGGAGGCGCAATTGAGCGTGAGGCAAGAGAAAGATTTCCTTGATTCTTATACGCCTTGTTTAAAAAAAGCAGAAACTGTTTCATGACACCCCTCACACCGGAAGTCAGCGTAACATTCTCACCTGCCTGATGTCTGATTTTGTTAAAGATATCAAATGAACGGCCCTTGTATAGATAGTTTCCCTGCTCTGGAATATAAATGACATCACGTTTATTAATTCTGTCCGTAATCCCTGTCAGTGTTTTGTCTCCGAGGAATCCGTAATGTGTTGCATCTCTAGAAAAAAGATCCTCCATTAGATTAAGTTCATTCCTGGAAAACTCTCCAACTAACTCATAATCTCCGGCTAATTTTATTCCTTTATCAAAACCCAGTATATGAAACCGGCCGTGTCCTACAAGTTCTTCAAGTCGGTTCAGTCGCTTGACCATCGATTTAAACGTATAGTAGCCCGCTCTATCAATCCTGATATCATCTCTTTGAGGAGAGTCAAAATGCTTCATTTTATAAAGATAGTCCCTGATGTGATCATCATGCGGACCTGATATCAGAGCAGTATATGCTGCAGCTTTGTTTGCGAATGCTCCAAAAGCCGCTCCGCTGCTCAATGCACTCAAGACAAGGATTTTGAGGAAATCCCTTCGCTTGACATCTTTTTCAGGTAATTGGCTGTTAAACAGCAATTTTTTGATCATTACACTTTATTCGGTATTTTTTCAGAAACTCTTGAGCAAATCATTAGTGCCGGGGTATTCACTATATAAAGCGGGGAAGTAACGGACTAACTTCCCCGCTTCCGCGCTTATTTGCTTATCCGTTTAAGCAAATCACTATTATCCGGATATTTCTCAAGCAGCTCTATCAGCTTTTCCATAGCAGCATCATCATTCATCGATGCAAGACCCCTGTACAATAATTCAAGGCGCCTGAACTCATCCGGCTCAAACAAAAGTTCGGCACGCCGGGTAGCGCTCTTTGCCACATCGATTGCCGGGAACACCCTCTTCTCCGCCAGTTTTTTTGAGAGCACCAGTTCCATATTACCCGTACCTTTAAACTCCTCAAATATAACATTATCCATAGCACTGCCTGTATCGACCAGGATCGTAGCAATGATAGTTATAGAACCCTGTTCCTCTACATTGCGGGCAGTACCAAAAATACGGCGCGGCACTTCAAGCGCACCGGCGCCCACTCCTCCGGACATCGTACGCCCCCTGCCACGGTGCTGTGCGTTATGCACCCGCGCCAGGCGCGTAAGTGAATCAAGCAGTATCATTACATTATGCCCTGCGGCAGCCTCCTTAAAAGCCTCTGCGATAACCTCATCGACAACCTTAATATGATTTTCATGACTACTATCCATAGAAGATGAATATACTTGGGCGCTCACACTGCGCCTGAAATCAGTCACCTCTTCGGGACGCTCATCAACAAGCAGGCAATATACCTTAATGTCAGGATACCCGTTAGTTACCGCATTAGAGATATTCTTTAAAAAAGTCGTTTTACCCAACCCGGGCGATGATACCACAAGGGCGCGCTGGCCCATCCCGATCGGACAGATAAGATCAAGCGCACGCACGGACAGATCATCACTGCCCTTCTCAAGAATAATGCGAGGATGAGGATTTACTGCCGTACCTGAAAGAAACTTTGTCTCCTCAGGTGAAACAACCCTGCGCACCGGCACATTTGAACGCTGCTGCGGCCGTGACTGCCTGCGCCGCGATTTAGTACGATATGAATTCATATATACTCCTTATTTTTTTGATTTTAATAATGGGGGGATATCACCCATTTTCATAATTAGTAATTGGTAATTGCTTTTTATTTTTTCGTAATTAGTAATTAGTAATCCATTCTCCGTAGCACTGCGAAGGATGAATTGATAATTGTCTTTGCCGTGTCCCCCGACATTTGATATATTAATTATAATAATATAACTTAAGAATTAACAAGTATATCTTTACGTTTCCTGAAAGATCAAGCCGTTACGCGCTATTATCTGTATCTTTTAGTAATTAGCAGCTTGTGATTCGTAATTAGTAATTGATAATTCGTAATTGCCTTTTCTTACTTCCGCGCTTATTTGCTTCCGCACTTTCCAGAAGTGCTGACACCGTCAAAAGATTATATGTTATAATCATGTTATAACATTCATGGAGGCTGATATGAAGAGGAAAATATGTGCAATAGGCAACAGCAGGGGAATATCAATCCCTGTAGATGTACTTCAGGAGCTTGAACTCGCGGTGGGTTCCGAAGTAGACGTCAAGCTTGATGATAAGCATTCACGAATAGTAATTGAACCGATCAGAAAAAAGAGAAAATATCCAAAGGGAGTTGACCAGGAATTCGTTTCACAGGTAAATGATTTTATAGAAAAGTATGAGCCTGCATTAAAAGAGATAGCAAAGAAGTGAAGTACCTCTCAGCGGAACAGGTGTTATTTATCCACAGCAGGCTTATAGACACGACCGGTGGATTGCACGGTGTCAGAGACACAGGTCTTTTGCAGTCTGCTGTTGAAAGACCGAAAGCAACATTTGAAAGAAAAGATCTGTATAAAGACGTCTTTCACAAAGCTGCGGCACTCATGGAGTCCCTCACAAACAATCATCCTTTTATTGACGGCAACAAAAGGACTGCAATAACAAGTTCCGCCCTCTTCCTCCGGTTCAATGGATACATTCTCAAGGCTTCCCAGAAAAATCTCGAAAAGTTCACCCTTAAAATGGCCACAAATAAAGCATCATTTAAAGACGCTGTTGAATGGTTTAAAAAGAGCTGTGGTAGCAGCGGGGAAGCGGGGAAGTTTTAAAGAATGAAAAGGATAAGAAGATGAGTCCACATTCAACACTTGAAATATATTCCGATTATATCTGACCCTGGTGCTATTTCATTACCGGGCGTATTGAACGGCTGAAAAAGGAATATGCAATCGATGTCCGCTGGCGGGCCTTCCCCCTGCACCCCGAAACGCCGGAAGAGGGGACTCTCCTTGAACATCTCTTCTCCAATTTCAGCAGTGAAGACCTGAAGAATATGAAAGACCGGCTGAAAAAAGCAGCGGATGATGCGGGACTGCCTTTTGGTGACCGTGAGAGGACCTTTAACAGCCGCCTTGCCCAGGAATTGGGGAAATGGGCTGAAAGCAATGATAAGGGAGATTCATTCCACCGTGCGGCTTTCAAAGCCTTCTTTGCAGACGGGATAAACATAGCAAAAATTCCCGCGCTGCTGGATATTGCCGCCTCATCCGGGCTCCCCCGTGAAGAATCTGAAGCAGTCCTTGTTAAAAGGGTTTTCAAAGCAAATGTGGATGAAGACTGGTCACTTTCGCAAAAGAACGGCATAACTGCGGTCCCCACTTTTGTGCTGAATAATGAAAAGCTGGTCGGCGCTCAGCCTTATGAGATGCTGGAAAAACTTATGGAAGCAAAGGGTGTGAGGAAAAGGGAAGGTACATAAAAAGAGAATGACGAATGACGATTGACGATTGACGAAGTGAAAAAAACGTCAAACGACAATTTCTGTTTTCTCGTAATCTGTAATCCGTTGATTCGTAATTCGTAATTGATAATTTGTAATTGCCTTTATCTTTCACTTCCCCGCTTCCACGCTTCCACGCTGTATAATATATACTATACAAACCCAATATTAAGGAGTTTAATTATGAATGCATGTCCATGCGGAACCGGGCTTACCTATGAAGAGTGCTGTGGTCCTATCATAGATGGGACGCAGAATGCGTCAAGTGCCGAACAGCTGATGCGCTCCAGATACACAGCCTATGCAAAACGGGATATCGGGTATTTATATTCTTCGCTTCATCCGGATCACAGGAAAGACTATGACGAGAAAAGCACCCGCAAGTGGGCGGAGAGCTCTGAGTGGCACAATCTTGAGATACTTGATACCAGTGGCGGCGGCGAGGGTGACACCGAAGGCACTGTGGAGTTTATCGCTGCGTTTACGGAAGGCGGCTCACGCAGAGAGCACCGTGAGATTGCGAGCTTTAAAAAAGATAAGGACAGCTGGTATTTTGTATCCGGCAATCCTGTCACCCCCGGAACAGTCGTACGTAAAGAGCCAAAAGTCGGGCGCAACGACCCCTGCACATGCGGAAGCGGCAGGAAGTTCAAAAAATGCTGCGGCGCTGACGTATAAATTTCTGCGGGGAAGCGGGGAAGCGGGGAAGTAACTGATAACTGCAAAAAGATAAAGACGATTATGAAAAAAAGACAGTGCGCAAGCGCTGAAGTTAGAACCGTTACTTTCACGCTTATATTGTTATAGTATGTAATGAAGTTCGGAGTTGCGAGAATTACAGTATTCTGCATTCTTCTGATTGCGATCCTCGATGCAAGAGCCGCTATGGCAGAACGGACATATTCGAACCCTGTTCTGGTTGAAGTATTAAACATAATAAGTGTAAATCCAGAGCATATTTTCGGCAAGCTCGGCATAGGAGACCCCGCCGTGATTTTCCATGAAGGAAAGTACTATCTCTACCCTACCGGAGACAACCGCGGCTACGACGTTTATATCTCCCCAGACATGGTCACCTGGAAAAAAGGGCCGAGGGTATTTAAGGCCGGCGAACCCGGTGCTTGGGCCCCCGATGTATTTCACAATCCCCATGACCGGAAGTTTTATCTTTATTACACAGTCAACAGGCGGATCGGAGTGGCTGTGGCCGATCGTCCTGACGGGACATTTCAGGACATAGGGACCCTGCTCAACGGCGCAATAGACGCCCATATGTTTCTCGATGAAGACGGCAGGTACTATCTGTACTTCGTCAAGTATCCTTCATTTGAAATTTATGTCTTTCCCATGGAGAGCCCTGTTAAAAAGAAAGGCGAGCCGGTCCGGATAATTCAGCCGGCTGAGCCATGGGAAAAGAAAAATGTCCCGATAACCGAAGCCCCGTGGATGCTCAGGCACAAAGGCACCTACTACCTGCTCTATTCCGGCGGCAGCGCCGATACAGAGCATTACGCAATCGGCTATGCAACGGCAAAAAACCCGATGGGGCCATTCACCAGGCACCCCGGCAACCCGATCATAAAAAAAGGAGGCGGAATATTCGGCCCTGGACATGCCAGTGTGACCAGGGACCGGAATGGAAAATTATGGATGGTTTACCATCAGCAGTATGATGAAACAAAAGGATGGAACCGTATTATATGCATTGATCCTCTCTGGTTCGATGACCGCGGAGTCCTGCATGGCAAAGCCACGCGGGAAATACCGCAGCCCGCGCCTGTTACAGTATTAAAGTAGCGATACACCACACTTCAAACTTCTCACTTCAAACTTCTCCCCAGTGACTCAAATCACATTAAATCTCATAACCTCCTGAATTATTAAATAATTTATGTACCCGCCTCACCACATCTATGTAAAGGATTACATACTTTATTAATTCACTTCTGAACAACTCTTCATAAAATTGGCCTTTTATTCCTGGCATAGCAATTGCAATTCATCCAACTATGAAGAATAGAATATGGAGGATAAAATGAATACCAATAAAATCGTTATACGGCAAAAGGACAGGACTCTATTAAAAGGAAAGAGCATTAACTTTAACATCAACAAATCTTTTTTTAAGATGACACTTCTGAGCGGTGAACAGACAATAGTTCAGATCGAAGATCTTAAAGCGATTTTCATTGTTAAAGATTATACGGGCAATGAAGACTATACATATTCCTATGAGGACGATCTCTTGTGGTATGTAATAAAAATCCGTTTAACTTTTCATGACGGCGAAGTTATGATTGGTTTCGTTCCACGTTACATTAATGGCAATCAGGGCTTCTATGTTACACCGGCAGATCTAAAAGGCAACAATAAAAGTGTTTATGTGGTTAAATCATCGATCAAGGAGCTACAATATATATAGCGGGAAGTTTGAAGTTTGAAGGACATAATCAATTATCAATTAGTAATTAGTAATTAGTAATTGCCTTACTAACTCCGTTGACTCGTAATTAGTAATTCGTAATTAGTAATTGCCTTTTAATGGCACTCAAAGCACTGGTCCTTTGGCGGGTGCTCCTTTTTGCGGGCATATTCCTTGCCTTCGCCGTGACACTCGAAACACTGGCCGATCTCCGTAAGATTTGCATGAGTATCATCAACAGGCATTGGAATGACCTTCTCCAGTGACAGGATATACAGTATCGTCGGGACAACACAAATAAGCGCGAAATATAGAAAGTGTTTTTTCATATAGGATTATTACCTAAAAAGGGGAAATACATCAAATCAGCGGGGAAGCAGAAAAAATACAATTACAAATTACGAATTACTAATTACGAGAAAATAGTGGGTAAGCGGGGAAGTAACTGACCAACATCAGCGCTTACGCGCTATTTTCTCTTAATCCATTCTCCGAAGTTCTACGAAGGATGACTTCGTAATCTGTAATCCGTTGATTAGTAATTAGTAATTCGTAATTAGTAATTGCCGTTCCTTGCTGGGTTTCTTTTTAACTTGCTTTTCTTCTTTATATATGTATACTCTTTAATGCGGTTTTTCCCCATTGTATTGCGTTATTATCAATCGTTATTTCCTAAGTTTCAAGGCGATGAAAGCTCAGATTTCACATATTACCAGGATATTCAATTTAATTCTGATTTTGGAAATAGATTGATGCATACTTTTTAACTAATATTCGGAGGTAACATGGAAACTTTACTGGATAGAATTACCCGGCTGGAGATAGAACATGATGGATTAGACTCGGGCCTGGTCAAGAAGAAGAATGTAAAATTGGGTTTGAGGAACCTGAACGGCACAGGTGTAGTTGCCGGCATCACCAGCAAAGGCCAGGTGAGGGGTTATGAAAGGGATACATGGGGCCACAATGCGCCTATCCATGGAAAGCTCTATTACTGCGGTTATGACGTAGAGGAGATTGTCAACAACATAGAAGAAGAGAAGAAGTTTGGTTTTGAGGAGACTGTTTACCTGCTCCTTACCGGAGAGCTCCCGTCCCATGATGACCTTCAAAGCTTCTCTGGTGAACTTGCGAAAATGAGGCCCCTTTCCGAGCGGGCCAAGAAAATCATTCAATTCAACTCTGAAAATAATGATCAGATGGGGGCCCTGCATGCAGCTGTTTCCGCACTGCATAAGTTTGACAGCAATCCCAGGTCAACCGACATCCGGGATGTAACCCGGCAATGTATTGAGCTGATCGCAAAATTTCCCACAATAATTGCATATAACTGCAGCGTTATGAATACTGGGGGCCGTGGTTTCGGAAAAATAGTTGAACCGGAAGAAGGATTGAGTATTGCCGAAAATTTTCTGTATATGCTGAACGGAAAGGTTCCCGAGAAATCACTGGCGCATGTCTTCGATATTGCTCTGATCCTTCATGCAGAGCATGGCGGCGGAAACAACTCAACATTTACGGTAAGGACCGTCTCGTCAAGCCTTACCAATACATATATGGCAATTAGTTCGGGAATCGCCTCACTTGCGGGCCGCCTTCATGGAGGGGCAAATGAAGCTGTGATGAACATGATGGAGGATCTGAAAAAGAATGTAAAAGACTGGCAGGATGAGGGTGAGATCTATTCATATCTTGACGGGATACTCGAAAAAAAATGTCATGACCGGTCCGGGAAAATATACGGGATGGGACATCCTGTATATACAATATCAGACCCGCGGGAAATAATATTCAAACACAAAGCGTCAAAACTTGCTGACAGATATGGACGGATCGATGAATTCCGGCTGTACGATAAGGTAGCCAGGCTTTCGGTCAAGCTCATCAAGAAAAAGAAAGGGAAAAATGCCTGTCCTAATGTAGACTTTTATTCAGGCTTTGTCTATGACATGCTGGATATTCCGATGGAATTATTCACACCTATTTTTGCAATGTCCCGCGTAGCCGGGTGGTCTGCCCACAGGATAGAGGAGATTATCCAGGGAAAACTCATTCGTCCATCATATGTGTCTACATTGGAAGATATGAGCAGCTATGTGCCGCTGGAACAGAGATGATGCTCGTCTTCCAGTTGCAGGAGGGGTCAGGTTTTTTTCGTAATTAGTAATTAGTAATTTGTAATTAGTAATTGCCTTCCAATCAGTTCTTCAATGATTGGAGGGGAGCAGGGATACGGCCACCTCTTTTTACAAATTTTTCTGCTGACACCTGATTCACCGGCATTATCGGGGCATTGCCCAGGAGTCCCCCGAAGTGAACAGAATCTCCTACCTTCTTGCCGGGAGCAGGTATTATTCTTACCGCGGTTGTTTTATGATTAGCACAGCCAATAGCCATTTCATCGGCTATAATCGCAGCCAGGGTCTCAGCGCTTGTATCACCGGGGATTGCTATCATATCAAGGCCCACAGAGCAGACGCTGGTCATTGCTTCAAGTTTCTCAAGAGTTATTGCGCCAACTTTTACAGCTTTGATCATGGATGCATCTTCACTAACCGGTATGAATGCGCCCGAGAGGCCGCCAACCGATGAGGAAGCAAAGAGGCCGCCCTTTTTTACAGCATCGTTGAGCATCATCAGTGCCGCTGTTGAGCCGGGCGCACCGGGCATGGCAAGGCCCATGGTCTCCAGAATCTGACCAACAGAGTCGCCTTCGGCAGATGTAGGCGCAAGGGAAAGATCAAGATTGCCAAAAGCAACGCCAATCTGTTCGGCCAGTTTCTTGCCAACCAGCTCACCGGCACGGGTAATCTTAAAGGCTGTTTTTTTAATTGTCTCAGCAACCTCTCCAAGACCGGCATCGGGTCCAAGTTTTTCAAGGGCACGACGGACAGCCCCGGGGCCGCTTACACCTACAAGGATAGAACTCTCGGCCTCTCCTACACCATAGTATCCGCCGGCCATGAAAGGATTGTCTTCAACAGGATTGGCAAAGAGCACCAGCTTTGCACAACCTATTCCATCATTTTCGGCCGTACGCTCAGCAGTCTCTTTCATCACCTTACTCATGGTATAGCAGCCATCCATGTTTATCCCGGCTTTAGTAGAAGCAAGGATAACAGAGGCACAAAAACGATGCGTAGTGGCAAGAACTTCCGGCATCGCTTCAATCAGGGCCCTGTCAATGGATGTTTCGCCCTTCTGAATCATGGCGGTGTAACCGCCGACGAAGTCGACACCAATCTCAGCTGCTGCCCTGTCCACCGCATGTGCAACCTCAACAAATGCAGAGGGACTGGCTACCGGCACAACCAGTGAGATGGGAGTGACACTGATTCTTTTGTTCACAATGGGCAGCCCATATTCGTCCGCAACAAAATCAGCTTTATTGCTTAAGTCTGCACCTTTTGACAATATTTTTTCCCGGACCTTGCGGGCGCAAATAGCGGGATCAGGATCAGAACAATCGAGAATAGAGATTCCCAGGGTGACGGTTCTGATATCAAGCTTGCCTTCAGCGATCATACCAATCGTTTCGAGAATCTCTTCACTGGTAAATTTCATATTCCACCCTATACCCTGTGCATGTATTGAAAGACTTCCGTGTCCTGAACGGTAACCTCAAGAGACATGCCTTTAACGGACGCTTTCAGCTTATCAGTTATATCCGGCAGGGAAATGCTGGAGCCCACCCTGTCGGCCAGCAAAGTCATAGCAAATAACTCGTCGCCCAGTATCTTCTGATTAATGTCAATAATATTAATATTATTTTCAGCAAGAGCGCCGGCAACTTTGGCAACGATTCCGACTTCATCTTTGCCGATTACAGTGATAACAATGCATTTCTTATTCTTTCCCATCTTGTAACCTCTTCAATAGATTTGAAAACTTCATTCAATTTTAACAGAAAAAACAGCACTTGGGAGTTATTTTTTTATATCCACTAAACTTTCGTGAAATTTCCCCTGCTCCTGAAGATCCTAGCCCTGATAATCTCGTAATTCGTAGTCCGTAATCTGTTGATTCGTAATTTGTAATTAGTAATTTGTAATTGCTTTAACTGTCTGTTGATTAGTAATTTGTAATTAGTAATTAGTAATTGCCTTACTAACTTCACTCTTCCATATTCCCTGTTACATTATAAAACGAAAAGGAATTGATAAACAGATCACGTCTTTCTCCCCGGAATTTTGGGTAGGATCATGGGTACTTCTTTTTGATAATTCCTGTAAACGTCCCCTAATTCCCTTGAAAGACGCCTGTCTTCCCTGACTGTGCCGATAATCATATATATAGCAAGGATAAGATATCCTAGAAATTGCGGTAATGGAGCGTGTGTCATTGATGCCGTAAAAAATATAATACCTCCGAGATACATTGGATGACGGACTATACCGTAAAATCCGTGTTTACTAATAACCGGTTCTTTTTCTTTCTGTTTATCTCCGGATACTGTTTGCCTGATTCCGATAAACTCCCGTATATCAAAGGAAGCAAACGCTCCTGCCATTACTATCACGCCGAAAACCAATGCAATATATTTAAATATCATGAGAAAAGGAGGGAGAGGGATAACAGTCGAACCAGGTATTGTCCCCTGCCAGTAGAACAGTGGCAAGACAGTTATAAGAGAAAACATATTATAGAAAATCCGGTAAAAGGCGAATTTTCCTCCTAACTGCTTTCTAAACCATATAGTTGTCCTGGTTGTAACAAGGCAGCTGTGCAGAAAGCACCAGAGGATCCAGAGAGTGCATAAGAGAACTAATTTCATTAATGATTATTTTAAATTGAATATAAGGGTAATATCAATTTTATTAATGCAGGAAGCAAGACTTGACCCCGCGGATTCGTCACGCGGCATCCCAAACGAGTAATGAAATAGATTTAAATTTGCTGACACTGAGTGCGCCCCGTTCATTTTTTGACTTAAAGCCGGGGCGTATTAGTGCCCTCTCAATAACACTACGTTTTGCTTCGTATATCTCAAGAGGATCGAAGTCTTCATTCATGAGTATAAGAACAAGTGCATCCCACTCAGTATCAAATTTGATTTTGCCGACTTTTTGGCCCGGACTAGTATCAGGAAGAACACATCTGGACTTGATTTGAATTTTTCGGCCATCAAGAGCAATAGCGTCATATCCAGGTTGTCTGGCATTTGATAATTTCAGACCAAGCAGCTCCGCAGTAATAACTTCACCTATTTCACCGGTAATACCCAAAGGCTTGCCCGTAAGCTCTCGGTAACGCTTTGCCACCTGTTTTGCCATCTCAATGACTTCTTGCAATGTTTTCATATTTCAATAATTATAGCTCATCACATCTTTTTCGTTGCGATGAATAATTCTTCGATTTTCGTCCTTGCCCAGGGGGTCTTTCTCAGAAACTTGAGGCTGGACTTCACTGAGGGGTCACTTTTGAAACAGCGGATATTTATGAGTTTACCCAGCTTGTTCCAGCCGTAATGCTCTACCAGGCTGTTTATGATCTGCTCCAGAGTGATGCCGTGCAGGGGGTTATTTGGTTGTTGGTTGCTCATGAGTTGGGGTTAGTCCTCCTTATTGGTTGTTATGTGTCTCTGGTGTCTACCCTGGCGGCTTTTCATGCGGCCTTCCCGTGAATATACATGTGAGCTTCCGCGCTCCTGACTGACTGCTATTTGCTTCTGACGATCCCGGGCGGCTCCCTTTTTTTCTATAAATAATTTATTCCCTGTAAAGGGATCCTGCTCCGTGAAATACATGACCGATGACCATGTCGACGGCAATGGTATGAATATCTGTACCTGCTCAGAATTAATATTAAGCTCTCTGCTCATGCTGGCCTTCATTTTCTGCATCTCTTTTTCAGTGCAGCCGGGGTGGGCAGCTATGATGTAGTAGGTAAGGTACTGCTTCTTGCCCGCCCGGTTTGTCATTTCATAAAAGAGGTCCTTAAATTTCATCAGGCACTCCTTGCCGGGCTTGCCCATCAGGTTTAATACCTTGTCCTCCGTATGTTCAGGCGCGATCTTCAGCTGTCCGGAAACATGGTTCTCTACAACCTGCTTCAGATATGAGGTGCCGTGCTTCCTGTCGTGTAATATGAGGTCGTGTCTGATTCCGGAAGCGAGATAGACTTTCTTTATACCAGGCAGTCTGCTTATTTTCTGTAAGAGCTGCACCTGTTTTTTGTGTGCTGTCTGCAGATTAGGGCAGATTTTTGGAAAGAGGCAGCGCCTGTTTTTACAATGACCCTTTATCTTAACGTTGCCGCATTTTAGTCCGTACATATTTGCCGTAGGGCCGCCCGCATCGGATATGTGCCCCTTGAACTGCGGCATCTTCGCTATAGCCCTGGCTTCTGCAAGAATTGAGCTCTCACTCCGCGATACAACCTGTCTTCCCTGATGTACAGTGATAGAGCAATAGTTGCATTCACCGGAGCATCCTCTGTGTGTCGTAATCGAAAAACCTATTGTATCGAGTGCCTTGACCTTCCCCATTTTTGCATAAAATGGATGGACGCCTCTCTCGTACTCAATGTCATAAATTTCATCCAGCTCGCTCGTGTCCGGGATTGCGGCAGGAGGGTTTTGTACAAGATACCTGTCGCCATACTGCTGTATAAGCGGCCTGGCACTTTCAGGGTCACTGTTAGCGTAATAATCACGAAACATGGATATGAAGACTTTTCTGTCTTTGCTGACCTGTTCAAAGCCCGGAAGCTCCAATGCGCCGGTTTTTCCCTCCTTCGATATATAGCATATCCCGCGTATGTCGAAAGGGTCCCTGCCGCTGCGGAGACAGCGGGCAAGCTCCAGCACTGTTCTTTCAGCCATTCCGTAGACAAGATACTCGGCCTTTGCATCAAAAAGGATCGACTTTCTTATCTTGTTAGACCAGAAGTCGTAATGCGCAATGCGTCTCAGGCTGGCCTCGATACCGCCAAGGACTATGGGGCGGGTGCCCTTGTAAAACCTGCGTATCAGGTTTGAATAGGCAATGACTGCACGGTCAGGGCGCCTGTTGTTCTCAAGGCCCGGGGTGTAATCGTCCTGTTTTCTCCATTTTTTGGATGCCGTATAGTTGGCCACCATTGAGTCAACACTGCCGCCTGTTACTCCCCAGAAAAGGGCAGGTTCGCCAAGACGGGTAATGTCCCTGTCCGAATCAACTTCCGGCTGGGCTATAATAGCGACCCTGAAACCATGCTTCAGAAGAAATTTACCGACCACTGCTGCACCGTTGAATGGACTGTCGATATAAGTGTCGCCCGTTAAGATAATGATATCCGCTTTATCCCAGCCCAGCTTCTGCAGCTCTTTTTTAGTCGTAGGAAGATACATATATTTCCTTTTAAACGCTGAGGTTATTCACAGCAGGTATATTTTACCCCAATGCGGCTCTTTCATGGGCAATGTGCGGGGCCGCCCATTGCAGTTAACAGTAGTTGATTCGTAATTCGTAATTTGTAATTGCTTTTCATATCCTGTAAGAAATGACAGTATTGCAATCAAATATCAGAATGCTATAATTCTTAAGCTCTCGGAACGTTTTTTTATCTCGCAATTCGTAGTCCGTAATCTGTTGATTAGTAATTCGTAATTAATAATTCGTAATTAAATAAAAGGGGACAGTCGGGGAATGAGCAAAGATCAATTAAGAGATAATGATTATAAGGTCTGGCTGGCGGACATCAAGAGCAGAATCCGTAATGTTCAGATAAAAGCAGCAATGAAGGTAAACACCGAACTTCTCAGTTTTTATTGGGAGCTCGGGGCTGATATTGTTGCAAGACAGGAAGAAACCGCATGGGGTGATGGATTCCTCTTACAGCTCAGTAAAGATTTAATGGCTGAATTCCCTGAAATGAAAGGGTTTTCTCGTACTAACCTCTTATATATGCGTAAGTGGTACTTATTTTATAGAGACCCTTCCGGAAATGTCCCACAAGTTGTGGGACAAATGGAACCTGTAACATTTAACGAGATTCTTCAAATACCCTGGGGACACAATAGAGAAATTATTAGCAAATGTACAACACGGGAAGAAGCCATATATTATGTTCAAAGTACAATCGAACACACCTGGAGCCGAAGCGTCCTTGTCCATCAGATAGAAAGCGGTCTATATAAGCGGGAGGGGAAATCCGTTAATAATTTTACCGTGACACTTCCGAAGGAGCAGTCTGATCTTGCGAGACAGACACTCAAAGACCCCTATATTTTTGACTTCCTGAGCATGACAAAAGATTATACCGAGCGCGATCTTGAAAAAGGGCTTATCGAGCACATTACCCATTTTCTATTAGAACTTGGCGCAGGATTTGCCTTTGTAGGTAAACAGTTTCAGGTACAGGTAGGAGAGAAGGAGTTTTTTATCGATCTGCTGTTTTACCATGTCAGGCTTCACTGCTATGTAGTAGTTGAATTAAAGACTGTAGAATTCGAACCTGAACATGCCGGGAAACTCAATTTTTACATTAAAGCCGTAGACACTCAACTTCGCAAAGAAGGCGATCAGCCAACCATCGGCATCCTGCTATGCAAAAACAAGGACAAACTGGTTGCCGAGTACGCCATGAGCGATATTCATAAACCTATCGGCGTTTCAGAATATCAACTCACCCATACCTTGCCGGAAGAATTGAAAGGGAGCCTCCCGACGATCGAGGAGATTGAGGCGGAGCTTGGAGACAAGAAGGGACAAGGTTGAAGTTAGAAGTTAGAAGTGTGAAGAGCGAGTTAAACCAGGTTAATAAGCAACTGCCAATTTCTCATCTAACAGTTTCTGATTTAAGAATATCTCTTTGCTCCCTACAAAAATATCAGCTAAATAGCGGTCGTATTTGTCCTTGCGGTATGTTTTGATCGAGTGTGGGGTCAAGTCTTGTTTCTTGCAGGCTGTGAAAAGAAATTATGAATGCGCATAAAAAAACTCGATAAGGATTTTGAAATTAATCAATTAGCATATTAAAATAGTCAGGAACAATAACCAGCCTACAAAAAGGGGACGGGCTCAAACATGGCAAGGCCAATGCGTATTGAATATGAGGGAGCAGTGTATCATGTGACCTCAAGAGGTAATGAAAGAAAAACAGTATTCAGAAATGATAAAGATCGCAAAACTTTTCTTGATGTTTTAAAACAGGTAAATACAAGATACAATATTATTTGTCACTCCTATTGTCTCATGAAGAACCACTATCATCTACTTCTTGAGACTCCTGCAGGAAACTTATCAAAAGGTATGAGACAGTTAAATGGAGTGTATACTCAGGCGTTCAATAGACGGCATAAAAAAGTAGGTCATTTATTCCAGGGAAGATATAAAGCAATATTGATTCAGAAAGAGAGTCATTTATTAGAAGTATGTCGCTATGTAGTATTAAATCCTGTCAGAGCTAAGATCATTCAAAAGCCTGAAGAATGGAAATGGAGCAGTTATAAAGCCGTTGCAGGTAAAAACAATCATCATGATTGTTTGACAACCGATTGGATATTGGGACAATTCGGAAAAAGGAAGAGGGAAGCAGAGAAGAGGTATAGAGAATTTGTAAGAGCGGGGATAGGGGAAAATAATATTTGGCAAGAAGTGCGGGGGCAGAGTTTATTAGGGAAAGATGAATTTGTAGAAGGTCTGCTTAACCATGTTAAGGGATATGAGGACATAAAAGAGATTCCAAAGAATCAGAGATATGGAATAAGCAGGCCGGGATTAAGCGAACTTATCAATGATGAAGTATTGAAAAAGAAAAAAGATATACAGAATAAAGTGAAGGAGGCTGTGGAAAAACATGGCTATAGCCAAAAAGAAGTCGCCGATCATATTGGAGTTCATTATTCAACGGTAAGTAGAATGATTAATGCAAGAAACAAGACTTGACCCCACGGATGACCCCACGGAAAAAGGAAAGTGAGAACAATCAAGGATCGTGTATTCATCAGAGCAGTATACTCTCCCATGCTTAATCAATCAATAGAGTCGGAGCGTTAGCTTTTCAATTATTCGTAGTTCGTAATTGATAATTCATAATTGTATTTAACTTCACTCTCTCACTTTTCTTTATTCATGCTATCATGCCCCAGTT
>SDBV01003375.1_pt1 | contig 23614 bp, 26 predicted proteins | sample 2277081 | NCBI WGS metagenome assembly SDBV01 (sample SAMN10402039, study PRJNA504765) | marine sediment metagenome | isolation source: marine sediment core GS10_PC15, 223 cmbsf | place: Arctic Ocean: Southern Knipovich Ridge | collected 2010 | reverse complement strand
TTAAGTTGTAATGTACTTGCACGAAAATACATCAATGAAAACAGTATTTTTTTCCGGAAATGTATGTACATTTATTTTTCTGTTAGCAATCATAATAAAGCCAGATATGCTCTCAATTGTAGCGCCATTGTCTAGCCGCTTTACAACATGAGGCAATGTCATCTTATGCATGTTTAATTTTGCAGGAAGATTATTAAGAATATTATAAACATAGCTCTGATTCGTCAATTTTTTATCGTTACAGGATGACGCATCAATCGTCAGATGTTGACCGAATTCCCTCATTTTTTGAAAAACAAACTTATTTTATTAAATCTAATTATTTCAAAAGTAGTATTTAAAGCTTTCTATTTATAGTTTTTTCCGTCGGTATTTTTAAAAAAATTTCTAAAATTTAATTTTAAAAAAATAAAAAAAAATTATACTAATACATAATATTACTACCGACGTAATAATTGTCCTAATAATTATTCTGCTCAAGGCATCAAAAAACAAATTCTGAGGATATAAAATAACAATCTTTTCATAAGCAGTATCAAAGGTATAAGTTCCAAAACTGAAAAATGTTTCGTGAAACAAGTCAAAAACAAAACTAAAGTTAAAATTGGATAAAATCAAAAACAAAACAGCGTCTAATAAAGTCAAAAAACTTCCAATAGTTAATATTATTAATAATCTTTTTATAATTAATTTGAAATTAAAATCCATTAAAATGATCAATAAAATAAATAACAATAAAAATAAAATTATAGAAATATAAAAAATTGTAAAAATTGTTTGAATTAAATTCTTTACATCCAATAAATGAGTTTTTTCCCTTTCATTAAAGAAATCATTATTAATCAAAAGATTATTTTTTTCATTTCTTAAATAATTTAGAAAATCATTGTTTATATTTTCAATATAATAATTTTCTAAATTATCATAAACATTGTTCTCCAAAAATTCCTTTTTATAAAAATCCTCATCAAAAGCGATAGAATTAAAATTGTAAAGATAAATAATAAAAGGTATAGTTAGCACCATTAAAATAGAAATAATAAGTGTAAGTAATTTTTTATATTTCATAACCAAAAAATAATTTATAAATATAAATATGTTTTTATAATTTTTACTCACTTTTACTATTTTCAAAAACAATAGTCCTCTTTCTTTTCCTTAACAATAGGACCTCCTCAACCTGAATCATCTTTATATTTTTTCCTTTGACTTCTTTTTGAGCGTTCTCAATTTCTTTTACTGCTTCTTTATGCAGTTTTTCCATAAATCTTTCTTTCATTTTTTCAGGAACAGTTTGCATCTCATTCTGTTTTCCAACACCATCTCCAGCATCAAAAGAATGTGGGATATAGAATTCAAGTGGAGGGCCGTTTAAAGACTGCTGTATTTCCCTTAAATTAGAATAATCCTGCTCAAAATTTCCGTATTTTATTGAATTTACCATCTCATGTTCTGTAGGGCTGTAAAACATTGCAGCATAGTCAGGAAAATCATTAGTAATAAGATAAGCAGCTGTATTGCTCAAGCTGCCGTGAGAGTCCATGCTATAGCCGCTCTTGCTCAAAACTTCGGATCCGGGAGTATATGGATTCTGGTACATTTTAATCAGCATGCACTATTTCTTTTTCTTCCTTAATTGCATCCTTAATTGCTTCCTCAATATTTTTATTATTTTTCTTCTTTGTTTCTTTACCTTTTCCATCTTTAATATTTTGATCTTCAATATTACCTTGTTGAATATCTTTTGCAATATTGTTGAACTCTTCTTCCTCTTCTTCTTTTTTCTTGTATTTTTCTTCCTGCTCTACCTTATCCACAATTGTCTTTTCTTTTCCCTCATCTTCTTTCTTTTTATCCTCTTCTTTTTCATTAGGCTTGTAAAGGCCCTTATTCTTGTCTTCTTCAGCCTTATTAGCATTATACACATCATTCTTATGATAATCTTGGGTTTCTTTTTTATGATAATCCTGTTGAGATTCTTTAGAACTATGGCCAGCATAGCCGCTGCTGCTGCTTTCACTATGAATATCCCATTTATCCTCATCCCAATTGCTATGTCCTTTGTACATTTTAGTAGCTTATTAAAAGCTCAGATACAGATTTTATTTATTTCCCCCTTTATAAATCTTTCTATTTATTACTACTCTAAAGTAACAGTAATTAATACTTAATCAGGAATTTAGACTTGTACTTGTCAATATCCAGAAACTCGTCTGCTTCTAGCCTCAATTTGCCGGAACTGCTTGGCCCGATAGCCATCACTTCAATCCTGCACCCCATTGCACGCCTTAAGTGCTGCAGTAAATCCACGAAATCCCCATCTCCGCTTACTAATACAAGTGTGTCAAGTTTATTCGCCAACTCAATCATATCCATAGCTATTCCAATATCCCAATCACCTTTTTTAGCTCCGCCTGCAAATGTCTGCAAGTCCTTCATCTTCACTTCATAGCCAATCTTTTCCAGGGCGTCATGAAAACTCTTTTCTTCCTTTATGTTTGCTTTTATGACATATGCTATAGCCCTGACCAATTTTCTTCCAGCCACAGCCCCCCTAAGAACCTGCCCAAAATTAACTTTTGCCTTATACAAATTCTTTGCAGAATAATAAAGATTCTGCACATCTACAAAAACTCCTACACGCTGCTCTTTATTTATTACCATTTAAATTCACCTACCCTATAAGTTTTTTACACTCTGCTCAAAACCGCAATCAGAGCATTTAATTTTTCCTTCTGTAAATTTTAAGCTTAACTCCCCGCATTTAGGGCATTTCTGGACAACCTTAAACTTTTCAAATTGCTTTTTCCAGTCTTCTTCATCATGGTTCATAATGGGAAAGTTTAGTTGTTTGTATATAAATTTATCGTGAGGTATATAAAAACCACCAACCTTTATATATCCAAAAACCTTACCTTATGAGTATGGGGGACAAAATAAGATTCTTTCCTTTAGATATTATGTATAAAGTCATAGATGAAAGGCCAGTAATCCACTTATTTGGAAAAACTGCTGACAATAAGCAAATATGCGTTCTTTATGATGACTTTGAGCCATACTTCTATGTTATACCTAAAAAGGGTTTGGATATAACAGAACAGCTAAAAAATTTTAAGATTACAAGAAATGATCAAACATATGCAGTAACAAGGGTAGAAGCAGTAAAAAAGAAATATTTTGGTAAGGATGTAGATGCAATAAAAGTTTTTACAAAACTTCCGAGAGATGTTCCTGTTATAAGCAGTGAATTAAGAAACCTAAGCAGCATCGAATCAATAAACGAAAATGATATATTGTTCACTAGGAGATTTCTAATAGACAAAAATATAGTGCCTTTAACATTATACGAAGCTGAAGGGAGCTTTGGCCAGCAAAATCTGAAAGTGCCTGCTTTCAAAGCAGAAAAAATAGAATCATTCGGAACTGAAACTTTTTTAAGACCAAAGATTCTTTCTGTTGACATAGAGACATACACGCCTATTTACAAAGAGATTGCTCCGGAAAAAAATCCAATAATCATGCTCTCATTCTATGCAAAAGACTTCCAAAAAGTGTTTGTATGGAAACGCTTTAAGACCAATCTTGATTATGTTGAGTTTGTTGACAGCGAATCAGAACTCATAGATAAATTCAAAGATGTAATTGAAAGCTATAAACCAGATATTTTGACAGGATATTTTTCTGATGGATTTGATCTTCCGTACATAAAAGCTCGTGCTGATAAATACAAGATTAAACTTGATTTAGGCCTTGATTTCTCAGAATTAAAAGTCAGCAAAGGGAAAGTTACTACATCACAGCTTACTGGAATTACACATCTGGATATTTTTAAGTTTATAAGAAAGATAATCTCTGGGACACTAGAGACAGAAACCTATAATTTAAATGCTGTTGCATCTGAACTGCTCGGAGAAAAAAAGTACGATGTTGATTTAAATGAACTTTCTAAAGCTTGGGACAATGAAACAGAACTCAACGAATTCTGTGAATACAACTTAAATGACTCTAGGTTATCTTATAATCTTGCTGAAAAATTGATGCCAACAATAAGCGAAATGGTAAAAATAACAGGCCTTACCATATATGATGTAAATAGGATGGGCTTCTCCCAATTAGTTGAATGGTATCTGCTAAGGCAGGCTCCTAATTTTAATGAAATATCCCCAAACAAGCCCTCCAATGACGAGATTATGAAACGAAGGCTGCTGACATACAAGGGTGCTTTTGTTTTTGAGCCAAAGCCCGGCCTGTATGAGAATATAGTTGTATTTGACTACAGGAGTTTATATCCGACAATAATAGGCTCCCATAATATAAGCCCTGGAACAATAAATTGTAGTTGCTGCGAAGAAGAAGCAAAATTAGCCCCTTTAGAGGATAATAAAAAAGTCTGGTTTTGCAGCAAAAAAAAGGGTTTTATACCAACCTTAATAGAGGATTTGATAACACGGAGAACAAGGATTAAGGAAATAATAAAAGACCAGATAGACGAAAAGTTTGCAATACTGGACGCAAGACAAAACAGCCTTAAGCTTCTTGCAAATTCTTTTTACGGCTACTTAGGATTTTTTGCAGCTAGATGGTATTCAATAGAATGCGCGCAAGCAACAACCGCTTTTGGCAGATATTACATAAAAGATGTTATTGAAAAAGCAGGAAAATCCGGATTTAAAGTGCTTTACTCAGACACAGATTCCATCTTCATGGCGTTGGGTGAAAAAACAAAACAAGATGCTGAAAAATTCTCAGAAAAAATAAATCAAGAGCTTCCAGGACTGATGGAGCTTGAATTTGATGGTTTTTACCCATCCGGCATATTTGTATCGGCAAAAGTAGGTGCTTACGGCGCAAAGAAAAAATATGCCCTTCTTGATGAAAACGGGATGTTAAAAATTAAAGGTTTTGAAAGTGTAAGGAGAAACTGGTCCATGATTGCAAAAGAAACTCAGGAAAAAATCTTAGATATTATATTAAAGGAGCGCGACAACAAAAAAGCTCTGGAATATATTAAAAAGACTGTTGATGATTTGAGGAATAAAAAAGTGCCTCTTGAAAAAGTAATAATCCACACGCAATTACAAAAAGAAATTTCTGAGTATGACTCCCGCGGTCCTCATGTTGCTGTCGCGCAACGATTGAAAAATCAAGGAGTAACTGTAGGTCCCGGATCTATGATAAGATATGTTGTTTTACAGGGAAGCGATATAATAAGAAACAGATCAAAACTACCTGAGGAAGTTAAAGTAAAAGATTATGATGCAGATTATTACATAAATAATCAGGTTATTCCGGCTGTTGAGAGAATTTTCAATGTCCTGGGCTACACAAAAGAAGATTTATTGGAAACAAAAGATCAGACTAAACTGGAAGGATTTTTCTAAAACACAACCTTTAAATATTATTAAATCTTATTTAATCTTATGAAGGATAAAGAAGAATTCATAAGGTATATAAGAAAGACTGGAACTAGTTTAGGTGTCAATATACCTAAAGAAATCATCAAATTACTAAATCTAAAAGGAGATGATATGTTAAGAGTCACAATAGAAAAAATAAAAAAAGGTGGTAAGGATTAATATAGCCGATTATATAAACGACTTAAGCAACTCAAAATTCGAGGCCAAAAGCTTTGAAGAGATCAAGAAGGACTTGGAAGAGCTTTATGAAGACCATATTTTTCTGGAAGAGATAGAAAAAAGCAATTTCTTTGCTCCAAAAACTTCCATGTATATAGATAACGATACTTTTGTACAAACTGGATTATTAATTTCCGAAATAAAGGAGAAACAGGAAATCTCAGGAAGGCTTAGCAGTCTGAGTTATAGTATCGGGTGGTTAAAGACTGGAGTTCTTATTAAAGATGAAAATATAGTGAGCAAGGCAATAAAAAGTATAATGAAAAATGATTACAGCAGCATAAGTAAAATAGTCTCAGAACTGAATTTTATGAAAAACAGGCTTGGGAAGCTTAAGAATTTACATACTAAATTATTAGACAAAAACATGCTCAGCCTGGACATAAGGATTTTAATGCAGCAGGAATTTGAAAGCAAACATGAAAAGTTAAACGAGCTCCACAACAAACAAAAAAACATACTCCTGAACCTAAGCAGTATATTTGTTAAACTAACTAAAGAAACTATGCTCAAAAAAAGAAATAAGTAAAACATTTAAAAATAGCATATCGTTTCTTGTGTTTATACGCAAAATGCAAAAATACGAGCCATTGAAGCAGGAACCTGAAATTTTAAAGTTTTGGAAAGATAGAAGAATATACGAAAAAGCCAAAGAAAAAAACAAGGGAAAAAAGAAATTCTATTTTCTTGACGGTCCACCTTATACTTCTGGAAAGGTGCATTTGGGTACAGCATGGAATAAATCCCTGAAAGATATTGTATTAAGGTACAAAAGAATGCAGAATTTTGATGTGTGGGACCGTGCAGGATACGACATGCACGGAATGCCTATAGAACAGGGAACTGAAAAAAAATTAGGGATAAAAAGCAAGGACGAAATACCAAAGTTTGGAGTTGCAAAGTTTGTACGCGCATGCAGAGAATTTGCTGTAAGCAACATGAAACTTATGAATCAGGATTTCATAAGAATAGGAACATGGATGGACTTTGAGAATGCTTACCAGTCTGTCAAAAATGAATATATGGAAGGCGAGTGGTGGTTAATAAAAAAAGCGCATGAAAACAAAAGATTATACGAAGGGGAAAAAGTTATGCATTGGTGCGCTAAATGTGCAACAGCACTTGCTAAACATGAACTTGAATATAAAGTAGTAAAAGACTCATCAATATTTGTAAAATTTCCATTAAAAAACAAAAAAGATGAATATTTAATTGTCTGGACAACAACACCCTGGACAATCCCATTCAACTTAGGAGTAATGGCCAATCCAAACCTGGATTATATAAAAGCAAAAGTAGAAAATGAAACATGGATTGTTGCAAAAGCGTTGTCCGCGCCCTTAATAAGCAGCTTGCTTAACAAAAAATTTTCAGTTCTTGAGGAATTTAAAGGGAAAAAATTACTTGGATTAAAATATGTACATCCATTTGAAAATGATTTTCCAAAATTGAAAGAACTAACTGAAAAAAATGAAAAAGTCCACACAGTTGTTCTAAGCGAAGAATATGTAGATACAAGCGCAGGTTCCGGATTAGTTCATATGGCTCCTGGCTGCGGACCTGAAGACTATGAAATAGGCCATAAAAACAACATTCCACCATTTAATACCTTAACTGAAAATGGGGAGTTTGATGAAAACAGCGGAATATTCAGCGGCTTAACTGCAAAAAAAGATGATAAAAAAATAACAGAGCAAATAAAGAAAAAAGGGTTCTTGCTGACTGAAACAAAAGTAGAGCATGACTACGCTCATTGCTGGAGATGCAAAAGTCCAATTGTTTACAGAACCACAACGCAATGGTTCTTTAAAATTGAAGACTTAAAAGAGCGCATGAGAAAACTAAATAAAAATATAAAATGGACTCCTGATTTCGCAGGCTCAAGAAATTTTGACAACTGGCTTGAAAATTTACGCGATAATGGAATTACACGTCAAAGATACTGGGGAACTCCCTTGCCAATATGGAAATGCAAGCAATGCAAGGATTTTGTAGTTGTTGGTTCTATTGATGAATTAAAGAAGCTTGCTGGCAATATTCCAGAAGATCTGCACAAGCCCTGGATTGATGAAGTAAAGATAGAGTGCAAGTGCGGTGGAAAAAAAGAAAGAATCCCCGACATTTTAGATGTATGGATAGACGCTGGCTCTGCATCTTGGAACTGCCTTGATTTTCCAAGAAGAAAGGATTTGTTTGAAAAGCTTTACCCTGCAGATTTTATTCTGGAAGGCATAGACCAGATTAGGGGCTGGTTTAATCTTCTATTTGTTGCATCAATGGTAGCAATGAATAATCCCTCCTTTAAAGCAGTTTATATGCACGGTTTCATTAATGATGCTAAAGGTAGGAAGATGAGCAAGTCCTTAGGCAACTATATCTTACCGCATGAAGTTATTGATAAGTACGGAGCAGATACCTTAAGGTATTACATGATAAGCAGCGCAAATCCTGGTGTAGATTTAAATTACAATTTTGATGATATGAAAGTCAAGTATAGGCACCTTGCAGTTTTGTGGAATCTGCACAATTATTTGATTGATCTTGCAAATAATTCAAATACAAATCCCAAGGATTTAAAGATAAGAAAAGGCCACTTTTCAATAGAAGAAAACTATATTTTTTCAAAATTAAATTCCACAATAAGGGAAGTTACAGGGATTTTTGATGACTACAAGCTAAATGAACCACCATTGCTAACCGAAGATCTTTTCCTTAAATTAAGCAGAACATATATTCAGTTAACTCGCGACAAGAGTTCTGGAGATGAAAAGAATGTAGTCCTATACACTGTTTATAATGTGCTCATGAATGCTCTAAAGATATTTGCGCCAATTGCTCCTTTTATAACAGAAAAAATCTATCAGAATCTTAAAAAACAGTTTGGTCTTAAAGAAGAAAGTATACATCTTTACTCATGGCCAAAATATGATGAAAAAATTATTAACAAAGAGCTTGAACTGGAGATGGATAGCATAGGCGATGTTATACAAACAATTCTTGCTTTAAGAGAGAAAATACAGCTTGGTGTAAGATGGCCGTTGCAGGAAGCCATTATAGTCACTAAAGATGAAAAAATAATAAAAGCTGTTGAACGTTTAAAAGAGATAATAAAAAAACAAACTAACATCAAAGAGCTTGACGTGCAGCAATCATTGCCGGGAATAAAGCTAAACATCAAAGCAGATTATTCCCAATTAGGCCCTGATTTCGGGAAAAAAGCCCCGCAAATAATAGCAAAACTAACATCAGAAAGCCCTGAAACTATTTTATCTCATTTGGAAAAAGAGGGAAAATATACAATAAAGCTTGACAAAGAGAAAGTCATCATTGTAAAAGAGCATCTGATTGTTACAAGAAAAGTCCCAGCACCATACATAGAGGGCACTTTTAAAAATGGTTTTGTTTATCTGAACAAAGATGTTGACGAAGAGCTTGAAGCAGAAGGTTATGTCAGAGAACTAATGCGTCGCATTCAGGAATTAAGGAAAAAATCCGGATTGCAGAAACAGGATAGAATTTCCTTATTCATAAAAACAGATGAAGAGCTTATGAATACACTCAATAACTTCCACAGCATAATAAAAGAAAAGGTAGGCGCATCAATATTAAAGATTTCTAACCTAAAGCCAAGCAAAAAGCACAAATACGAAAGTAAGGAAAAGGTAAGGGATAAGAAGTTTGAGTTGTTTTTGGAGAAGGTTTAGGTATATGTTTTAGTTAAAAATTCTAGTAGTGGTTGTCATATGCACTTTTTTACCGCCTTTATTTATTAGAACTTATATTTTCAATAGTAAAATAATAAGAAGTACCAACTAAGCCCCATTTTCGAGAATTTAAAGAATTAATTATTTGACCTATATAGAATTACTTGATTATTGTTTAATTCCACAATGTTCACAAAACTTAGCAGATTTTTTTATTGGCTTGCCACATTTAGAACAGTACCTATGTTCTTTACTTAGTTTTTCTTTCAAGTGAACGTTTTCTCTCTTTAGTTCCTCATGCTTCTTTTCAAGATTTCCTACAGAATTTTTTATCCTACTTATATTAAACGGTTCTAAAAACTTATATATTGCCCAGACTATCCAGATAATAATAATTGCAATGATTATTTCTCCAGCCATTTATCCATCCCTAATTTTAGATTATATATAAATAAATTCTTGTATCTTCAGTCCTACACCACTCATCTTCACAATCACTCCATACTATTTTATTATCATACATTTTTAATTTGCTTGTCCACACCTGCTTAGATATTTTTTTATCTTCTTTGGTTTTAATATTGTAAAGATGAATATAATTTTTGGAATTTACTGTTTTAATATAAACAATATAGTCTTCATACATTGCTGGTTTGAATTCCACAGTATCTTGTTGAGAAGTGATTTGTGTTTCTTTTTTAGTATCCAAATCATATAAGTAAATATCATAGTTACGTTTGCCATTTCTATTATCTGACCAAACAATTTTATTTTTATAGATATAAGGGTCTTTTTCATCTAAAGTATTGTTGGTAATCTGAATAATTTTATTAGTTAAAACGTCATAATAAAAAATATTAAAAGTTTGAGTTAGAAAGTCTAGTTTAGTAAAAACCATTTTATCCCCATACATAGAATAATAATCCATATCCTTAAATTCAATAGGAAGTTCTTTAAATTTATCTTCATTAAGATAATAGAGATACCATTTTACTTTCATACCATCTAAAACATAAAGTGTATCTTCATAGTTATCAAATAAAGTTAATCCTTCAAGAAGTCTAATCTCTTTTTCAGAAGAAAGGTCATACATAAACACATCTGGCACATATCTATTATCCATAAATCTATCATCTTTCCAAAATATTAGATTATTATAAATAAAAGGACGACCCTTACCAGAATTGTCATAAGTTATTCTTTTTATTTCATTAGTAGGAATATCATAAAGGTATATTGCACCATCATAATTTTTATTAACACCTACAAATGCTATTTTATCTTCCCATATATCAGGTGCTGATGCATAACCTTCTTTAAAAGGGATTTGTATCAATTTTCCACTTGTCTGTTTAGTTTGTATTTGAGTAGTTTCTACAGATTTTTCTTCCTTTTCCTTTTCTTCTGGTGTTAACTCCCTTTCATCCCTATCACAAATTTTATTATCATTTTGGTCTAAACAACATTCCATTCCGATTCTGATATAGGGTTTATTACAAACAACAGCTTTATCGCTTATTCTTTCTAAATCTTCATCACTAATATCCCTTAAATCAACATTTTCGCATCCACTAAGCAAAAAAAGAACAATAAACAGAGATATAACAATGAATCTAAATTTGATTTTTAGCACCCCCATATTATATTAATTTTAAAAAGTTCTATATAAATATTCCTAAAATCTACGAATTTTCTCTATCAATCCTCAATGCATCCTCTTCCATTTCATATTTTTCTTCAATTCCTTCAAAAAATTCAATACATTTAATCATTATCTCTTTCATTGTGGAAAATCTTGCAATTTTTCTATAAAAATCGGCATTTATACTTCTTCTATAATGTTTAAAACCTTTATTTGATTCAGGATATCTAAAAGAATCTCCTTTTTTATCAATTCGATTTAATTCAATTATAACTTTTTTAATTTCTTGTGGAACAACAATACTAGAATCGTACCTAACTAAATTCTCAAGGTAAAAAGTCAAACTATGAGTATTTACGCTCTTTTCATTAAATCTGATAAACTCAATTTGTGTAGCTTTATTTAAGTCAAGTCTGCGTTTAATTAATCCAGTCATTTGCAATTCCAAATAATGTCTAAAATTGAATAATAAGGGTATAGCATCAAAATCATCATAACCAAGAGATTTTTCTAAAACTTCCAATAATACCATCACAGTTCTCTTATAGGCTTCTGCATATTTTAGGTATTCTACATCTTTTTCGCTTCCTAATAGGTGTTCGCCATCCAATGTAAAGTATTTATCCATTTCTATTCACCTCAATAAGCAAGGAACAAATTAGATTATATAAATAGTAGTATAATCCCTCAAAAATTTAATCCGAGCCATTGTTGCTCGGAGTCTATTGGACTCGCCACATTGCTCGTCAAAAACCACAACCTTTAAATACCATTATATTATAATATATATGAAATAGTTTAAAATATATATTATAATATGTTTGCTAAATGAAAAAACCCATAAGCGCAACAATTGATTCTGAACTGATAAAGTGGATAGAGATAGAACTCAAAGACAGAAAAAAATACAGAAATAAATCCCATTTAATAGAAATAGCTCTGGATGTGTTAAAAAACAATAAAGGAAAAATACAATAATAAAAAATTCATTGAAAAAATAAAATAAGAATCAAAAAAAGAGGTAAAGTGGCACTTTTCGACAACAAAAAACCCTTTTCATATGAGGTTATAAGAGAGGGTGATGATGTAATACTTTCTGTTAATTTAGAGGACTATCCTCATGTCCCTTCATTAGAAGATGACCCTGTTGCTATGTCAAAGGCATGCGACATGCTGATAGAAGTAAAAGACGCAACTAAGTTTGTTTTTTTTCAAAAAAGAAATTATGAGTATGATTACAGCCAAACCAGTCTTCTCAGAGAAATAGCGCAACTGTACAGAAAATTAACAAAAAGAAAAGACATCTTTAGTTACACAGCTTTGCTTTCTGATACAACCTGCACAAGATGGATTAACGCATGGTATTCTGATGTACAGGAGATTATATCAAACCTCTTAAGATCAGACCCTGTAGGAGCTTATGTGGAATTGATAAGAATAGCAAGAGATGAAAGAATAAAATCAGAAAAATCACCGGATAATGAGTTCATAAAGTGCTCTAACAAATATCTTGGAATTCTGGATTACATAATAAAAATGCTTGAAAAAACAAGATTGATTTCATTGACAAAGCCTTATCTTCCAGGCCATAAAATTGGAGACAGGGAAATCTACAGAAGAATTTTCACAGCAACAATAAGGCCGGATTTCATGTTCGCAAAAATAATGGCAACTTTTCCGCATGATGGGGAGGAGATTGCCAGTTATACTGTTAACGAAGATATAGAGGTAACTATATTTGAGTTTCCCAACACAGTTCAATACTTATACCATATAATTCCGCCGGAGTTTAAGCTAAGCGAAGATAAATATGAAATACTGGACACTGCAAGAAAGATAATGGCAGAGCACAAACCTAAAAGAAGTGAATTTGTAGATCCTGAAAGAATGCGCCAGGTTTTTTTTAATGTCGGCTCTGATTTAATTGATGAATTATCTGCTCAAAAAAATGTAAATATGACTTCTGCTGAGGTTGAGCAATTGACAAGAATTCTTGTCCGCTACACTGTTGGCTTCGGATTAATTGAAGTCTTGCTGCAGGATGAAAAAATACAGGACATAACAGTAAATAACCAGATTGGAGAAACCCCTATGTTTATTGTGCATCAGGATTTTGGTGACTGCAAGACAAATATAATCCCAACAATGACAGAAGCTGAATCATGGGCAACAAAATTAAGGCTTATTTCCGGAAGGCCGTTGGATGAAGCAAACCCTGTTTTAGATACAGAGCTCAATATTACTGGAGCAAAGGCAAGGGTAGCAGCAGTTGGGCGGCCATTAAACCCATACGGTCTTTCCTATGCTTTCAGACGCCATAGAGACAAGCCATGGACTCTGCCATTATTCATGGATAACAAGATGATAAGTCCTCTGGCAGCAGGCTTAATGAGTTTCCTGATTGACGGCTCCAGGACATTACTTGTAGCAGGTACAAGATCAGCAGGAAAAACATCATTATTAGGCTCACTGCTTGTGGAACTAATGAGGAAGTACCGCGTTATTACAATTGAAGACACATTAGAGCTTCCAACTGCTTCATTAAGAAAGCTTGGCTACAACATACAGCCTCTGAAAGTAGCTGCAGCATTGACAAAAGGCTCTGCAGAGGTGCCTGCTGATGAAGGCATAAGAACAACATTAAGGATGGGAGATTCTGCCTTGATTGTTGGTGAAATCAGAAGCAAGGAAGCATTGGCATTATACGAAGCTATGAGAATTGGTGCATTGGCAAATGTTGTTGCTGGAACAATCCATGGGGACAGCCCCTATGGTGTTTTTGACAGGGTTGTCAATGATTTACAAGTCCCTAGAACAAGCTTCAAGGCAACAGACATTATCGTTGTTGCAAACCCCATAAGAAGCCCTGATGGGCTGCATAGATGGCGCAGGGTTACACAAATAACTGAAGTAAGGAAGCACTGGGAAAATGACCCTTTATTAGAAAATGGCTTTGTTGATTTGATGAAATACGACGCCAGAACAGACCAGCTTGAGCCGACAGACGAATTAATAAATGGTGAAAGTGAGATTTTAAAAGGCATAGCTGGCAATGTCAAAGAATGGGCAGGAAGCTGGGATGCTGTATGGAACAATGTCTTATTAAGAGCAAAAACAAAAGAAACTTTGCTGCAAACAGCAAAAAAAGCCAAAATGCTGAACTTGCTAGAGGCAGATTTTGTTGTGCAGGCAAACGACGAATTCCATAAAATATCAGACAAGATAATGCAGGAAGTTGGCAGTTTGGACAGCAAAAGGATTTTTTTTGACTGGAATGAATGGCTAAAAACAACCATAAAGAAGATGAACATGAAATAAAAGCAAAAAAAAGAGGTGAAGTTATTTCTTCAAATGGCAAGTAAGAGTGAGAAACAAAGGATGCAGAATTTGGTTGAAGTCTATAAGGCCCAGATAGAAAAAGAGCTGGGAACAAGAGTCTACAGCCCAAAAACTACGTCCAAGGAATATCAGGAATTTAAAAAAGAGCTCATGCCCAGGCGGTTAACTTTCTATGAGAAAGCATGTAATTTAAGCGAGAAAATTCTTAAAATAAAGCCAGACAAAAAGAATGAGAAAACTATCAAAGACAGCATTGATATAGCGCACCTGAATGTTACACCATCCGGAGTTACCTCCCTTTCACTTTTAGCTCCGCTTTTTATAATTGTATTTGGCTCCTTATTTTCATATCTGTTCTTCCAGTCAATGTTTTTTGCTCTTTTCTTCCTTATAATAGGAGTTTCAATAATAATACCTCTGAGAAAATTACCGGAGTATATTGCAAACAGCTGGCGTTTAAAAGCCAGTAACCAAATGGTTTTGTGTATATTTTATGTTGTAACCTATATGAGGCACACAAGTAATTTAGAGAATGCATTGGAATTTGCAGCAGACCATTTAGCGCCTCCATTGAGCATTGATTTAAAAAAAGTGCTTTGGGATGTTGAAACAGAGAAGTATGAAAGTGTTAAGGAAAGCCTGGACATTTATCTTGAAACATGGAAGAAATGGAATTTTGAGTTTATCGAGGCATTTCACCTGATTGAGGGATCTTTATATGAAGGTTCTGAGCAAAGAAGGCTGAATTCTTTGGATAAATCATTAGATGTTATTTTAAGTGAAACTTACGAGAAGATGCTGCACTATGCGCATAACCTGCAAAGCCCCATAACTATGCTGCATATGCTTGGGATAATTCTTCCTATTTTGGGTTTGGTTATACTGCCAATGATTGTAAATTTTATGGAAGGCGTTAAGTGGTATTATATAGCTGCTTTATACAATATAGCGCTGCCAATCATAGTCTATTACCTGGGAAAAAGTATTTTATCAAGAAGGCCTACTGGCTATGGGCAGACAGATATCTCAGAAGAAAATCCTGAGCTTAAAAAATACAAAAATGTGATAATACAGTTTGGAAAGGTTGAATTTTTGGTTAATCCGATTTTCTTCAGCATTATAATAGGATCATTATTACTTCTTTTGGGCCTTAGTCCGCTCATACTGCACTCTCTTAATTTCTCTGATATAGGCTTTGGTTCAGAAGACTTGTCAAGTGTATGCGGCCAGAAGTTTTGCTTATTAGGCTACAGGCAAAGCCCTATAAATAATAACATAATAGGCCCGTATGGCATTGGCGCATCTATTCTAAGCCTGTCAATAACATTGGCCTTTGGTCTAGGTTTGGGAATTTTTTACACATTAAGATCAAAGAACGTGATAAAGATAAGAAAAAGGTCTGAAAAGCTTGAGCTGGAATTTGCGTCAGCATTATTTCAATTGGGAAACAGGTTAGGGGATGGTCTTCCAGCAGAAATAGCTTTTGGCAAAGTGGCAAATGTAATGGAAGGGACTGTATCCGGATCTTTTTTTAGGCTTGTAAGTATGAATATCAGCAAACTGGGAATGAGCATTAAAAAAGCAATATTTGACCCAGTGCATGGCGCCTTAATAACATTCCCGTCAAATTTAATTGAAAGTTCAATGAAAGTTTTAATACAATCAGCTAAAAAAGGCCCTGTTATAGCCGCACAGGCATTGACAAACGTTTCTAGATACATAAAAGAGATTCATAAGGTTAACGAACGGCTGAGAGATTTAATGGCAGATATAATATCTGACATGAATTCCCAGATTAAGTTCCTGACTCCTGCAATAGCAGGGATTGTCGTCGGAATTACAGCAATGGTAACCGGGATTCTTGGCAAATTAGGAGCACAGCTGCAGACAATTACTGCAGGTACTGGCCAGCAGGCAGGTTTAATTAGTATCTTTGGGGATGGAATCCCAACATATTATTTCCAGATCATAGTTGGATTGTATGTTGTCCAAATAACCTATATATTGACAATCCTGATAAACGGGATTGAAAACGGGTCAGATAGTCTAAATGAAAAATATATGTTAGGGAAGAATCTGATAAGAAGCACATTGCTTTACTGTTTTATTTCCCTTTCTGTCATATTATTATTTAATATCGTAGCCTCAAATATATTGGTAAGTTCTTTTGGTTGAGAAAATAAAGTGGGACCTGTGGAATTTGAATCCACGACAACTACGTCTTCAGCGTAGTGCTCTCCCAGGCTGAGCTAAGGTCCCTTGTGAATTGCCATTCCAAAGGAATGGTCGCTTCTCTTTCAGAATTAGAATTAATTTAAATTACTTTCGATTACTCATCCTTAACATCCTCTACATCAACAGGTTTGTCTTCCAGTTTTTCCTCAATCTTCTCCAGCCTTTTCTTTGATTCCTCATAAATCTTCTTATCTTCCTTTTCATCCGGAGGGCTTGTCTCTTCTTTTTTGGTTTCTTTACTCTCTCCAACAACTTCTAGTTTGCCCATCTTTCCTGTAGTCAGTTGAGGTTCTCCCTGCCATTCAGAAACATAGCCATTGGTTATATGAACTTTATCACCGGCTTTTACATTATCAATACTCTCATTCCATAAAGTAAGCTTAATATCGCCTGTCTCGTCTTTTACTATGGCAGTTGCAACTCTCCCTGTCTTGCCGAACTTCTCAAACTCCCTTACTTCTCCAACATCTACAACATCAACTACAACATCTACATTACCTTCTCTTATCTTTAAGTCTTTAACTGCCATAGTTAAGAGAGAATAAGCAGCATATATAAAATTTATGGATTATTTAGTATCAAGTAGTTTTGTTATGGTTTCCTTTAAATCCTTTATTTTAACCCTTACCTGTTTTGTAGTATTCCTATCTCTTATAGTGCAGTCATTATTTTTCAGGCTGTCAAAATCAACTGTAACACAATAAGGAATACCGATTTCATCTGCTCTTGCATATCTTCTTCCTATACTCCCGCTTTTATCATATATAGAATTAAACTCTGTTTTTAATGAATCATAAACCTTCTTAGCTTCTTTGTCTAATTTATTTACAAGTGAAAAAACTCCTACTTTTACCGGAGCTAGTTTTGAATGCAGTTTTAAAACAACATTGCCTCTCTTTTTATCATCATTGTAAGCGTCAAACATGAAAACCAAAAAAGCACGCTCTACACCTAAAGAAGGCTCTGCAATAACATGAGGAATAATTTTCTTCTTTGTTTCCTCGTCAAAAATACTTGAATCCTTGCCAGAAAACTTAATATGCTGCTTTAAGTCAAAATCAGTCCTGTTTGCTATGCCTTCCAGTTCTTTCCATCCAAACGGAAAATTATATTCAATATCCCATGTGTCCAAAGCATAATGGCTTTTTTCATCTTTCAGATGCTGCCTTATCCTAAAATTATCTTTATTAGCTCCCAAGCTTGTAAACCATTTTTGTTCTGTAGCAAGCCAGTAAACATGCCATTCTGATATCAGTTTTTTCTTTAGAGCATCCTTAACCTTTATTTTTTTTGGCTTTGAATTTTTCTGCTGCATCTCTGCACTGTAAAAATTAAGCTCATAGCTCCCAACCTCATTAATGTAAGGGCATTCTTCTGCTTTATCAGGCTTTACAAAATACTCTATCTCCATCATGTCAAATTCCCTGCAACGAAATAAAAAATCTCTTGGGCTTATCTCATTTCTAAAGCCCTTGCCTATCTGCGCAATCCCGAACGGCAATTTAAGCCTTGCATTATCAACAACAAGCTTAAAATCAGCAAATATAACCTGGGCAGTCTCTGGTCTTCGATAAGCAACAGAAGCATTATCTTATTCTGAACCTACATTTATTTTAAACATTAAATTAATTTTTCTTGTATCTTCAAAATTAGAATTACATTTCTGGCATTTTAACTTGTTTTTTTTTATAATATCATTTATTTTTTCAGAACTGTAACCCTCAACATTAACCTCTAACTTTTCCTGAATAAAATGGTCTGCCCTTATTTTTTCCTTACACTTCGAGCAGGTAAGCATTAAATCCTCAAAACTTTCGACATGTTCTGAAGCCTCCCACACCTTTGGATGTGTTATAATGCTTCCATCAATTCCAACAATATCTTCCCTGCTTTGGACATGAAACTTCCACCACTGATTCTTTATATTGTTCTTTAACTCCACACCCAAATGCCCAAAATCCCAGAAACCTGAAAAACCCCCGTAAATCTCGCTGTTAGGATAAACAAAACCCTTTCTCTTGCAGAAAACAGCCATGTCTTCAATAGTTAATTTTTCCATAAAGAAGAAGTTTAATCGCAATTTTATAAATTTTGTTGTTTTTGTAATTAGAAACCAGCATCTTAATCAAAACCCTTACTAAAAGAACGTTGCGAAATTTGAACATTAGACAAACTTTTTAAAGAAAAGTTCGTTTCTTGTATTTGATATGAAATTTAAACTAATAAGTTCCCACACTGCTAATGCTTGTTCCGTAATGGGGTTTGGTATAGTTTTAATCCTATTGGCTTTACAAGTACTTGAAATTAGAAACCTAAACCTGTTTTTAGTAGGATTTAGTACAGCAATTGGGCTAGGTATTGGGCTTTTATTTCTTCTTTTAGGTTTATACCAACTTTTCATAGCGACTATATCTGGCAATTTTTTTAGAGAAAGGATTAAGCCCCCACTATAAATAAAGGAGAATGGATAAATGGAAAATCTCGCTGCAATCGCCGGATTTGTTATATTAATTAGTTCTTTGTATAGGATGTTTAAGTTAGTAAGGCATAAGATTTGGCTATATCTTATTTTGTTCTTAGTAGCTGGTGTGATAATAAGCATTAGTTTTGCTTTCATATTTGAAGCAACTGCTGGATGGGCCGGTGAAATGACTTGGGCGTTTGCCGGAGGGGTTGCAATTTTGTACGAATTATATCTTGAAAAAAAGAATAAGAAAAAAGATATCAACCGAGCAAGAAGTTAATTTCTTCTTTTCCTTTTTGGACTGCCAAAAAATATATCTTGCCATCTGTCGAACTCTTTTTTATTTTCTTCTCTCACCCTTTCCTCTTTCTGATGGTCTAATTGGGCTTGAAGTTTTGCACGTTCTTCATTGTATGCTCTTTGTTCTTCTGGCGTCCTCTTTCTTCTCGGCTCGTTCATAGCCAAGAGGAACATAAAAACCATAATTGCAATTATAACGTAAAGCCCATACGTCTTTATTTCTTCTTGATATTTTGGATAGTAATAGATAGTAAAACCAAGTAAGACAAGAGAGATTATTGATAGGATTATGATTTTATTCTTATTAAGTTTAAGTCTCATATACCATCAAAGAATATATTTTACAAAGCACTATTTAAAAGTTTGCTTGATAACCTTTTATAATCCATTTAGTTACTATTTGCCTTTACCACTTTCTGAGGTATCAAGAACGCAATTGCCAACGGCACTAAAACAAACAGCCATCCAACCATAATAGCCCAGTCAGGATAACCGCCGTAGTTTTCAGCAAATTCTGCTTTCAACTGCAATGCCAGTATTACTGCCAAAGAAATAGGAATAACATACTTTATTGCTGCGCTCCACCACTTCCCTATCTTAACATCAGAAACCTTGTTTATATACGCCCTCATTTTCTCTGCTCCGAAAATCCATCCAACAGCAATGCATTCAAGGATTCCAATTACAATAAGACTGATATTTATTACAAAATGGTCTACAATATCAAGGAAGTACAGGCCGGCATTTGTAGTATAGATTATGCCAGCTAAAAACCCAAGAGTACATACAATCAAAGCAACGTGTTTCTTCTTCATCTTGGTTTTATCTGTGATTGTTGTGTCTATTGCCTCAACCATTGAAAATGCACTGTCGATTGCCAGGGTAATCAACATAATGAAAAACAACACACTAAAAACAGAGGCAAAGGGCATTAAGCTTAATGCCTTTGGAAACATAATGAAGGCAAGGCCAGGACCGGAAGTAACCACTTCACTAACACCAACTCCCTGCTGCTCTGCCATAAATCCTAATGTTCCGAATACTACAAACCCTACAAGTATTGAAATTACAGAATTTGTAATCCCAATAGTAAATGCATTTTTATTAATGTCAGAATCTTTTCTGTTATAGCTGGAATATGCAATCATAATTCCAAGTGCAATGCTTAATGAAAAGAATATTTGTGAAAAGGCTGCAATCCAGACTTCTGAATCAAATAGGGCATTGAAGTTTGGTGTTAAATATGCTGCAATACCGGTCATTGCGCCGTCAAGAGTGAATGCCCTTATCAATAATACAATCAACAGGATTATAGGCAGGGGAACAGTAACCATAGCAAACTTACGTACACTCTTGACGCCTATACAAACACAAAAAACAAAAAAAATTTAAATGATAAACAACGCAATGAAAAATACAAGCACTATCCCTTCTATAGTTCATACACCTTATGTTAAATAAAGAACATCCCTGATACATTAACATCACGTATCAGCAGACCATTGAACTCTCCACGAAACAAGCAGGTAAATAAAAGACCATGCCATCACAACAACATAATAACTGATTATTATAAATGAAGTAAATAATATCCACCATCCCAGGCCGGAGAATTTCTTTTTTATTGCTGCCAGGCTGTCAACAGTTCCTTGCTGTATTTTTTGTCCTAAACCAAGTTCCAGGATAAGCAATGGAATTCCTGCAACAAACAACGCTATAAGATAAGGTATAAGAAAAGCCCCGCCGCCAAACTTTTCGGCTAAGTATGGAAATCTCCATACATTGCCCAGACCTACAGCAGAGCCAATAGCAGCATAAATAAAAGCAGTCCTTGAAGGCCACCTGTCTCTTAAAGCCATTAAACATTACCCCAGATACTCTAATCCTACAAAGTATATTTAAATTTTTTGAATAAAATCTATAGAAATGATTATCTGGTTGTGGTGACTTTTAATGATTTTTATTTTATTATTTCCTCAACCATTCCACTTCTTCCCTGCTCAAATCCAACTCTCTTACCAATTCTTCCCTGAATTTTTTGTTTTTCTTAAAAGAAACCTGTAAATAAGGCAATGTATTCTTTAAAGCCTCTTTAGTTGAACTATGTATTCTCTCCCCAATCTTCTCTGCAATAGCTTTTTTCTTCATTGACTTCTGCTTTGCCCACCATAACTTTAATAATTTACCAGTTGGCTTATATTGTACATGATGCCTATATTTCTCTTTTTTTGAAACTGCAATTCCAGCAGTTATTAGTGCATTGATATACACCAAAAATCTCCAATGCTGCCATCTTTTAATTCTTCTGCTAAAAACATCTGCCTTGCTTAATTTATCATAAGCTTTTGCAAGATCTTCTGGTTTAGTGTACTCTTTGGGAAGATTCTCATCCAGCCATAATAACTGCTCATCTAAATTCTCTTTTACATTATCAAATGCAGAAATTGCAACCTTTGGGTCAGTTGTTTTGAAGATTTTAAACAACGCATTAAGGATAGTATCGAGTTTATTCCTCTCTCCCAATTCCTCTAAACTTTCTTTTGTAAGTTCTTTTGCCTCTATTGATAGTATTTCTAAATCATTTATTGCAGCCCTTGCATCATTACCAGCTCTTCTTGCTAAACCTTTTAAAATTTCATCTTCATATTTTATTTTTTCATTATTGCATATCTTTCTCAGAATTTCAAATATTGACAGATAGTCTAATGGAGCAAACTCTATCATTTCTGTCCTTCTTCTCAGTTTATTGAATTTATAATCCCAGGGATTTGTTATTGTAAGAATCAACGGAAATGAACTTTTTTCAATTAGTTTGGTTATTGCTAACAACCCGCCCCTGTCTTTCATTCCTGATAATCCATCTACCTCATCAACCAATATTATTTTTCCTTTGGAAAATAGGCTCATTTGACCGACTGCTGAACCCACTAAAGAATTAATTTGCTCTGCATTCCTGACATCAGAAGCATTGACTTCAAGAATCTCCAGCTCAAGCTCGTTTGCAAGAGCATGCACACTTATTGTCTTGCCGATTCCAGAAGGCCCGTAAAGCAAAGCAGCATTTTTCTTCTGTCTCTTAAAATTAACAACAAAGTTTTTCAGATTCTTTATAGCACTATCCTGCCCGATTATATCCCCTGTCTTCTTGGGCTGGTATTTTATTGTAAAAGGCTGCATATAATCTGGTAAGTTTTTTCAGTATTTAATTATTTGTATAGTATTGCACAAACTTTAAAAACAAAACTTGTTTCTATTAGGCTATGGAATTGCCAAAACGATATAATGCAGAAGAGTCAGAAAAGAAGTGGATAGAGGCCTGGGAAAAAGAAAAGATTTATGCTTTTGACCCGGAAAGCAAGGCAGAAGTTTACTCTGTAGATACTCCTCCGCCAACAGTAAGCGGAAAGATGCACCTTGGCCATGCTTTTTCTTATGCGCAGCAGGATTTTGTTATAAGATTCCAAAGAATGTTGGGTAAAAATGTATTCTATCCTTTCGGCACTGATGATAATGGCCTGGCAACAGAAAGAATGATAGAAAAGATAAAAAAAGTAAAGGGACAGTTCATGAAAAGAAAGGAATTTGTGGATTTATGCCTAAAAACATTGGAAGAAATAAGGCCTGATTTTGTCTATGACTGGAAAAGAATTGGTGTAAGCGCTGATTATAATGTGTTTTACACAACAATTAACGAGCATACTCAAAAAATTTCCCAGCGTTCTTTTTTGGATTTGTACAAAGTAAAAAGAATCTACAGAAAGCGAGCTCCATTTATATGGTGCCCAGAATGCCAGACAGCTATTGCGCAAGTAGAGATGAAAGACAGTGAAAGAGAAAGTAATTTTGTTTACATGAAATTTGACACTAGCTTAAACAAACAGATAACAATTGCAACTACAAGACCAGAGCTACTGCCAGCTTGCGTGGCCATACATATTCATCCTGACGACAAAAGATACAAAAAATTTATTGGAGCAAAAGCAAAAATTCCCTTCTCAGACAGGGAAGTTGAAATAAGTGCAAACAAAGATGTTGACATGGCCTTCGGTTCAGGTATTGTTTATCACTGCACCTATGGAGATATGGAAGATGTAAAATGGACAGAAGAATTTAACATTAAACCAATTGAAATTATGAATAAAGATGGCACTCTAAATGAAAAAGCTGGAAAATTTAAGGGATTGCATGTAAAAGAAGCAAGAAAAGCAGTAACCAAAGCTCTGGAAGAAGAAAACAGAATTGAAAAAATAGAGCCAATAAAGCATGTTGTAAATGTACATGAAAGATGCGAAAC
>SDBV01003374.1_pt1 | contig 23614 bp, 26 predicted proteins | sample 2277081 | NCBI WGS metagenome assembly SDBV01 (sample SAMN10402039, study PRJNA504765) | marine sediment metagenome | isolation source: marine sediment core GS10_PC15, 223 cmbsf | place: Arctic Ocean: Southern Knipovich Ridge | collected 2010 | reverse complement strand
TTTCCCCACAGTGCGAGGTGAACGGGATGATCACCTTGGAGGATACCGGCGAAATGGCTGCTGAGCTCCTTTATCTCAGAATCGCGTACGTTAGCGTTGAAGATTTGCTCCAGCACAGCAAGCTGCTCCGAACGGATCAGCTGCTCATCATCCAGGAACCGGCGGTCCTTGATGGCCCTGTGCTTGAGCACGTGCTGCATTTGGCTGTCGATCCTGGTTCGGACTCTTGTGTTTTCCATGGGAAACTCACCTCCATATTCCCTCACCGGAGCCACTCCTATAAAAACCTTTCGATTTTCAGCAGGAGTAGTTTTCCCAAGGAGCTTTCAGCAAGGGCATAGAGGTATGTTTGAGCTGGTTGGAATTGGGTCTCTACCAGTATCAGTGGGAGTAGTTTTCCTTAGGAACTTTTTGGATGGGCCGGGAGAGGTGTGTGTTTCTTGTAACCACCGTCGAGTGGTAATCGGCAAACGGCATATAAGTCTTCAATATTGAAAATAAAGATTGAAAGATACCTATACTACTACTCCGGTGGTTTCCTTGGGAAATTTACTCCCACTGACTCATCCCGAGGCTTGATTCTGATTGTTTTACGCCCGCAGCAAGCTGGTCTGGACATAGAAAACACACCTGACGGCTCGTGTTTTGCCGGGAGTATGTGATGGAATGAATTCCTTGCAGTATGGAAAACAATCCGCAGGGCGTTTTACCGAGCTTCATCGGGGCCCGTTCACTGGAAAATCACTGTCATTGTACAGTCCCGGCTACCTGCGTACGTATCGACGCGATTGTTATGCGATCCTTCTCTAACGACCTGCGTCCTCTGCGGCATTCTCGATCCAGTTTCCCATATTCTCGTACCCATCGTCATTGTTCCACAGATAGAAACTATATCCCTTGGGTATCTTCCCACACCTCTCCGAGGTGTTTCCATCCAGGTCTTTGATCTTGCTCACATCGATACCGAGTAAGCCGTTTCCAATTTCGATGCTTTTCTTGATCTCGTATTTGACCCACCGGCTGGAGCAAGTCTTTTCTCCGACCAACACCACAGTCACAGAGGTCCCTTTGAGCTGGTTGTCTATCCATTTCTTGATTGCCGCATCGCCCTGTTTTTTCACCTTCTCAAAGTCAGCGGCATCGATGAAGCCGGCGGCTTCTTTACCTTGCGCGACCCAACTGTTTCGGACGACCATCGCCCTGGATACGTCCTTGTACTTGAAACTGAAGAATACCTTTCTGGCCATGATTCATGCTCCTTTCGTTATGCAATACCGCAAACAGACAAACAGAACCACCAACCCGACAGAGATGGATAGATACAGCTTCATGATGGTGCCAGAGGTGAAGCTGCTCCGGTAGGAGTACTTTCCTCCAGTGTATATGTCAGGGCGCATCGCAAAGAGCTTGATCGGTTTGGGCTGTTCCGAAATACCCGCGACATCATTGTAGAGGCCGCGGAACCTGCGCTCTTGCATCAGATAGTAAGCGTCAAGAAACCACAAGACGATGGCAGGGAAAATTGCAGCGAGGACGAAGTAATCGTTCTTGGTCGATGCAAATATCGCCAGAAGGGCTGAGACTAATGTTACGGCCCACCCCTTGATCTGAAAGGAATTCGTATTCATTCTTGTGATTACGTTCTGAATGAAATCTAAGTGTTTCAGCTGCTCATCAGTCACGTCAACTCCTCTTGCCCAATATAGTATTACCCTACACCCTTAAAAAATATCTTGAGCTATTCAGGAAGAATTTTCAACCAGAAAAATCATTCCTTCACCGCTATCAAGCCCGCGAAATCTATCCTTCGCCAGAAGCGGTCGGCAAGCAATTGTTGGCGGTTTGTTTTTTGGGGCGAACCGTTAGAAGGCTGGAGGCGCAAGAGCCGTATTGGATCTGGCTCTCATCCGGTCGTTGGCTCAGAAGGTGTAGGTAACACAGGCCACAGCTTGGTTTTCTCAATTTCGTTGCCGGGCCATCTGTGCAACGTGACTTCTCCGTCAGGCGTGATCTTCACGTAATGCGCCTGTTCGGTCTGCCAACAGCCTGCATTGACGTACCAGTCCCCATACCAGCCAGCTTGATGCGTGTGTCCCGCTACTAATGTCTGGTCGGGATGCTGAGGATGGTAGTTGTCCAGAGCAACCTTGGTCTCGTCTATCTTCTTGTCCTTTTTCGTTTTCTCTCCTGGTGTCTTATTAAACACCTTTCGGTAAAGGGATGCCAATCTACCCATTAGCCAACGGACGATCCGCTCAAGTAGGGCCTCAGTAGATAGGCCACGCACCTTCGTTCCGACACGCATTTCTGCTTCCCCTGCCAGCATTGTGGCAATCTTGCCTACCAGCATTGCTTTTCTTGGGTCGTTGAACTTGTCGAACTCATGCCCGTGGCATATGCGGATGAGCCTATTTCCCCGCTCTACAAAGACCTCCATTGCCAAACAGCCTATGAGGGGGGAGTCTAGCGGCAGGCCTATGAAACCGGAGAGATCTATGTCATGGTTGCCCACAAGGAAGACGGACCTGCGCTCGACAAGCCGTTTCAAGAGCTCAAAGTATGTTTTTGCTATGCTCCCATGGGCCGATTGCCAAAATTCGAATACGTCGCCAGCTAATACCAGGCAACCATCTGAATCTTGTTCCACTACCGCTGATAAAAAGTCCTCAAATCTGGAGCTATACTCCGTGAAGTTATCCTTGGCGGTCCCGTCGCCCATGTGCAGGTCGCTTACGACATACAACGTCTTGCCGTCAATGTGCTGGTCGAGCCAATTGGTCATGTTAGACCTCCCAGAGCTTTATCCAAATTCAGTCCTATCGCGTTCAAAGAGAAGCATTGTACCCGCCAGCATCGCTCCGGGCCACGCAAACCCTCTATCGTAAACCTTTCCCCTTCGGGTCGGCCTATGGGCCTAAAGGTTTATCGAAGGGTCCGCTGGCAGGCCCTTCGCATAGAGCTCTGGCGGTTCGCTCAATAGTGGGCGAACCGCCAATGAGTGGTCGTGCCGGAGGTGTTTAACATGAATGAATCAGAAACGTTCGAGACATATCAGGGCATCGTGGTGCCTGAGCCGGTTCTGCTCAAGCTGGAGCAGAAGGACAGATATGGCCACGTGCCGGAGCTTGACGATGAGGAACTCGCGAGCCGTGAGGAGCTGGAGCGGGAGATACTGAGGGCTGAGTGGGGCCTGGTGCTTGATTTGCCGGTCAACGGCAAGCATGGTGGCTTCAGGCCGGATGTGGACGAGGACGGCATAGTCTTCGGTGCCTTTGGGAGTGTCGATTTCGAGCGAGTCAAGCCAGGGCTTGACAAGGTCCGTTACAAGGCGGACAAGCTTCGCGAGCAGCTCAAGGATACGATTATCATGCTTGAGATGATTCGGGGGCGGTTGCCAAGAAAGCCTGTCGCTCTCATCCTTAAAAGCCTTCGGATGGGTATCATTGACCTGGAAGACATCGGCAATTTTGACATGTGGCAGCTGGGGACCTTGTATCTTCGAGCCAGGCAGCTTCGCAAGCAGATTGTGGAGCTTGAGGAGGCCAGCTGGCAGAGGAAGCAGGAGCGGGCCAGGAGGTTTTTTGCCTCTCTGAGCTGACCCGGCCTGAGGCTCCTGCGGGTCCTATGGAGGGCCGTGGGTTTGGCCGTGGCTGGCCCTGGATGCGTTTGGGGATAGGCGTGCTGACGGTCTCTGTAAAAAGGGCGTGAAAAGGACTGCCAAGGGACTGTTGTTAGGCACCATGGGTTGGGCGGAGTTTCGTGATGGCCGACGGGGTGTTTTGTCGAGGCTCAGTGTCGCTGGGGTGATGGTCAGGAGGGCGTGGTGGGCGTTAGGTTGTGGCATCGGCTGGGTGGTGATTGGGGCAGTGTGCAGGGGATGAGGGTGGTTAGTGGTGGGCTGGTTGAACACGAGTTTTTGTGACTCGTGTTGGTGGGCGTTCGCTTCGCTCAGCCCCCCGTCCGGGTCTCCCTACGGTCGCCCCGGGGGGCCTTGGCGGGGCTTTGGGTTGGAGTTGAAATGATGTGGATATAGGTAGGATAGAGAGACTTGTGGGACTTCAGAAAGGCATGTCGGAATACGTGGGGTTGGAAGCTGAAAGGTTGTTGAGAATGCGATGGTTACGGTTCAGGAATAGGTCGGACTAGAGGTTATAAGGTATAAATGCGAGCCTGAAGCGGAGGCCGACAAACTTCCCAGATTGACATTTGTGAGGTCAGTTCAGGCAGACCTCACAGCTCTCTGCTACCCACTGCTCAAGATCCAACTCGGCTAGGATCGCTTCCTTTCCCTGGGAAGCTGCACGGGCGAATTTGCCGGACAGACGGGCCGCTTCACGCTCGGATTTGTGCTGGATCATTTCCAGCAAGACGTCCTTCTCGATTGTTCTCATGATGACTCACCTCCAAGCCGGGGTGGTGCCGGTGATTTATTAAGCTTTCGGTTCACGGGGCCTGATCCGGGCTGGGTGGTTCTCTACCGTCGGGTAGCTACGGAAACCAAAAAGCTTAAATACTTGGCCGCATTTACTACCTCAAAGGAAGAAATCTCCGAGGTCAAACAATGCAGCCCAACACAATCCAAAACGGACCCATTTTCGACGGTAGCTATACACCATACTTCTATCAGTCAGGGCTCTTTCTCTCGTACGGCCAGCCATCAAGCTATAGCCGAAAGGATCTCACCCAGCAAAGCCGCACCGACTATGACTTCTCCTCTGATACTTCCTCGGATAGTCACTTCCATCCTCAAACAGTCGAGCAGATCGTCGCTCACGGGTACTTTTCGATCCCCGCCGGCGAAGCCGAGACAGCGATCATCTCCGACAAGAAGCAGACCTCCTGGTTGGGCCTGGAAGATACGATACGGCAAGTTCGCAACCGCTCTGAACTCTACCACCGTAATATGTACGAACTGCACCAAGGCGTATGCGAAGCCGATAACGCGATCTTCCGCCAAGTGGCCGCCCAGGGGGCGCCGCCCGACAACCGCCAGCAATACTCCGCCAGCAAGCTGACCCAGGAGTTGTATGAACAGATGCGGATGGAGAGAGTAAACCTCTGGAAGGACGTATCCAGGTTGAAGCAGTTTCTTCCGGAAGCCGCCCAGAACTATTTGGCAGCCTACCGAAAGGTGGCGATCCTGGAAGATGACAATGGTGATGGGCTTTGATGACACGAATGCAGGAGCTTTGCCGCAAGCTTCGGCCCGTGCTTGGCAAGAAGATCGATAGATTGTGGACTGCGTACCTGTCCGAATCGGACCCCGCCGGCAAGGCTGATATCGAGCAGACGCTGGAGCTTCTCGCAGCCAAGCATATCGGCCAGGACTACCACCCGGACCGCTCACCGTTCCCACCGCCCGAAAAAGGGCTCGCCGGTTCCGGAGATATCCACCTGGGCACGGTGACCTACGGCAACCGAGAGCTGTATCCCTTCCTTCTCAAGAGTGATCGACTGAAGGAACACATTCTCGTTGCCGGCAGGAGCGGATCGGGCAAGACCAACCTGACATTCGTTCTTATGCGAGGCATTATGGCCCGGGGCATCAAGGTCCTCGCACTGGACTGGAAACGCGGGTATCGGGATCTGCTCAAGCTTCAGCCGAACCTGCGTGTCTACACGATCGGCCGGGACGTCTCGCCGTTTCGGTTCAACCCACTGATCCCGCCGCCAGGCTGCGAGCCGCACGTCTGGATTAAGCTGATTGTCGATGTGATTGCGCAGGCCTATCTCGGTGGTGAGGGGGTGATCAGCCTACTCGTGGCCGGCATGGATAAGCTTTATCGAGACCTCGGTGTCTTCGATCAGACGCAGACAAGATGGCCGACGATTCAGGATCTCCTGGCCTGGCTCAGGACAGTCAAGCTCAAGGGCAGGGCTGCCATGTGGCAGGCGTCGGCGGAGAGGATCCTCTTGGCCTTGACGTATGGCGAGTTCGGAGCTGTCGTCAACACGCAGGATAACAGTCACGTTCAAGACCTTCTGAAGCATAACGTCGTCCTGGAGATGGACGGCCTGTCGAGCAACTCCGACCGAAAGATGTTCTCCGAAGCTCTCACGCTGTATCTGTACCGCTACCGTCTCGCGCAGGGCCCGCGGGACAGGCTGACTAACCTGATCGTCCTGGAAGAAGCACACAACCTGTTGTTGAAAAAAAGTACAGAGGCCAGGGAGTCTGTACTTGAGACGAGCATCCGTATGATCCGCCAGTACGGCATGGGTTACGTCTTCGTGGATCAGTCCGCATCCTTGTTAAGCAAGGTCGCGTTTGCCAATTCCTATGCAACGCTCGCCCTCAGCCAGAAGCTCAAGAGCGACATTATGGCCATTGCCGGAGCGATGAATCTCACGGATGAACAGAAAGAATCTCTGACCACTTTGCCCATAGGATCTGCCGTGGTGCGTCTCGCAGATGAACATCCTGAGCCATTCCTCGTAAGAATCCCCCGATTCCCGATTCGGGAGGGATCCATCTCCGATGATGCCATTCGGAGCCGGATGGCAGGCTATTCCACCGAGTCCAACTCGAATACGGCCCATCAGGATCAATCTGGGGCAGTTTCGGCTGTTCCCCTCCCAGATAGAAAAGAAAAAAACAAAGATCTCGAAGAGAATATTGATAAAAGATCCCGCCCACCATCCCCCGGAGAATCACAGATGACATTGATAGATGTATCTGCTGATTCAAGACACAATCCACCCAGGAAGGCACAGAAGATGTCTCGTGAAGAGATAAGGTTCCTGGCTGACGTTGCCGTCAGACCCTTATCGACGACAGTACCACGCTATCAACGGCTCAATCTATCTCGCCGTCGCGGCAATGCCGTTCGGCAAAGCCTTCAGTCTGCTGGCATCATCGAAGCCGTGCCGATCGCCACGCGCTCCGGTCAGGTTGTCCTGTACCAGCTTACTGATCTTGGCCGATTTGTCTGCTCGCAGATTAGAATCGATCCCGGCCCTCAGCCGCGAGAATCCCTGGAACATCGATACTGGATCGGCAAAGCCGCCGAACACTTCGAGAAGAAAGGCTACGACATCACCAGGGAGCACCCCATCAAGGGCAACGGCGCCGTCGATATCTTGGCCGAACGCCCCGGCGAGCGCGTTGTCGTCGAAGTCGAAACAGGCAAGTCGGACATCAAGGCCAATCTGTCCAAGATCAAGGATGCCAACTTCGATCGTGTTGTTCTGCTGGCCACTTCCCCTGCAGCCGTCAATGCTTGCCAGAGTGCAGTCGATTCTGTTGGGAATACGGCTCCGTCGGTAGTTGAACTCCTGACGTGGCTGGATATCTCGTGAAAGAATCGTACCAAACAGATTTGACAGCGATGCCCTCAAGAATCCGCTCCGGCCAGTCCGGTCCCGTAAGATCATCCGGATAAACAAACATTGCCGGGATATCGTTCGCTCGGTAGGCCCGTTCCTTGTACCGAATGCCAACCGTGTATTCGGGGATGTCCGGCATGCCGGCGTACTCGACGATCAGGCCATCATACGTGGGCAACGTGAAGTCTGGATGCCAGATCCTGTGGCGGTCGCGATCGTAAACAAGCAACGCCTGCTCGTAGAAGAATGGGATGCCGTAGCGATCAAGTAGCCTGCCTATCTGGGCTTCGCCGCGAGATCTATACGGTGGCTCCAATGGACCGAGTCGATCCTCCAGGCGGGATGCGCTGACATTCACGCATCGTTCACCTCGTTTGCTTCTTTGACCACACCCTCAGCGATAGCTGTCAGCTTCGCTTCCGTGCGGTCGATGATTGTAAAGATCTTACCGTTGTGCCCCTGGAGCTTTTCAGCGGCCTTGAGAAGATCACCGAGCTTGCGGTAGTCATTCTTCTGGGCACACTTCTCAGCCTGCTGTGTCAGTTCGCGTATTCGCTTCTCGTTGGCTGCGGCAGTTCTGTCCAATCTCTCCAAGCGTCTGTCGATACCGATAAGCTGGCTGTACCTGGCGGCCAGGTCAGCTGAGGCTACCTTCTTTGCCGATACAGGCAGCTTCGCAAAAACCTTTCGTGTTTCCTCCAGCCGAGCGATGTGACCGTTGCGTATTTGGTGCGCTTTCTTACGCAACTGGGCCATTCGCTCCGTCAGCCAGCCTTCAGCCGGAAGCGTGCGCTTGATCTGATGCACGATGTCGCCGGCAAGCTCAGGATGCTGATAGAGGAGTTGACTCTCTTGGCGAATACCGTGCAGTCTTCTGCCCAGCAAACCGGAAAGGACATATCCCTGCCGCTGGGCCTTTTGAATGTCCCGCATGTTGTGTTTGACGGCGGGAAGCGTGAGCCGCCTGCTTATGACGGGGCCAATAACATGTCCCTTGGTATGCATCAGGAACGCCAGTATGCCGACGACAAGGGCGACGGTTATCGCTGAGTGAATGATCTCGGGATCAAGGAACCACTCGATACCCAAAAGCTTCGAGACAAGTAGGCTTGCTCCGAGTGCAATTCCAACACCGGCCCAGGAACCGCCGACTTGGCGGATGGCCTGATACATCACGCCGGCCAGTATAATGATCGCAAAGCCCACAGCCAGCGGACCAAGGTTCCTTATCGAAAGACTGTTTTGCTGTTCCCACCAGACAAGGCCCACCGAAAGCGACAGCCCGATTACCGCGGACATGACAACGGCCGGCCGCTGGCGGTCGAAACGCTTGCCCAGGACGGCATAGGCCAAGGCCGTGAAGAACGCGAAGGCCAGCACGAAGTCTGGCAGGAGCGTTTCGAACAACTCGCCGAGAGCGAGTTCCGGGAAGGGGTTTGCGAGTCTCATCGGACGTACGTAAGATGGCAAGTATATAAAGGTTGTGGTTTGTAACTTGAGCTCGTTGATGCATCACGGCGAGACACTTGTGAAGGCTGCTTAGGCCCACCGGTCGTTCGGAGACATAGCAGAATGTTCCTCAATGACACGCAAATACGTGAGAGATTAAAGACAGGCGATCTACTAATCGAACCTTTTCCAGGACCGGTATCTCTTGGCCCATGCTCGGTCGACCTACGACTTGGGACAAGCTTCTGCAGATTCCCAGAGGCTGACGCAACAGGCAACAAACCAATTAAGCTGGGCTCGTTCACACCTTCTCACATCTCATCCCTCTTTGCATCACGGCAGTTTTCAACAGAAATTGGCAGTGAATTCATCCTTGAGCCGCATGCGGTAATACTTTGTCAGACTTTGGAGATCATTGGAATTCGCTTTGATCTACTCGGCTTGACATTTGCCTGTTCGTCACTCTCTCGGTTTGGATTGGAGCTTCAGCCTTCCGTGCTATCGATATTTCCAGGCTTTATGGGCCCCCTGGTTTTTTCGCTACACAATGCTGGCCCCATATCTGTGAAGCTTGCTCCTGGCATGAGAATTGGCAACTTACTATTCTCCGACATCGCGCGTGATGGCCAACAGCCGCTTGCAGCGTCTATGACGTTCACACACCCAGTCACGGAGGCGAGTGACAAAGCCACCATCGAAAGGCTGCGGGATGAAATGGCCCGGAAGGCATCACGTCTTAGGAAATCTCCTGTTGACAGGAAAATGTTTGGCGAGTTATTGGATGGCCTCGACAAGGGCACCTCGAATGACAAAGGCAAAGCTCTCGAGACTCTGTGTGTTAAGATGTTTGCAATGATCGATGGCTTGACGGTCACAAGAACCGATGCTCGACTTGCGGCGGAAGAGATAGACATCATTCTCCGTAATGACATAGATTCCGGATTCTGGAGGACCGTCGGTTCCCCGATTATCGTTGAGTGCAAGAATTGGGCGACAAAGGTTCGATCCAGGGATGTGACAATCTTGTCCGGTAACATGGGCGCTCTAGGACCCGATGTGAAGCTAGGCATCCTCGTGGCAGTTAAGGGAATTACGTCCGATGCGCGAACCAAGATACGTGAGCAGCGTCAGCAAGGCCGCCAGATCATATGCATTGACAAGGAAGCTCTGCAAGGCCTCCGGCAGGGAAAACACCCAGTTGATATAATTCAAGAGCAGTATGACGCACTGTGGTTCATCTAGGCTGATGTTGTGGCCGTCAGAAGAATGGACACTTGTTCGTAATCCGCGGTGTTTTGTCAGAGTCACAAGTCTATAGAGTGGGGAACAAGGTGTTATCTCCAAGTAGGGTTAACATAACGTTTATAAGATCGGGCCTCTTGTCTGTCCCGTGAGGTGATCAACATGGCAAGAGGAAGACCCGCCAAGTGCCCGTACTGCGGTGGAAGCTCGATCAACAAGGGCTTCCGCCAGACGAAGACCATGGGCAAACGAAGGATCAAGCTGTGCAAGGCCTGTGGCCGAAAGTTCACGCCGAAGAATCAGAAGCCGGTCGAACTGACTGAAGAGAAAGTTGTCGAGGCCAATGCCGAACCAGACGAGGCTCCGGCAGCAGGCGTGGTTGCGGAACCGAACGAGACAGCCGAGTCGAATAAAGCAGTAGCTGAACCGGCCGATGATTCCAAGCCGCTCCTGAACGCCCTGGACGAAGAATGGACATCATAGCCCTGGCGTTCAGCCTGGCCGATGCCGTCACCGCCTTCGCGGGACGGGCTCGGAAGCTCTATTACGCCGTCATGCTCTTGGGGCATTCGTGCCCCGCATGTGGCAGCAGTTTGGCCATGCTGGCCGAAGGCCGGTGTCGGTGCCGATCTTGCGACAACGAGTTTGACCCAACCGTTGCCTTTCAACGGTGCCCGACTTGTGGCGGCAAGCCGGTGCTTCGTGTGCGACGTTACCAGTGCCAACAGTGTGGCTGCGATGTAGTCTCGCGGTTCCTCTTTGATGGCCTTGTCTTTGACGGCGAGTACTTTCGGCAGAAGATGGCCGAGTCCCGCCAGCGAAAGAAGCAGCAACATGAGCGGGTTCGAGAAATGTTGGCTGAGAGCCGCTCCGGAGCCTTGAGCCTGCCAGCAGCCGAACTGTCTTCGATACCCGGACTCACGGATGCCTTGAACGGCCTGGTGATCGGAGCGGGCGGGACCATTCCGTGGAAGCCCGATAAAGGCTTTGATCTGAAACGCTACGAGAGCCACATACAGGCCCATATTCGGGACTTTCCAATCAGCCTGGACGAGTTGCCGCCCCTGGAAGAAAACGCCCGAAAAGACCGCATATGGCGGTTTGTCGCGATCATATTTCTGGCCCACTTTGGCTTGATAGATATCTGGCAGGACGGCCAGAACATTATGGTGATGAAACGTGAAACTAACGGAGAAAGACAAGACATTCCTGGAGATCTTGAAGGAGTTGATGGACTCGAAAGATCTCTGGGTGGAATTGAAGCCGGATAGGCCCAGCCGCATGGTGCTTCGCGGCACGTACGGGCAGAAGATTCATAAGGCCTTCCGAATGACCCGCCAGGGCGTCCGCTGGCGATTCTGGCGACTGTTCAACGACATCTACATCTCGGCCTTCGAGACAATTCTATTTCTGGAGAAGACCTTCGGCCCCGAGCTTCGCGATCACGCGATCCGGATCAGCAAGGAGCGTTACCACCTGCGGCATGAGGCCCGCGAGACCGGCTTCGTGAGTGCCGACAGGCTCGATAGAAAATGACCGAATCAGCGAAGATCGACTTCCGATATCGGCGAATCAGCCGCATTGGCGACATTACCGACCTGGTCGAGATGTTTTTCCCCGGCAATCGAAACCAGCAGCACGCCGCTGCCCGAATTCTCCTGGCCCTCAAGGCCGCGTCAGAGCCCATCCGGTCCTTGAGCTTCCTTGAAAGTCAATACGGCATCTCCCGGCGGACGCTCCAAAGAACCCGAGCGAAACTTTCCCGCCTCGGCCTGATCGAGCACATCACCTGGATGAACACCCGCCACGGCGGCCGCGAAGGCTGGAAGCTCTCCAGTCGGATGAGCACAGCCCTGCGATTTCTTGCGGCCAGGATCGATCGATGGCGAAACGACAGAAGGCCGGAGCAGGCAAGAAAGGATGAACAACTGGTCAAACTCCTGAGCTAGTTGGGCAAGAAGAAGGATGCTGGATTGCGACATGCGCGGCGAGGTGTCCAACGGGCAGCTAGCCGTCTTAGGCTGAGTGTCGTACGCCTTGTTGTAGGTCATTCAAATCCACAAGAGATTGTGAACATCGGGCGAAGCTTCGAAGACCTAGCCGATAGAATTATCAACGTCATTTGCCCAGCAGGAAAAAGTTGTCCAGATTGGCTGTTTGTGGAATAGAGGGGCAAACGTCGAATCATTTCAATTCTTACGAAGACTATCGCGGGTGGAGTCATTTGCCTAACAAAGAAACCAAGCTGACTGGAACAGCGATTGGCGAATTTGAATTCTTGGTGCTCGCAAAGTGCTTTACTAAATACTGAAATACAGTGCGCCGTATGTTCCAGTAGCTTATTCTCACGTTAAACGCCAAGGTGATCAATGGAAGATAGATCGAGTTCCGAAGGCCGGCTCTCCGGTCTACCCGCAACTTCAAACGCTGATTCAGGATCGCTTGTTGACTCCGTCGGGTTTGATCTAATCGGTTCCGATCTGGGCAAAGACGTGGAGTCTGCGCTGCAAGTTGCGTTGGCGGGCGGTGCGGTTTTTCCAAACGGAACCGATCCTCTTTTCATCTTTCGACAAGCGCTCTCTGCTTCCATCCGCGACATCGAGTCACACCCGCGGGGCCGGCTGTTCCAGGAGTTCCTGCTAAAAGGCCCTTACGAGGATGTTGGGGAGATCCCGATGGAGTTGGTCGGCCAGCGCCTCTCTGACGCTGAGTCCGCCTCCGCCATCACATTCATCTACTCGCACATGGTCAACTGCTTCAAAGGCGCAGTCACGGAGTTGCTTGCGGCCCAAGCCTGCTTGCACCTGCTAAAGCAGTTACAGCAAAATCGAGAACTGCCCGCAAACGCCCGACTGTACGTCGGTGATGTCGTGGGCGTCCATCGGGCGCAGGGAAGAGGCCTTCTCAAGGGCGCCGACCTGTACATCCTGATCGAAGAACACAGACCAGATGCGGCTTCAAGTATTGCCGTGGCGGGAGTGACGGAGGTTAAGTCATACATCCGATCGAAAAGCCGTCTGCGCAAGCAACTCGACCAGCATGTTCGGCGAGCAAAGCGAGGGCTGCGGGTAGACGGTGTAGACTATCCCGCAGAGAAGGTCAACGTGGGCTATGGGAGGGACCGGCGGGTTGTACGCATTGCTGTTCTGCCAAGCGTCTGGAAGCTGCCGCGTTCATTCCGGTTCGAAGATTCCGAAAGCGGCCGTTTGCTTCATGTTGACCGAGGTGAGCCTACACGAATAGACGACGAGATCACGCAGATCGACGATGATGAGTGGCGTATTACCTTGAGATGGTCGAAAGAGGCGCTTGCCGAGGCTAGCTACCAGATGACCTTCTGGTACATGAAGAAGATCGGTGAGGTAATCTACTCGAAATCCGTGCCGAAAGGGTGGGAGGAGATGACGCCAGCCGAAGCCGGACGAAACGCGGCCAAAATGATGCTCTACTATGCCATTCTGCGTTGCCGTACCATTCGGGAGGAGCAACGGGCCATTGCTCTCTACAACAGCTACGGATATGGCTATGCACTGGGAATGAACTACAAGAACCCAGAAGGAAGGCGCGAGATGCTTTGGCCTCAGGACCTGGATCAGATCTTCGCAGCAGGCAAGACCGAGAGCGGGTGCATTGTACGTTAAACTCGAGTTTCAGAACCTACAGTAGATGAACCAGTGGCGTCTGACCATACGCTGAACCGGACGCCCTGGCTGGCGCCGGTTAGCGCAATCGTTAGCTGGTTAGACGGAGCATTGTCAGGTGGTAACAGCATACGTCCGGCGTAGGTGGCGGACATATCGAAACGCCCACAAAATGGCCGAAATCCATTATCCTCGTCGTCAAACACCAAAGTGAACACTTGTTCGAGAAGGTGTTGAAATGACAAGGCTTTTGCCAGTCGAAACACTTCTGATGAATTGCTACATGAAGGCTGCCTGCGGAAGTGGCTGTGCCAGTCAATCTGCCCTCTTGGATGCATCCCGGCCGTGATGACCGAGTTTTCGGTGCAACTGCGTTTTGCGAGGAGCCGTGTTTGGGGATTTTAACAAGGGCCGGCCACGCAGGCCCCGCGAGGAACCGGTAATTCAAGCACATGAAGATGGTTTCTGACGGAAATACGGCAAACATGCATCATCCATCTTCCTACTGAACACGAAGTCAGCGTTGATGGTTAGGCAATTGCGTTCCTTGCTGAAAAGCAACCCCTGCATATGACCATCAATTCACTCAGGGGCTATCTGCCCCGCCACTTTGCTGGTAACCGAGCATAGCCGTCAAGCAGACTAGCACGGGCGTCGTATTCGGCCTTGAGCTCACCCGTAAGTTTGACTAATTGGTCGGCAAATACTGGTGATAGTGCCAGGCGACGAACGGGCAAATGGAGCCTTTCCCAAAGATGCTCGATCATCCGCAGTGGCTCTGCGATCACTTCTTGCAGCTTCTTGATATCGGCCAGTTGCTCCACACATGCCCATGCGAAACTCCACGATACAGCACTATTGCATCGAACAGCCGGGTGAGGATGAGAGTCGCCCATGCTTGCGGGAAGGTCTCCGTCTCTTTCAAGTACACGGAAAAGGACGCCAATCGCGAAGGCATAGGCCATTATTGCTGCATCTCTGGAGCTCACACCAGGCCAGCAGAATGTCTCACTCCAAGATTCATGTGTTCCCTGCCAGAACGTCACGATGCCATCGACGTGGGCTGCGAAGAGATCGGCGTCAAGCTCAAGAACCTGGCTTAGCACCATATTGCGCACCTCCACAGGGGTGTTGGCCTCGGACATCTTCGCTCGCCCCAACCTGCGTGAACTTAATTCGAGATGCCCTCCAAGGACATGCCCGACTTCGTGATAAATAATGAATTCCAAAGCTATGTCCGCGAGCATCATTGCGGCAGCTATCCGTTCTTCATCTGCTGGAAGACAACACGCAGACGCGTCTTGCCCATCGGTCATGGGCCAGCGTGGCAACCCTCCCTCAAAAGGTCCCTTGGGCTCCTTCTCCCCGTCTGGGTTACCCACATGTGGGAAGCACTTCGGACAGCAGAAAAGGGCCGACATAGTGCCATATATCTTCTCAATGGCCCCTAGTGAGATAAAGACATAGTCGGCCTCAGTACCTGGAACAGCCCAAGCGTTGACTTCATCAGATCGCACAAATTCGACATGGAGGGCCCTGTCCTTCCACTGATCGTGCATGTGTGTGCGCAGACTGTCCACGAGTGTATTGGCCAGATCCTGGAAGTGCAGCAATTGCTTATCCCACGGTGCTAGTAGCTCACGTGGGTCCAATAGTCCACCGAAACGGTTGGCCTGCTTGTGGAGTTCAGTGTTGTACTGCGGTTCGCCCATATACACCCCACAGTACGCGATTGCCCGCGTCAAGGCCACCGCCATTCGTAGCGGCCGACCAGGCCCAAATGCTCACCGGTCGCCAACACAGAGTGACGCAGTATATCATTGCCTTTGGTACGCTCACAACTGTGTGCGTTGCGGATCACGACGGCCTGACGCACCGATGACGGGCAGATAATTCGGGAAACGATGCAAGACCGTAACCTTTATAAGCTCCGGCGAATTACCACTGTCCAATCCTCACAAAGGCATTACTTACTGCCGTGGGCGAACCGTCCTTTTGGGACATATGGTTCGCCCGAGGATTTTTCGGATCAAAAGTACGTGAAAGCGACCGCAAAGGTCCATTACGAAGCAAGATTGGAAGAATCCTCGACGAGAAAACGGGATTGGCCACAGGCCAGCCCAGGATTGAAGTAGATCATTCTCTATCATTTCTTTGACCCACACTTATCGACGAGAGCCTGCTACGGGATTCGCACGCTTGGCTGTGAATTCACAAATCATCGGGCGGTCATCCTGTCGTTAACGACAGGCTTGGAAGTCTCGGTTATCATGACAATGGTTTCTTTGAAAGGGCAGTCATCATGCGCCATTGCAGCCGCGCTTTGAGAAACGAGTTGTCCAAATATCGCAAGCGGAAAAGAATATCACTGGATGGAACAATTGCCGGTCAGACAGCAGGCATATACATCGGTGGGCTTCATCATGTCAGGCCCCCGGGCTTACGCAGCCGAGGCATTTCGTCCGTTCGGCCTCAAAGCATATATGATGCAAAGGCTTTCTATGGGTGGCCGAACCAAGAGTACGAACAGCCGGCTTCCTGGTTCGAGCAGTCGTTTCCAGGCACCCCGCCGCTACGAGTTCAAGGGGCTACCAGACATCCGCGGCCGCCCGTTCCCGAGTACGACGACTGTCTCATGACACCGGAACTTCAGGACCATGTGGCCAATGCCTTCCGGCAGGCGGCAGCCGAGCAGGCATTGTCTCCGCAGGAGCCATATGGCGACATGGCCGAAATCCTGCGTGCAACGAATGCCCAGATTGCCGATGTTGCTCAGGACGTGGATAGTCTCCCGAATCTTGCAGACATCGCCGATGCCATTTTCCAGTTGGAAAAGGTACTTCCTCCGGATCATCCGGACCTAGTTAACCTGAGAGCAGCTGCACACGAACGGTTCAAACACCAGGAATCATGGCCGAGCCCCGAAGACTTTGGAGGCGATCTGGGCCCATCGAAACTTGGCGTCGGCGATCCTTATGAGCTTGCTCCCTACGAAGAGGTCGGACAGGCATTTGAACCTGACGATACTCCCCAGATGAGCCAGGAGATGTTCGATAGTGCAATGGTTGGGCAACAGATGGCCCCAGAACCGATGGCCGAGGACTTTGATCCGATGCAGGATGCCTATGAGCAACAGTTCGAACAAGGTCTTGAGGCAATAGTCCATGAGGCAATGCCCGAGCAGGATCCCTTTGAGATGCAACAGCAGATGTACGATGAGCAGATGCGGATGCTGATGAATCCATTCATGATGCCTGGTCAATTTGGTCCCGGTCCAATCGGGCCATAGGTATCAATAGACAAATCTAAGATGTTTAAACCAGCCCTTGGACGGTCCAGGGGCTTTTTTCGTGCGCACTTGGAATTGATGGCACGCCCTGCACATGAGGACGTGCCATCAGAGCAACGTCTGGAGGTAAGCAAAATGGCGTGGAGACCAACGCAGTATCTGTTGAACGGCGAATTGGACAATTCCATACCCGGCAGGGTCACGGGATGGATGAGGTTCGCTGGAATGAAGAACAAGGTGACCTTTGATCTGAAAGGAGATTTCCATCGAGACATCAGAGGAACAAGGATCCGCCTGACCGGCGACGGCCAAGAGGAAGACACAGAAGCAGCAAGCTACATGGAAGGCTTTGCCCAGCATCAGACAGGCAACGTCGGGGACATGACGGCAGGCCTGCCGCCGCATGACTACGTGGATTACCCATACATCGAATGGTACGGCGGTGACAGCGGAAGGGTTGTGATCGAACTGGCCCCGGAGCAGGTCAAGGTAATCGGCAACCTCCTGCCCTGGACGCAGCAGCAGCCTGTCTCGCGAGAGCAGCAAGTGAAGAACATGGGCAAGTTCCTTGGAGACATAGCCCGCGCAGTGAATCTACCGCCTGAGAAGGCAATTTGCCCAGGCGTAACACACGCACAACAACAAACAGATTTGACAGGAAAGGAGTGATACATATGAAACTACTGACAGAAGAAATCCGAAAGAAGCTGCCCGCCCTGTACGCACAGGACGGCAAAGGCGGCGACGCCGTCGTAAATGTGAAGTTCTTCACGCCCGACAGTTCATGGACGTGGTACGCCACTGAATTCGATGGCGAGGACCTGTTCTTCGGCCTAGTGGACGGCCAGGAACGAGAGCTTGGCTACTTCAGTTTGGCTGAGTTGCAGAAGGTGCGAGGCCCGATGGGCCTGCCGATTGAGCGTGACCTCCACTGGAAGCCTAAAACGCTCCGGGAGATCGCACCGGAGATGTTCCTGATGGACGAAGCGAAGGAGGTGAAGCCATGAACATAGAAGACAATATCGTTCTCTGTGAATGCGGCAACTGCGATTGGCGGGGCGACGTGAGCGAATGCAACGAGATCCACGGTCTGCTCGATCGCGTCGAAACCGGCGATGAATTCCCAGCCGGTGAGTGTCCCAAGTGCGGGGCTTTGACGTATCTGGTCAGGCATAGCCCGGATGAGAACAGAGACAGCGTCCCTCGCGTGATCATTTCCGTAAGCGGAGGTGCTGCAGACTTGATCTTCAAACCAACCGGCGTAGCCGTGACGCTGTTCGACTACTACGTCGATGGTGTCGAAAACGTCTCCAAAGACCCAGATGGCGAGAGATGCATCGTCGGTCACTGGGACACGCGGCGCAAGGTGATCTCCCACGAGCACTGGCCGATCATCACCCAAGCGCGACACGATGCCGCATGCCGCTGCACCAGACGGTGGCAATGTCCCTCCTGCAATAAGACCATCGACTGCTCGTACGAGCAAATCGTCGAAATCGGCACTCCTCACTGCCCACACTGTGAGATCGAGATGACAATGGCCTGACGGCAAGCAAGTCCTTGTTGGAATCACAGGCTTTGTTATAATGACGCCCAATGGATTAAGACGTTCTCAAGGGCACGATCATGTGAGTAATGTCAAATGATAAGCCCAGATGGGTAAATGGAAAGGAGACAAGAGTGAAAGCAGAACATTGTTCTAGAGGAAGAATACTAAGTATATCCATGCTCTTGTGTATCATCGTGCTAGCGAGCTTTGCCGCAGTAGGCGTTGGGTGCAAGCACAAAGAGACGCCCAGCATGAGGAAAGAACGGCAAGCAAAGGAGAGACTTTCCCTCCTAAAGACGGCTGTCCAAGGAGCGAAGGCAAAGGATTTTCAATGGATTCTTGGCGACTTATCAAACCAGCCCGATCACACAGCTAAAACACTGGCTAGACGGCTTTGGGGAGAGTCCAAAGATGGATTTTGCGAGAAGGCACTCGCCTTAGTGCGCATTTTGGATAGCTTAGATGGGGATTCAGGGCGAGCATCCGGCATGGCGGCTTGGCTGTTAGTTGATGTTATTGGAGAAGTGACGGATAGGTTTAGTAATGGGTCTGACGATGAGAGGTGTACGGCACTTGTGGCCCTGACTTTTATGGCAACCACTAAGAGGCACAGCTACAACATTGGCCCCAACGCTCGTCGAGGCGCCCGCAATTTCTTGAAAAGTGTCACGACAAGCACCAATTACCAACCGAAGATTAGGTATGCTGCCCTCTATGCCTACTCAAAAGCGGACGCTGGCTTGCCAATCTGGCAAGGACTTACGTTGACGGCAATACGCAGGTTACCTGTATATGACCTCGATAACAAGAAACTGGAATCCTTGGACACGTTGTGCCGTAATGCGGCAAGAGACATGGGGGCACCGAACGACACTGACCCCTTAGGAGCAGCCTTTGATCTTATGTTCGGGGATACGGTCCCTGAAGACCGTAAAAGAAATGTCCGAAACCGCTTTGACGAAATGGTCGGATGGTAGTGTGCCCGCCACACGCTTGATGGTCGTTGACTGCTACGAACGTTTTTGGTGCACGAGACAGAGCGCTGACGGCACCAATACTGCCGAACAGTTAACAACCGGAGTCTAATGGCGTCAAGGGCGAGACGGTCGAGATGGTTCTCAAGCCCAGCGGCATGGCCGTGACGTTGTTTGACTACGACGTTGACTGTGTGGAGAACGTCTCCAAAGACCCTGACAGCGAGAGATGCATCGTCGGCCATTGGGATACTCGTCGCAAGGTGATCTCCCACGAGCACTGGCCGATCATCAGCCAAGCGCGACACGATGCTTCATGCCGCTGCATCAGGCGGTGGCAATGTCCCTCCTGCAATAAGACCAGCGACTGCTCCTACGAGCAGATCGTCGAAATCGGCACTCCTCACTGCCCACACTGTGAGATCGAGATGACGATGGTCTGATGGCCACGTCACACATCCAAAGCTTTCCACGCCGGTCGCGTCCCCACATCAGCATTCACTCCCTCTTCATAACAACCCCCTGAAACACGAAAGGACCAGTCAAATGCAACAGAATGGGACCTCTGCGCGCAGTCCGCCTCGGTGCGAGATTAGAAGCAAGAGCATAGAGGTAATTGGATTGAGATGTATCGGAAACATCAAACACTGAACCCTTTTCCTGAAAGGAAACGAAAATGAGAATCTTATTCATCAACAATGACGGCGGCGGCTTTGCGGATTATGTGGAAACGGCTGAAGGTACAACCGTTGAGAAGTTCTTCAGCGATCAACTGCCCAACCGCAAGTCCGAGGACTACCTGATTCGCGTCAACCGCCAACCTGTGGCGAGTGACTATTGTCTACAAGACGGCGACCGCATCACAATGACGCCAACAAAGATCGAGGGAGCGGCGCGCGTCCTGTTCATCAACAACGATGGCGGCGGCTTCGCCGACTACATTCAGATTGCAGACGGGACGTCCGTGGAGCAGTTCTTCGCCGAAAGGCTTCCCGCCTGCAAGCCGCAGGACTATCTGATTCGGGTCAATCGACAGCCGGTTGCTCAGAACTACGTCCTGCAGGAAAGCGATCGCGTTACCTGCACCCCCGTGAAGATCGAAGGCGCGGCGTAGTCGCGCTTTCAACGAGGAATGCACAAGGGGCATCCATCAGTCTGTAACGATGGATGCCCTTTGCCATTGATTGGAAAGGATCAATTATGAGCTTATCACAGCAACAACTTGTACGAATCGCGAGCGACATTCGCGATCGACTGCTGACACTGAGACGAAGCAAACAGCTGCAAGTCCAGAGCAGAGTGACGAGCCTCATCGAGCAGATGAACCGCCTGGTAACCATTCGTCGAAAGCTGAGCCTTTGCGAGATTCGCAATTGGCAAGCCGCTGGCGAGAAGGTGCTAAAGCAAATCGAAGCGGCCCTTCGGGACATTCCCTATCACATCCAGCAGGTCGAGCAGGCCGTCCAGGCCTGCAACATCAAGGTGCCCTCGGTCACCGATGTCTACCAGGAACTCACCCAAGCGGACGAAGAGTTCGACGGCCTGGCGTATCACAAGCAGGACGATCTTCTGGCCGTGACGACCGAGCCGATCGAACTGAACGATATCCATCTCGGCGAGTTCGAGATTCAGCTGCACGTGCCCAGCCTTTCAGAGATGCGATACAACAGCATCTACCGGATCTTCGCGCTGGATCCGCACCCAGCTACCAGCAACGAATGCGTAACTCACCCGCATGTCAGCGATGAACGGCTGTGTGCCGGTGACGCTGGTGCGGCCATCAACATGGCACTGGGTGCAGGGAGAATCTGTGATTTCTTCCTGCTCGTCCGGTCGGTGCTGACCAACTACAACCCCGACTCGCCATACGTTTCCCTCGACAACTGGTACGGCACCCCGTGCTACGAATGCGGATATGTTGCGAGGGGCGATGACGTCTACTGGTGCGAATGCTGTCAGCATGAGTATTGCGGCGAATGCAGTTCTTATTGCCGACGGTGCGACGAGTCCACCTGCATCGGATGTCTGGATAATTGCACAGTTTGCAACGAGCCGGTCTGTCCATCGTGCATGACTACTTGCCCCGAGTGCGGCGAGCAGTTGTGCAAAACTTGCCTGGAAGAATTGCAGTGTCCCTGCATCCAAGAAAACGAGGAGAATCAAGATGAAGAAAGCGAAAACACAACAACCGCCGTCGCAACAAGCGACGCAAACGAAGAACGTAATGGCGGCTTTGACGTTGTCCGTGAAGCCGCAAGAGCCACCGAAAGTACGGTCGGTATTGACGCCGCGTGAACAAATCTCATCGCCAGTGCTGCGGTTCACTCCGACAGCCTGGGCCAAGCTGCTGCACTTCCGCGATCGCGGCGAGACGGAAATCGGCGGATTCGGCGTTTCTGCAGCGGACGATCTGCTGCTGATGGAGGACTTCGTCATAATCAAGCAGGATGTGACCGTTGCCAGCGTGTCGTTCGATGACGAAGCCGTCGCGGACTTCTTCGACGCGCAAGTTGACGCCGGCCGAAAGCCGGAGCAATTCGCCCGCGTCTGGTTGCATAGCCATCCGGGCGACTCGCCAAAGCCAAGCAGCATTGACGAAGAAACATTTCGCCGTGTCTTCGGCCGCTGTCAATGGGCCGTGATGTTCATCGTGGCCAGAGGCGGCAAGAGCTACGCCCGGCTTCGCTTCAGCGTTGGCCCGGGTGGCCAGATCGTTATTCCGGTAGAAGTGGATTACTCCCAGCCATTCGGACCGAGCGATCAAGACGCTTGGGAATCCGAGTACAAGGCCAATATCAAGGCCGGCAAATGGGACAGCTACTTTGGCAGCCAAGCGGATCTCGGCCTTGCCGAAGACCTTTCGGCCTACTCATGCCCCGATGACTGGCTCGAAGAGCTGGAAGCAATGGAGCCGGAAGAACGTCGCCTCATCATGGATGAGCTGGCTACGAGGCCTGATCTTTGGGGTCAGGAAGAGGAGGTGTACTGTGAATATTAAAGAACGATACAGCCGCCAGCGAGATATTGTCCCACCGGAACGACTTGCAGCCAGCAAGGCCACGATCATTGGTGTCGGCGCAATTGGCAGACAGATCGCACTTCAGCTTGCAGCCATGGGCATTCCTTGGCTGCAATTGATCGATTTCGATCAGGTCGAAGAAAGCAACCTGGCCAGCCAAGGCTATCTCGAAGATGATCTCAGCCGCCCCAAAGTCCAGGCTACAGCCGACCTGTGCCAGCAGATTAACCATCAGTTGGAGGTACATGAGACCAATGAGCGATTTCGACGGAGCATGGAGATCGGCAACGTGATCTTCTGCGCCGTGGACAAGATCGATGCCAGGCGTCTGATCTGGGAAGCAGTCAAGGACAGAAGCAGTTTCTTCTGTGACGGCCGCATGAGCGCCGAGGTCTTGCGAGTCCTTACCGCCTGCGACGCTGCCAGCCGAGATCATTACCCGACAACGCTGTTCTCAGCCGGAGAGGCCTATGCCGGAGCATGCACAGCCAAGACCACCATCTACTGTGCCAACATCGCCGCCGGCCTCATGCTGGCCCAATTCACCAAGCACCTCAGGAACCTACCATTGGATCCCGATATCCAACTGAACCTCCTGACATCGGAGATCACCGTATCTCCAGCATGACCTCTCCTTCTCACCTCTTTCCTCGCGGCCGCTTTTTCTGGCCGCGATTTCTCTCTCGGGGTAGCGGGAGCTATGCTCTCCGGGACCGTCGGGTAGAAGGCCCTGAGGTTGCCGGGCCTCCCTAGCCCGTCATGCCAAGAATCTCCACGTTGTCCGGCCCCCCAACATCATAGACCACCTGTGGCCCGTCTCGTCCGCCTTCGAGCAGTGACATCCCTGTAAAACTAAGGCGGCCAGACTTGCTAAGGAGAGAGAACTTGCGAATCATCATGAGATATAAGTTCGTGTCACATGTAGACATAATGATCTGCTTGCCAGAGCCCGTCCGTTCCAGCGAGATACTCCTTAGGCAGTCAAGGAACGCCACTGCGTCTAGATCGTCCAAGTGTTGCACCGGATCGTCTAGAAGTAGCGAGTTCAGATTCGACCAACGCTGATGGCGGGCTAGAGAGAGGAAAACCGCCAGAGCAAGAACGTTTGCCTGTGCGCTGCTCAAG
>SDBV01003373.1_pt1 | contig 23616 bp, 14 predicted proteins | sample 2277081 | NCBI WGS metagenome assembly SDBV01 (sample SAMN10402039, study PRJNA504765) | marine sediment metagenome | isolation source: marine sediment core GS10_PC15, 223 cmbsf | place: Arctic Ocean: Southern Knipovich Ridge | collected 2010 | reverse complement strand
CCACGCCGTCCACTAGACCATCGTCGTCGGAATCGGCATCAAACGGATTGGTACCGGTGTGGTTGCGGTCGTTGAATGTTCCCGTGTTCGTTTCGAACAGGTTAAGGAGCCCATCGCCATCTGTGTCTCTTACGTCGGTAAGAGTAAATATGTTTGATAATGACTTGAGAGCTCTCACTCCAGCTCGATTCTTGCCTGTATCCAATGTGGTAGGTACCTCAGTGAATGGCCCGGCAGCCGTTGGGGCCTTCAACACACCCAGTTTGGATTCGTCAATTCCAGTAACCTCCGAATCGAGGTAGTCGAAGGTGACATCCGCTGTAAGATTTGTGCGGTCCGTACTGATCTCCCATGTAACATCCGCCACTTTGGACAAATCCGCCAGGTTCACACCGGTGTTTTCGCGTGTCAGGGTTACTGTGGTCAAACTGCTATTCCCGCCGGTGGAGTAATCAACTTCAGTCCGCGCCGTCGCGTATTCCTCAGGCAGGGGGTTGCCCGGGTGGTCCGTCTGCTTTACGGTGGCTGAGGTAGCCGTCCCGGTACCAAAGATTACATATGCCTCCCCGGCAAAATCACGCCCCTCCGACGGCCCGTCGGCACTCAACGCCCCCAGAATCACGTCCTCGATGCCGTCCCCGTTCAAGTCGCCCGCGGCCAGGGCGCGGCCAACTGTTAGATTGTCGACTGTCGTGGCACCGTAGATGGTCACGTCCTCATCGCTGCTGTTCAGGTCGATGGTTGATGTGGAGTTCAAACTGGAACCGCCGAAGATGATATACGCTTCCCCGGCATCTGACCGTCCCTCCGACGGGCCATCCCCAAGTGGCGCTCCCAGGATCAAATCCTCGGTGCCGTCCCCGTCCCGGTCACCCACGGTCAACGCGCCGCCATCTGTCAGAAAGTCGACTGCCGTGGCGCCGTAGATGGTCACGTCCTCATCGCTGCTGTTCAGGTCGATGGTTGATGTGGAGTTCAAACTGGAACCGCCGAATATGATATATGCTTCCCCGGCGTTCCCGCGTCCTTCCCCCGGCCCGTCGGCATTCAACGTCCCCACGATCAGATCGTCGATGCCGTCCCCATTCAGGTCGCCCACGGCCACCGCGCCGCTCTCCGTCAAACGGTCGCCTGCCGTGGCGCCGTAGATGGTCACATCCTCTTCGCTGCTGTTCAGGTCGATGGTTGATGTGGAGTTCAAACTGGAACCGCCGAAGATGATATACGCTTCCCCGGCATCTGACCGTCCCTCCCCCGGGCCGTCGCCAAGCCTCGCTCCCAGGACCAAGTCGTGGATGCCATCTCCGTTCAGGTCGCCCACGCCCAGCGCGCTAGTAACGGCCGAGCCGCCCTGGGCCAGTGCGGCGCCGAATGTCAGAGAATCGCTTGCCGTGGCGCCGTAGATGGTCACGTCCTCTTCGCTGCTGTTCAGGTCGATGGTTGATGTGGAGTTCAAACTGGAACCGCCGAATATGATATATGCTTCCCCGGCTGCCCCTCGTCCCTCCCCCGGTCAGGTTGTCGTCCGCAGTGGCGCCGTATATCGTGACGTCTTCTTCGCCGGAATTCAGGTCGATTGTGCTGGGCAACTGGGCCCGAATAATTCCAGGCCAGATCACAACCGACAATGCGAGAAGGAGTGGGAAGGTCATTCTTGAGAGCTGCAAGGCTGTTTTCGGGGGAGTCTTACGGGCGAAAACGATCAGATTCTGCAAATAAGAAAGGGCGCAGCACACGAAGACTGCTCGAAGCAGCTTCGTACGACTACGCCCTGGACTCAAAACCATTGCCTCCTCCTTCACGGAGGTCCAACACCCAAATGCTGTAGTGACGCATATTTGATAAAAATGAATGAAAGCGCATACTATCCAGCCATTCCAAATTATAGCATGCCTGCCGTGTCCCTGGGAAGGTGTGTGGGGTGATGACGGGAAGAGGTGGATCTTCTGCCGTGTTACGGCCTAAAGCTCTTGGATGGCCAACAATTAGATTCTCCGGAAAAGGAGATACTTGAGCGCGGCGATGATCTTGCCGAAACCGCGGGCGGGTTCGACGGATATCAGGATGAGGCGGTCGTCTGCGAAGCGGCTCGCGGCGGCTTCCCGGATCTGTTCGGGAGTCAAAGCGTCGAGTCGGTCGAGATAGGTGCTCGGCGACTCAAACGGCCCGTGAATCGCCGCGGAGGCCCAGTAATGGGATCGGTACGAGTCGCTTTCCAATCGAAGAATCATTCGATTGCGGATCTCACGCTTTGTTCGTTCAAGTAGCCGAGTGTCGAGAGGAACGGTCCGGATCTTTTCCAACTCTTCCTGAAGAATCTCCTTAATTCGGTCCAGGTTCTTGGGTGATGTTTGGGCTCCGACACCCCACAGGCCGATGTCGGACAGCTTGCTCTGCTTGCCTGGGGCCATGTCTGCGATGGAGAACACGGAATCGGCGAGACCTTCCTCCTCCTTGATCCGCTGGATGAGGCGCGAGCTCTTGCCGCTGCCCAGCAGACTCTCGAGGATTGTCATCTCGTATCGATAATGATCCTCGAAACCATCCGTGACGACACCGACCCCGAGGTAGCCGGCGTTAACGAGCGTCTTGATCCGCAAGTTCACGGGCCAGCGGCCTTCGTCGACCGGTTCGATGGGCGCGTCGGGTAGGTCCCGCGAATCCAAAGATCCGAAATGCTTCTGAGCCGGATCAAGAACCTTCTCGAAAGGAATCCCGCCGGTAACCGTAATGACCGTGTTGTTTGGGGCATAGTGCGCGGCGTGGAAAGTGTGGAGATGTTGCGGCTGGATACGGCGCAACGAGCGGCGCTTACCGATGATGGGACGGCCGAGGGAGTTCCCCGGCAGAAAGCGATCGATGAAGGTGTAATAGGCGATCGCCATCGGGTCGTTTTTCGCCAGGCTGGCCTCCCGCACAACAATATCCCGTTCACGCGCCACGTGCTCTGGCGAAAAATCGGGTTCGACAACCATTGCCGCGAGGGAGTCGAACGCGGTTTCGAACTCGGATGTCAGGCACGTGAAGTAGTAATTGGTCCATTCAAAGCTTGTTGTGGCATTGATTCTTGCCCCGGTTCCGATCAGCTTCGACTTGAGGCCGCGCTCCGCCCCCTCTCGCCCCACGAGAAGATGTTCCAGCAGGTGGGAGATCCCGTTCAGGCTGGCGAACTCATGCCGTGAGCCGACGTTAATCCAAATCGTGCACGTGGCGGTTTCGCGACCGGGACGATATTCGACGATCAGTTTCAGCCCGTTGGACAGGGTCGTGGCCTGGACGTGAGAATCCGCAGTCTGGATTTCTCCCTCGAGACGGTCCGCCGCAATGGATGGAGCAACCATCAGATTCACCATCAGTGCAAACGCGAATTGCCTAACAACAATCTTCATTTGGGTAGGTCCTGCATACGACAACGTATCAACTATGAAGCTTCTGGTGACACGGCTTGCACAGCAATTCGCAATTCTCGAGTGAATACGCATGCGAAGAATCTATTCTGTGGATTTCGACTCCTTTTAAAGTCCGGAATTTCTTGCGGCATTTCTGGTCCTGGCAGTGGTGTATGCCCAAATCCCACAACTCCTTCTTTATCAGCCGCGAGGCAGTTCTGTCATCCTGTTGAAGCCTGGCATAGATCCAGCGATTCAGTTTGAACCGGAGGTCTGGGTCATCACCTGCTGTCTCCTGGACCATAGATCGGATGTGGTTGAGAAGTGCATCGCCAACTCGCTTGACTTTTCTCTGTCCAGCCTGGTCCGTCCGTTTGTCAAGGCCAAGATTTGCCCTCTCCCTTTCTGAAAAGAATTGCTTGAAGGCGCCTTTTCTAATCTGGGATCGATACCAGGTCCAGTGCGAAGTGCTCCACTTGCTCTTCGGAAAATGCTTTTTGACCTCGGCCGTGACCGTTTCGTAGCTCACTTTCCCTTTAGTTTGATGAATCAGGTCAAACACGAGGTTCTTAATCGTTGAGTGAGAGCTGTGCCGGCTTACCACAATGCCTCCTGAGATAGTTTCAAATCAGCCATAACGATAGCGCGCAGAATCAAACACGTCAAACAGGGGCTGACACCAATGGCGCTGAATTAAGGGCTGCTAGGTGAGACCTCTCCACAATCCCCGAAGGGGATAGCAGAATAGAGCCCAGGGTGAGCCTGCCGGAAGGCAGGGGAACCCTGGGAATCTTGAACAAAACGGTGAACCCGCAGAGCGGGTGACGGAACCGAGGGTGGGAGATTCCGTCGCCCCTTTCAGGGGCTCTTTCCACACACCCATTCCATCCCAGGGTTCGGTTCCCTCACCCTGGGCTCTAATCCGTCGCCCCGCCGCGGGCGGGGCTATTTCGACTCTGGCCGCCTTCGGATGCTCAAGAAGATGCCCAACGAAAGAAATGGAAATTGGAAACAAGAATTTGACCCGGAAAACGCAAGAAAGTGCCAAGGACTTTCCGACATCTCGGCAGCTACGATACGGGCCGCGCAAAGGAAAGAAGGACAAAGTGCAAACGACCAAGTTTGTCGAGACGGAAGGAGGCCGCAATGTCAGAAGTGTGGAATCGAACCCAACCCCCTCTTTCGGCGGAAGCAATCCGTTGGATTTGCTCGAAAGTGGAAGGAGTTGATTTCGGCGATGTGAAGATTACCATCCGCGGGAGCCAAATCGTTCAGATCGACCTCCAGTTGAAAGAACGTCACCACGAGGTCGAGTTGTCTCGCACGGGAACATAGGGTTCCCCGGGACACCCGTATTCATTTCTAAACCGAGAGGGCCGGAACCGGGAAAGGGAGGTTCTCACTCGAGAGAGGAGAATCTCCCATGGCCACTATCCCACCGCACCGTTTTCTGGAATCCGGTTTCGACCCTGAGAAGCTCGCCCTTTTCTCTAATCAAGATTCCCTGTGGTACGAGTCCCCCGAGGAGGTGGAAGAGAAACTCCGGATGAGTCGGCTCGGGCGGGCCGCTCTGCGAAAAATCTGGAGGGTCATCGACAATGAAACGACGGATCGGCAACGGGTATGCCTCCGGCTTTACTACGCGGAAGGAAAATCCTTGCGGGAAATTGGGGAAATTCTGGGCTTGCATTTCTCTACCGTCGATCAGCACATCAAGTATGGGCTCGCCCGTGTCAGGCGCCTCGTTTCGGGGAAGTCGGATCCCCGCTTCCGACTCCGGCCGAAGGATTCGGAGCCAGATTTCGCCCATGAAAATGCTTGAAAGTGGCGCAATAAGAGGCCGTTTTCTTTCAATCGGGCTGGAATTTCGACAAATTTGCCAAGAATAACAAGCAAGTAAGTCCTCCTTCCTGCCGATAATTATAGTAAGGGACAGAGTATCTTTGGACTCCTGCTCAGGATAGGGAGTTTCCACATCTCGTTTTTTCGGCAGGACCTTCTTAACCTATTGATTGTTAACGCCTTGCGACACGCATGAATCCTTGTCTCGACAGATTGGAGGAGGAAATGCTTTCTCTTGTTATTCCTGAGGGAGGCCACCCGCCCTCCGCGGCGCCGACGACTTCCGAAGTCAAAGACCGCACCGAGCATGTGGATATGGAAACCCTTCATGCGGCATACAACCGGAACATCGAGGAGACCATGGAGATTCGCCCCGACCATCCCCGTTATGAGACCTGGAAGGAATGGCGGCTATCCCGGTGGGAACATGGAGAGGTGCTGGTGGAATGCCTTCGTGACGATTTCGGGCTGAAGCTGGGTGAGGGGACCCGAATTCTGGAGATCGGGTGCGACTTTGGCGGCGATCTGCTTCCGTTCATGAAGTACGGAGTCGAAGCCCACGCAATCGACCTATATCCAAGACCCCATTTCGGCCGGTGGTCGCAAGACTTCTCACTCAACCTGACCTTCCGTTGTGAAGATGTCTGCCGGGGCATCCCCTATCCGATGGGCTACTTTGACCTGGTGACGAGCTTCGATGTGCTGGAGCATGTGAGCTCACAGTGGACTTTTGTTGCGGAGGCGATGCGAGTGCTGAAGCCAGGAGGGATGCTGGTTTTTTCGTGCCCGATTCTGCGGCCGATTCGAGATCTGTTGAGGAAAGACCCTCACTACGGAATCCGGGGACTGTCGGTGATGCCCCGGAACGTTCAGAAGTTTCTGGTTGAAAAGGTTTTCCTGCGAGGTTGCGGGACCGTCTACGACGTCGGGCATATTCCCACGCGGCGCAGCTTGGCCAAGGTGTTTGAAAAAGCGGCTGGAATCACGCCGGCAGACCACGTGTTCAAAGACGGGAGTGAAGAGAGACAGATTTCCTTCTTTTACGGGATCAAGCCAGAGCGTTTCGCTCCGGCCGTATCTCAAGCGGGATGAGACCCAAATGCCAGGCAAAGAGTCTCATGTAATCAATAAACTTCCGCCGATTCTCAACACGAGCGGGAAACACCAGCGAGAGGATCCCGAATCCTCCTGCCCGCAAAGCGCTCCCGAGTCCCGAAACGATCTTGACGAGGAAATATCCGCCGCTCCCCAGACTCCCGGATTTCTTGAAGAAGTGAACTGCCGACCGAAACTCCGTCGCCTTCATCTCGGGCCGGATCCGGCCGGAAGTCTGACCGCCGTAATGCAGGACTTCAGCCTCGGCGAGGTAGTAGTTCCGATATCCCTGCTGGATGGACCGGAGGCTCAGATCAACGTCCTCATAGTAAATGAAGTACCCCTCGTCAAACCCGCCGCATGTTTCGAGGAGAGATCGACGGGCCATCATGGCGGCCCCACTGAGGACCTCGACCTCGCGGGAGTCGGAATGGTCCCAGTAGCTCATGAAATATCGGCTAAACATCCGGGAACCGGGGAAGAGACGGTCCAGGCCGAGCTGTTCGAAGCAGTAGGTCAAAGGCGTTGGGCGGGCACGGGCACAAGCGAACTGGATTTGCCCGTCCGGGCCGACGAGTTTGCATCCTGCAATTCCCACATCCGGGTGAGTGTCGAGAAACTCGACGAGCCGTTCCACGCACTCCGGACGGACGACGGTGTCATCGTTGAGAATGAAGACGTACTCCCCCCGCGCCTTCTTGAAGTTGTGGTTGTGGGTAGCGGTGAAGCCGAGCCGGGCATCGGTGCGGTGAACCTGGAGGCGGGGAAAGCGGGATCTCAATTTGTCTTCCAGAGGGCTGGAAGAGGCATTGTCCACGAGGAGAACCTCGAGCCAGTCCTCCTCCGGGAGAGACTCCAAACAGGGAATGAGTTGTTTGAGGTTGTCCGTGCTGACGATGGAGACTGTTACTTTTGGCGAGGTCATTCCGCTCAATCGTTTGAGGAACGAGGGCAAGCCCTAAGGATTCTCGCAGAAGCTTAACACATGATTTGAGATTGGCGAATGATGTTTCTCTGGATTGGCATAGTATTCATTTCGGCTCTGCTGCTCCGCATTCCCACGTTGCGGGAACCGATGCACGGCGATTTCGGCGCTCATCTTTACTATGCCCAGCGTCGGCGGGATGGCCTGCGGCTCTATGTGGACGTCCCCTGCGGCAAGCCCCCCATGACTTACTGGCTCTACTCATTAGCCTATCTTCTGGGATTCCGAAGTGTCGCGGGCATCCGGCTTTTCCTGGCGGGCTGGCATGGACTGGTGGCCATCAGCGTTTACGCCCTCGCCCATGTGTGGTCCGGGGATTCATGGGTTGCGCTCGGCGCGGGACTTGCCTATGGAATTCTTTCGGCTGAGCCGCGTTTCCGCGGCCACTTCTCGCATCCCGAGAATTTCATGATGCTGCCGATGACCCTCGGGCTGCTTTCTTTCAGTCTTTTTCTGAAGCACGGACACGGGAGTCTCGCTTGTGCAGCGGGTATGATGTGCGGAGCGGCGTACCTGTGCAAGCAGAGCGTCGCGCCCAACATTCTTCTGCTCTTCGCGTGGCTCTTGTTTCCGGAGAAGGACATCGGCGCGGCGATTCTATTCCTGACAGGCCTGGGAAGTTCGCTTCTGGCGGCCTTAATGGCCCTGGGACCGCGCAAATTGTCCGATCTCTGGGCGTACCTCAAGCTTCTGGCATACGAGAATTTGATTTGGCCGCTCGAGAAGAAGAGCTATGTCGTGCCCGAAGGGACAACCGACTGGTATGACACGGCGATGGAGAAGAGACTCCATCTTGATCGCCGGCTCCGAGGATTGGGAGTCTACGACGTATACCATTCTCACTATCAAAACTATGCAGCCGGAAATGAGTTCATCGCCAACCTGGCCTTCTTTCTGGGCAGGCAGCGCATCCTCTATCCTCCCATGAGCCTGGAGAAGGTCAACCCGATGTATTTCGACGCGAAGGGTCAACCGCTGGAGAATCCGACTTGGGCTCGGGGAGTAAAGAAGTATATCGAATCGAGCAAGCGATCCTGGTCCTCGGACCTGGCGGCAATCCGGCGCAACATCGGCCCTGTTTTCTCCCTGGGGATCGGCGTTTGGCTGGCAGCGCTTGCTTTTCTGGGGATGGCAACCTCTGAACTTGAGTGGTTGCTGGCGTTGTGGGCGACTGCGGCGTTGCTGGCTGTCATGGCCCAGAGGCGATACGGCGCAAACCATCTCCTCCCTATCCTTCCTCCGGCTGCGGTTATGGCGTCCCTCGTCTTGATTCCCACGATCGGGGAGATGGGTTCTCCTTTGAACGCGGGAGAGACATTGATTCTGCTCGGCCTGGTTGGCTGGTTAGTCTATCTTGCAATCAGTTGGGTATCCCTCTACATCGGAAAAGGTCGCTACGGATCTCTGTACAAGTTGTGGGGCAACTGGGCCCAAATCCTCATTGCCAACGAGAAGATTGGGAAATACTTCCAAAAAAACACGCCCGCCTCGCAGAAAGTCCTGCAGTTTGGAGATGAAGCGGCTATCTACTACTACGCGAATCGGCAGGCGGCAGGAGATACGATGCACTGGATCTATCCTGAGCCTCCTCCTGATTATCAGGGGCGATTCATTTCCGCCGTCGAGAAGGACCAACCCCGGTTCATTGCCTTCATGGGGCCCGACTTCGGGAGTGTTCGGGGCCTGATGAAGACCGCTCCCTTGCCCTATATCCCCGACAGGATTTTCCTGTGGCGATTTCCCGTCTTCCGTCTGGCGAAAGCGGGGGATACCGTTGACTTCGAGTGGGCGGATGAAACGAACCGGCCCAAGGATCGGGCTGCAAGTATCGCGAAGAAAGTTTCCCAGGTCCGCGCCGTTGCCGATTCGGGAGGGCTTGAGGAGGCGATTCGAGGGCTGACGCTGCTCCTGAAAGAGGAGAGTGACAATGCGGCCCTTTGGAACGATCTGGGCGTCGTTCTATGGCGTCTGGGAATGCAGGAACACGCCCGGGAGAATTTTGCCAGGGCCCTCCGAAGAGATCCGAATCTGGAGGTTGCCGCCGACAACTTGTTCAAGAGCTCCTGGGAGTTGGGACAGGAGAAGGAAGCGGCGCCTCTGTTCCAGTCGCTTGCGATGGAGGACATTACACGGAAAGGGGATTGGACTCGGACAGATCCTTCTGTTGAGTCTCCTGTTGCGTCATGGAAACCGCAACGTACTGCGACGTAATCAACAACCGGCAAAACAGGCAAGGCCTTGCCATGACCTTTCATACTGATTATCGATATACCGGTCGCGAAACCAAAGCCGAATACGTCTGGCTCAAATACAAACCGATTCTTCAAAAATCCAAGATACTGGATGTCGGCGCAGATGAATGCTATCTAAAGCGGCATTTGGACGAAGAGGCTTCTTATTGGGGTATTGGAATGAGTGGACATCCCGATCAACAAGTCGACCTGGAAAGAGAGAGTATCCCTTTTCCTGACAATTCATTTGACTGTGTTCTCTGCCTGGATGTACTCGAACACTTGGACAACATTCATGAAGTCTTTGATGAACTATGTCGGATTACCGGGATGTACGCGATCATCTCCCTTCCAAATCCATGGGCTGCCTTCTACAAGATGTTGTGTTTCGGAAACTCGGATCGGCCATTAGCCTGGTATGGATTGCCTCCGGAACGGCCCGAGGACCGTCACAAATGGTTCTTTTCCAATCAAGACGCCGAGGCATTCGTGATGTATCGTGCAGGAAAAAACGATATGGAAATTGTGCAAATGGATTACGAAGGAATGGCCAACGAGGGACAAGGCTGGCGTGCGCTTGTCAGAGCAATTGCAAGATGGGTTCTATTGGACAACCGGGATTTGAATCTTAAATCTTTGTATGCGAGTACGTTATGGGTTGTTCTAAGAAAATCCAACAGAGAAGACACATTGAGCCTCAGCGCGGGTTGACTCTAATGGTGAAGAAGAGATTCGAAAAGTATCTTTCCGGTCCATGTGGGCATATTCGCCTGCTTGTTTTCAGAAAAGATTCCAGAAGGATCGGTGAGGGCCTCCTGTCATGAGCTGGATTCATACCCGAATCAAGAAGAATATTCCCGTATCAATGAGACGAGTTCTCAGTCGATATCTTGCGAACCTCGCCTTGCCGATTCTGGTAGAACCGCCCTCTTTCCGGCGCAATGGCGAGGAAGTGGCCCTGATCCGCCAGGAAATCATGGACTTCTTGACGGAATGGTCCGGCCGGATCGAGGGAGAAGTTCTGGATGTGGGGACAGGGGGTTGGAGATTCACGAGGGAGCTTTTGAACGGCAAATGCCACTACACGGCCTGCGACTTCCAGTCTAAGGACAACGTGGACGTGGTTTGCGACGTTATCAAACTTTCTTCTTGTTTTTCCCCAGAGCATTTCGACTTTGTGATCATGACCGAGGTGATCGAACATGTCGCGGATCCCTCCCGCGCTCTTTCCGAGATACGCGCCGTCATGAAACCGGGGGGAACTCTGTTGCTGACCACGCCATTCAACTATCGGTTGCATCCGTTGCCCGAGGTTCCCGATTACTGGCGGTTCACTCAGCAGGGGCTTCGGCTGCTCTTGCGGGAATTTGATTCCGTCGAGATTCGATCGAGCGGAGAGGAAGTCTTTCCGTTCGGTTACTGCGTGTCGGCGAGGAAACCCGTAGCGTGAAGATTTTCCTGAACATGAACGGGAGAGGGCGTGGCGGCCCCCAGGTCTGGGCCTCGCGGTTTCGCAGCGCACTGGAAGGCCGCGGGTACGGCGTTACCCATGACATCCGGAAGAAGTACGCCGCGGCGCTCTTTTCAATCGGCACCGATGGAATGGAGTCGGTGCAGAGACGCCGTCGTCGAGCGGTCTATCGTGTGGCAGGCTGTTACCTTCCTGAGTGGTTCGAAGCGATGGGAATGACCATGCAGCCCGAACATCACGCCGTCAACGAGGGCGTCCGTCACGGTCTCGAGCATGCGGATTGTGTGGTCTACCAGTCTCGCTGGGCGAAAAAACAGCTCGACGAAGTGCTTTATCGCCGTGAAAGCGATTATGTCATCGTCCACAACGGAGTGAACACCCGAGCGTTCTCGCCGGGCCCTGCCGATTCGGCCGACGGTGAGGTTTTGGGAGTGGTTGGGGAGTTCAGATTCGAATACCAATTGCGGACGGTGTTTGAAGCCTGTCGATTGCTGGGCGGTTCGACGCGAGTCGTTGCGGTCGGTTCACCAAATTCTGAGGAATTAGAGGACTGTCTCGAAAGGTACGCCCATGATCCCGATCTCAAGCAGAGAATCCGCCACATCAGCCGTGTCCCTCCGGAGGAATTGCCGGCTCTGTATCGGCGGATGACTGTCCTGCTGCATCCTGTCGCCGGTGACTCGTGTCCGAATGTCGTTGTGGAGGCCCTGGCGTGCGGAGTGCCGGTGGTTTGTCCGGCGTTTGGTGGGACTTCAGAGCTGGTTGGGGATGGAGGCGAGATCTTTGACTGCGCGCCTTGGAAGTACGACGACGAATTCATTCGGGCGATGTCGGAAGCAGCACAAAGGGTCCTGACGAACCGGAGGGAATACTCGGAACGGGCGCGACAACGGGCGACGAACGTATTGGATATCGGGCCCATGACTGACCAATACCTCGAAGCGATGGGGCTTCCTGCAAGAGCCCCTAAACGGAGTGTCATTTCCAACTGGTTCGCGCCCGCGACCGACAAGCGCCGTGCGAGAGTTTCTCGGAATGGCGCAGCGGACCAACCCGGCACGGTGCGCAGCGGAGATAACGGGACCGGTCGGTTGAAGATTGGGTTCGCCTTTCACGATTTGGCCATGGGCGGGGCGCAGTGTTTCTTCATCGACCTGATGAAAGGGCTGGCGCGACGCGGACACGAACTTTTCTATCATCTCTACTCCGGAACGGAGAATCCGGTTTTGTGCAATCCCCGCCTGTACGCGAGACTTTGCAGAGTTGCGACGCCCCGTGTTCCGCGCGGATTACGCCGCTGTGATGTGGTCCATCTGGATGGCCACAACACGCCCGAAGAAAAGAAATCGTTCCGGAAAATTCTCGGCTGTTGCGTTGAGACATATCATTCGGCATACAGCGCGGAAGTCGCGGGGCCGGATTACGGCGGATTCCGCATTTCCATCTCCCGGGAGGTCGCGCGTGCTCTCCCCTTGCCTTCCCGAATCATCTACTACGGGATCGATGCCGATTTGTTTAGGCCTCATCCCCGAGTCAGGAAGGGATTCGATATCGGCGTGCTGGGAAGAATTCATCCGACCAAGAATCAGCTCCTTTTTCTCGATATTTGCGAAGAACTCTCGAGAATTCGCCAAGGCGTGTCGGCCAAGATTATTGGAGGGGGTTCGGATTCCCTGAAATATACGCACCAGGTCCTCGATCGGGCCCGGAGAATCCGGCAATCCGGAGTTCGCATGGAAGTTACAGGCTTTATTGCTCCGTCCGAAGTCGCGCCTCACCTGGCAAGTTGCCGCCTGCTCATTGTCCCCTCCGAATCCGAAGGGTTCGGCCGGATGGCGTGCGAGGCCCTCGCTTGCGGGGTCCCAGTGATTTCCAGACCTCGCGGCGGGATAGACGAAGTTGTTGAGGAGGGAAAGACGGGAATCTTTGTTCCGGGTGGAAACGCGGAAGCCGTTGCGAGGGAGGCAGCGAAACTTCTTAACGAGCCTTCGCGCATTGATGAAATGGGAAAGAAGGGAATTGAGCAAACCGCCAGGCGGTTTTCCATGGAGAAGATGGTGGACGATTACGAAGAGGTCTACCAATTAGCCGCCGCAGAGCGGAAAGCAAACGGCTCCGTCCTGTCGCGAATTCTCCAGGGGCGATTCGCGACGGCGAGGCCATCTCCCAGAAACGGGTAAGGTCGATGTCTGAACCTTTTGTATCGGTAATTCTCCCCGTTTACAACCAGCAAGCCAAGATCGGGCGGGCTGTGAGAAGTATCCTGTCTCAGACCTGGCAGGATTTTGAATTGATTGTCATTGATGATGGATCGACCGACGGAACCTGGAAAAACCTATTGCCCTATGGGCAGGAGCCGCGGACGCGCCTGGTCAAAGAAACCCACCGGGGTCTGACTCCCACTCTCAACCATGGCCTGAAGCTTGCCCGGGGGGAGCTGATCGCGCGTCAGGATTCGGATGATCTTTCCGATCCCACGCGCTTGGAACGTCAAGTGGCCTTTATGGACTCCCATCCCGATATAGGCGTGCTCGGCACCTGGGCCAGATTATACAAAGAGCGACCGGACATGACCGAGGACTGGGATCCGGTCATCTCGGACCCCGAAATCCGTTCCCATTTGTTCTATGGCGAGAATCCGATTGTCCACGGTTCCGCTCTCTTTCGCCGGAGATGCTACGAGGAATGCGGGGGCTATGGTCAGGAGTTTGTCTACGCGCAAGATTATGAACTGTGGACACGGTTTGCGCAGCGGTTCCAGTTCGCCAATCTCCCCGAGCATCTGTATTACCATTTTTGCGGAAAAGAGCGGGTTTCAGCGACCTTTTCCGATGAACAAAGGCAGATGACGAAAAGAATCAAGAAGAATCATCAGCGAGAAATGTTCGACCTGTTTTCCAAAGGTGCCCTGAACGGATCGAGTGAGCGAAAGTTTCCGGCGGATGCTGCGGAGCTCCTCCGCCGGCTGATTCGGGATGGATTCCGGAGGAAGGAGTGGGAGACGGTCAGGCGGTTGGCGTCCTGTGCGGCCGGTGCAGACCCGTGGGGCGTGCGTGCCCGGTGGCAATTCTTGAATGCTTCGTTTCAGGGATGGGCCCGCCCGATGGTGAAGAAGGTCTTACGTCGGACCCGGTCTTTCCGTAAACCTGTGTCTGACAACTTGGCGCGAACACTGGATTGAAGTTGTATGGAAAATCCGCAAGGTGAAAAGCTGATGGATGTCTCAGTCGTGGTTCCAACAAGGAACCGCTCCGGCTATCTAAGGGCGAATCTGAAGAGTCTCGAACGCCAGGCATATCCCCGCGATCAGCTCGAGGTGATCGTGGTGGATAACGATTCCACGGATGACACGGAATGGGCGGTCAAGGAAGCCTCAGGAGAGATTTCCTTCAACGTACGCCGTGTCGTGGAAAAGAAAATCGGGCTTGCCCATGCACGGAATAGGGGAATCGAGGAAAGCAAGGGCGAGATCATCGCATTCATTGATGACGATGCGGGGGCCGACCCGCGCTGGCTGGCAACCCTCGAGCGCGCGTTCCGGGAGCATCCCGATGCGGGTTGCGTCAGCGGTAAGGTCTTGTTGAACTGGACCGAGCCACCTCCGTCCTGGTGGGATCCCTGCTTCAACGGCGCTCTGAGCGGATTCACCTGGGGTGACAAGCCCCGTCCCTTTGCTTATCCCTATTGTCCGGTCGGGGGAAACCTCGCGGTCAAGAAGTCAGTCTTCGAAAACCTGGGCGCCTTTCGCACCGACCTGGGCCGGAAAGGCAACGGCTTGCGGTCTTGTGAAGAGACGGAATTTGCCTTGCGGTTTTTCCGTTCCGGGGGATCGGCCGTGTATGAGCCGGAGGCAATCGTCCACCACGCCGTTGACTCGCGACGGTTGACCAAGTCCTATGTGAGAAGACAGGCTTATTGGGATGGATGGTCCCACGCAAACTTTGAAAAGGACTACGGCATGGGCACTATGGCGGGAGATGTGGAGTCATTCCTTCGCCTGGTCCTGCATTCGGTTATGCACATGAAATTCTCACTCTCCCGTCAGGCAGAACTCTGCCGGCGCGGTGGGCGCCTCGTTAACCGGGTTTTCGTCCCCAGACTGACAAGCAAGACAGTTTTGGCGTCCCAGTGACCCTTCCCGGCACCTCGAGCAGGTTCAATAGGTGTGTCTCTCCCTATCCCTCTTTGAAGCCTTATCTGTTCGATGAATCACGTCATGGTTGTCAGAACCCACGTATGAAGCATATTATTGGGGCGGGGTCCGTTTCTTGCCGCACGCTGGATTCCCATAATTTTCTCCAATTTCAGGGCGTAATGCCGCAGCGGTGGTGGTCGGAATAACGAAATGACAGCGGAATCGACGCAGACTGTGGACAGTTCGAAAGAAAATGCACCCTCCTGCAGCCCCGGCGGAGTCAGGGGGCGGAGTTTCATCTTTTTCATCATCACCCAGTCTTTGGGAGCTTTTAATGACAATGTCTTCAAGGTGATCATCCTCTTTCTCATCAGGGCCAAATTCGCGGATGATCCTTCCCGCAGTGCTCTTTACCTTCCGATCGGCGCTGCGATGCTCACGCTTCCTTTCTTTTTCTTCTCCTCCTATGCGGGAACTCTCGCCGACCGTTTCAGCAAGAGAAAGATCATCGTTTGGGCCAAGGGCGCGGAAATACTTGTGATGTTCGCGGGGCTGCTCGCGCTATTCCACGGAAATATCATCTGGATTTTGGCCGTTCTTTTTGCAATGGGCACCCAAAGTTCTTTCTTCAGCCCCTCCAAATACGGAATACTTCCCGAACTACTTCCCGAGGAAGAGCTCTCAAAGGGAAATGGCATCCTGCAGATGTCGACCTTTCTGGCAATCATCCTCGGCACCGCAATCGCGGGACAGTTTTACGAGTCATTTGAACCGGCCCTCTATCGCACCTCCTTCTTTCTAATCGGACTGGCATCTCTGGGAACCCTAACAAGTCTGGGGATCGAAAAAGTCCCCGCCGCTAATCCGTCCGCGAGGGGGCAGTGGTTTTTCCTTGCACAAATGTATCGAAGCCTTCGGGAAATAAAGAAACAGCGGCCTCTTTTCCTGACGATTCTCGGCATCGCCTACTTCTGGTTTCTGGGCGCCTTCTTCCAGTTAAACCTCATCCCCTTTGGCCAAGACGTTTTGGGAATGGAAGAAAGCGAGATCAGTCTTCTAATGGCCTTGATGGCGGTGGGAATCGGGGTTGGGAGTATGGCTGCGGGGTATCTTTCCGGAGGAAGAGTAGAGTTTGGCCTCGTTCCAATAGGCGCTTTCGGCCTGACCCTTTTCTCGGGACTCCTGTTCTTCTCGACTAATTCCGTCGCACTCACCGCCGGAACCCTTTTCTTCTTAGGGGCGTCCGTCGGCTTCTTTATAGTTCCTCTCCAAGCGTATCTTCAGTGGAAAAGCCCTGCCGATCAGAAAGGTCGAAATATTGCCGCCAGCAATTTTATCGATACGTTCGCGATATTATTTTCGAGCCTTCTCTTCCTGTTGCTGGGAATGATCAATATGCAGCCGGGAGGAGCTTTTCTGGTCGTCGGTATTTTGACGCTCTTTGCATCCATTTATATCTTCAAGCTGCTTCCCGATTTCCTGGTCCGTTTCTGCCTGTGGACCTTGACTCATACCTTGTACCGGATCAGGATTCTCAATCGCGGGAACCTTCCCGCCGAAGGTCCTGCACTGCTTGTATCCAACCACGTTTCTTTCGTCGATCCATTTCTGATCGGCGCTTGCACGTCCCGATTCGTCAGATTCCTCATGTATCGTCCCTACCACGAAATTCGTGGGGTAAATCGAATTACCAAGCTCATGGGGGTGATCCCCATTGCGGAGGACGATCCGCCCCGGGACATCGTTCGGTCCCTTCAGGCAGCGCGGGAACGGCTGCAGGAAGGGGAGCTGGTCTGTATTTTCGCTGAAGGAGGCGTGACGCAGACCGGCAATATGATGCGGTTTCGAAAAGGTTTCGAACGGATTGTCAAAGACCTGGATATTCCGGTCATCCCGGTTTACCTCGATCAAGTCTGGGGGAGCATCTTCAGCTTCGAGGGAGGAAAACCCTTCTGGAAATGGCCCCGTCGCATTCCGTACCCCGTTACCGTTTCTTTCGGCAGCCCACTTCCCTCCGACGCCAAAGCCTGGGAGGTGCGCCAGGCAGTGACGGAGCTGAGTTCCCAGGCGTTTACTCAACGGAAGGCCCATCAGAAGCCGCTGCAAGCTCAATGGGTCTGGACCGCGAAGAAGGGAATGCGCCGTTTTTGCATGGCCGATTCTACGGGACTGAAGCTTTCCTACGGGCGGGCCTTGACGGCCTCTATCCTGATCGCTCGAAAGATCCGAACCTTGAGTCCCAATCAGGACAAGATTGGGATTCTCCTTCCCACCTGCTGTCCCGCCGCTCTAATAAACATGGGCGTTCTTCTTGCCGCTAAGGTGCCGGTGAATCTGAACTTCACCGCCGGAGAAAGCACGGTCAACGCAACCATCGAGCAGTGCCAATTCGAAGTGATCCTGACCTCGGAGAAATTCCTCGAAAGAGTCAATTTCAAGAAGCGCGACGAGATGGTTTTGGTCGAGGATTTCATGAAATCTTTCCCGAAGACGCATCGCCTCGGTTGTCTATTGCTATGTTATCTTCTGCCCTCCTTTCTCATTCGCCGGCTTCTGATCAAGTCCCATCGCTCGATGGATGACACGGCGACGATCCTTTTCTCCAGTGGCAGCACGGGTGAGCCGAAGGGAGTTGAGTTGACCCACCACAACATCCTCTCCAATGTGGAAGGGATGCAGCAGACCATCAACCTGGGACCGGGAGATTGTATGCTCGGGATTCTCCCGTTTTTCCATTCCTTCGGATTCACCACCACCATGTGGTTTCCATTCCTGAACGGCATCAGGGTGGTTTTCCATCCCAATCCCCTTGACCCCAAGACCATTGGTCAACTTTGCCAGGAATACCGCGTCACCCACATGCTGGCCACGCCGACCTTCCTCCTCTCCTATGTCCGGGGCTGTTCCAAGGAGCAGATGGCCTCGGTTCGCATGGTGATCGTCGGGGCCGAGAAGTTAAAACCTGATATTGCGGCCAAATTCGAGGAGAAATTCGGTGGAACGGTATACGAAGGTTACGGCTGCACCGAGCTCTCGCCGGTGGTGTCGGTCGGTGAAAAGCGGGGAAGCGTGGGGCAGCCGATTCCTGGAGTCTGTCCCCGCATTGTGAACCTCGAGACCGGAGAAATTCTTCCCCCTGGAGAGGAAGGGATGCTCCTGATCAAGGGGCCCAATGTGATGAAAGGCTATCTGGGCGAGCCCGAGAAGACAGCCGCCGTGATCCGCGATGGATGGTACGAAACCGGGGATATCGGCCGGCTGGATGAAGACGGCTCCATCACCATTACCGATCGACTTGCCCGATTCAGCAAGATCGCCGGCGAGATGATTCCCCACTGTAAGATCGAAGACGCCATTCAGGACGCCATGGAACCTACCGAGGCCCACTGTTGCGTCGTTTCTCTTCCCGATCAGCGCCGGGGAGAGCGGCTCGTTGTCCTGCATAACAATCCCTATATCGATCTGGACGAAATCCGCGGAAAACTCGCCCAAGTCGGCCTTCCCAATCTATGGATTCCGCGAAAAGAGAATTTCAGCTTCGTCGAGAGTATCCCTGTGCTGGGCTCCGGCAAGGTCGATCTGCGCCGGGCCAAGCAGCTGGCCACGGAGAGCCAGGAAAGCTAATCCGTCCTCGCTCCCACTCCCTTTCGATCCCCAAGGGAAACCCATATTAAGAAGCAGACTTCTCCGGAATGATTGTGAAACTCCCTGGATTTCCGGTGTTATGGTAGAATTGGGTTCGTTATCGCGTTTGTTTGCGTCCAATTCGGCAATAATGGGGCAAATCACCTCAGCCTCTTCACGGAAAACAGCATTGATGAGAAAAAACAGGTTTTCATGGGGTCTCACGGTCCTTGCCACTTGCGGGATTCTAGCCGTATCGGCCTGTCAGACCCTCTCGGCCAGGAGTTCCGAGGAACTGGATCCCGTCGACGAAGAGCGGGCAGAGCAGTTAGAAAATAAACAGGAGGCTTATGTCTCCTTTGTGCGGGCGCTCCTTTACAAGGGGGAACGAGACATAGGAAAAGCGCTCGAGTTTCTGGACCGGGTCGTGCAGTTGGACCCGGAGGCGTATCAGGCACACCTGGAAATGGGGAGAATTTACCTTTCCAGCCAGCGCTTCGGCGACGCCCTGGTTGCGATGGAGCGGGCCCTGGCTGTCAATCCGGAATGCCATGAAGCGTTCCGGATCATGGCCCGAGCTCATCGGATGCAGGGGCGGTTGGACGAGGCGGCGGAGGCCTATCGGCGTGCGACGGAAGTTGCCCCCCAGGTTTCGAATTACTTCTTCCAGCTTTCCGATCTGCAATTGCAGTTGGGCGACACGGAAGAGGCTATGCGCACATTGAGGCGACTCACTGAGACGGACCCCAGAAACTCGAGAGCATTTCGTGATTTGGGGGAGATGCAAGAATCGTCCGGTGACCTGGAAGGAGCCAGGAGCTCATTTCTCGCACTGACTCGGCTTCGTTCGCGCGATTCGCTCGCCCACTTCGATTTGGGCCGCGTCCGATGGAAACTAGGGGAGGTTGGGCAGGCCCTCGAGTCCTTCGAAAGGGCCATTTTCCTGAGTCCCGATGCGTCGCCGGTGGATCCCTCGTTCCAGTTTTCCGGATTCCTCGGTCAAACGGGGAACAGCGAGTCGGCGATCAATACGCTGCAGGACTACACCGGTGACCATCCTGAGAGCTGGATCGCGTTTTTCCTCCTTGGAAGGCTGGAGGAAGAAGGCAGTCGGCTCGACGAAGCCGGAGACGCCTTCAAGAAGACGATTGAGCTCCGGCCCAACCTTTGGGGCGCTCATTCAGGATTGGGGAGAGTCGAATGGCAGTCGGGAAGGAAGGAGACCGCCCTGGAATCCTTCGAGGCCGCCGTTTCATCCGGCTCCCCTGGAGTCCGGCTCTATGCCCTGGACGCGGGATACCAGTTCCTGAGGCGGGAGGGCGCATGGGAGGAAATGATTCCGTTTGCGGAGCGTCTTGCCGAAGTGTATCGGAATCTGAGAAGGGGACAGGAATCCTACTACATCGTGATACAAGACCTGGCCCTGGCCGATTTCCTGGCCGATCGGACCGATGAGGCCGTCGAACACCTGACCGCCATCTGCGAGGCAACAGGGGCATATCCCTTGTCCAAGCTCGCTTTGCGGGCGATTACCCGCTCCGACGAATCCATCGATCTCGAAGATGAAATTGATCTCTCCTTCAGTGACGAAGACACCCAGAATCTCTTCCCCTGGGTTGGACGCGCGACTGAAGATGGGGAAAATAGCATCGAAGTGGCCGCCGTTCGCCGATTCCTGGAAATGGCCGAGGACGAGGCCCTGCTTCACTTCTTTCTGGGGCTGTTCTATGGCAATCAGGAGCAGTTCGAGCAGGCAATGCCGGCCCTTTCCCGGAGCGCAGAGCTCGATCCGGAGAACAAGTGGATTCATTATCGGCTGGGAGAGGCCTACGAGCAGACCAAACAGTATGAGAAGGCGGCGCAGTCTCTGAGACGAAGCGTCGAGATCGACGAAGACTTCGACCGGGCGTACAACTATCTCGGGTACATGTATGCCGATCAGGGGATTAAGCTGGATGAGGCGAAATCCCTTATCGAGCGCGCCCTCGAGCTCCAACCAGATAACGGCGCCTACCTGGACAGCCTGGGTTGGGTGTTATTCAAGCAGGAAAAGTACGACTCCGCCCTCAACTACCTCGAAGACGCCATCCGGAATTGGGGCGAGGTGGACAGAGAGGACGGAGACGACCCCGTCATCCGCGACCACCTGGGCGATGTGTACAAGCAGTTGGGAAACACACAGCAGGCGTTGTATCACTGGCGCCGCGCGCTCCAGCTGGACGATATTACCCCCGAGCTTCTTGAAACCATCCGATCCAAGATCAAAGAGAACGAATCCTCCGCACCCTCCGCGACACCTTCATAGGATCCAAACGCGCGCCCTACCCCGAATCCGAGGGTGGGTTTTAGGCCGTAACACGGCAGGCACACCAGTCTTCCCGTCATCACCCACCACACCTTCCCAGGAACAAGGCAGATATGCTATAATTTTACAAAGTCGGGATAGGTTTCGGTTTTAATCATTCTTGGCAAATAGCCGTCACTACAGCATTTGAGTGCTGGACCTCCATGTGAGGAGGGGGCAATGGATTTGAGTCCAGGGCGCAGTCGAACGAAGCTGCTTCACGCAGCCTTCGTGGGTCGCGCCCTTTCTTATTTACAGAATCTGATCGTTTTCGCCCGTAACTCTCGCCAGAAAATACCCTTGCAGATCTCAAGGCCGACCCTCCCACTTCTTCTGGTGTTGTCGGTTGTGATATGGCCGGTCCCCGCCTCGGCCCAGTTGCCGAGCACAATTGATCTGAATTCGGGTGAAGAGGATGTGCTCGTTTACGGCGGAGCCGCTTATCATTCCCTGACGAGATGGGGTGCGCTGGAAGTGGGCGATTTGAACGGGGACGGTATCGACGACCTCATCCTGGGAGCCTATTATGCCGGCGGCCCATCTGACGATTACAGATCCACGGCAGGGGAGGCGTATGTGTACTTCGGAGCGGGTTCCCTGGCCGGAACGAAGGATATTGCCGGGACTGCCGGTACGGCGCCGGACGTCACAATTTACGGCGCTACCAAGTATGATACGCTGACTGAGGACGGTGCAATGGCCATGGGCGACTTGAATGGGGACGGCATCGACGACCTTATCCTCGGATCGCAGTGGGCCGACGGTCCGTCCGAGGGACGCGGGAATGCAGGCGAGGCGTATATCATTTTTGGCTCGACCAGCCTTCCCGCAACCATTGACCTGAAGACGAGCGACGAAGACGTCACCATTTACGGCGCCTCGGCGAGTGACGGCCTGACCAGTTACAATGCGGTGGCCGTGGGTGATGTGAACGGGGACGGAACCGACGACCTCATCCTGGGCGCCCCGGCAGCCGACGGCCCGGCCGAAGGGAGGGCAAACGCGGCAGGTGAAGCGTATATCATTTTTGGTTCGAGCAGCCTTCCCGCGACGATTGACCTATTCAAAGATGAGACGGACCCGGGTGATCAGGACGTCATCATTTACGGCGGTTCCGCGAACGATGTACTCGCCGGTTCCCATGCGGTAGCTGTGGGTGATGTGAACGGGGACGGCATCGACGACCTCATCCTGGGTGCGTACTATGCCGACGGCCCATCCGACGCCAGGGTTAATGTAGGCGAGGCCTATGTGATCTTCGGGTCATCGAGCCTAGCACCAATCATCGACATCGCCGGCACCGAACCCTCACCAGCAGTCCCTCCAGACGTCACAATATACGGTTACGACTGGAACGGTCACCTGGCCGGAAGCGGGATTGCCGTGGGCGATGTGAATGGGGACGGAACCGACGACCTCATCCTGGGCGCCCCGGTAGCCGACGGCCCGTCGAGCACCAGGAATTCGGCAGGCGAGGCGTATGTGTTTTTGGGTAAGAGCAGCCTTCCGGCGACCATTGACCTGAACACAAGCGGAGAAGACGTCACCATTTACGGCGCCACCGCGGGCGATCAGCTGGACATGGGCGGCGCGGCGATAGTGGGCGATTTGAACGGCGACGGCACAGACGACCTCATCCTGGGAGCTTTGCAAGCCGACGGCCCGTCCAACGGCAGGAGTTATGCAGGCGAAGCGTATGTCATTTTTGGAAAGACAGCGTTGGAGGGGGGCCTTCCGGCGACCATTGACCTGAATACGAGCGGAGAAGACGTCACCATTTACGGCGCCACCGCGGAAGATTACCTGACCGGTGGGGGGGTGGAAGTGAGTGAAGCCGGATTGACATTTGGCGACCTGAATACGGACGGCTTCGACGACCTTATACTGGGTGCACCCTGGGCCGACGGCCCGTCGGAGGGGCGCGCGGATGCAGGCGAGGCGTATGTGATCTTCGGGTCCGGAACCTCGACGACAGCCATCGTAAAGAAGACGGACCATGCGGGCGACCCCTTGCCGGAGGATTACAACATGGCGCGAACGGAAATTGACTTCTCCTCAGGCGACGGTAACAGTCTGACCACAGTGACTCTTACACGGGACGACAGCGCCGTGAACCTGGCGGATTTGTCGAAGGTGGCGGATGTCACGTGGGAGATCGGTACGGACCGCACAAATCTTACAGCAGATGTCACCTTCGACTACCTCGATTCGGAGGTAACTGGAATTGCTGAATCCAAACTGGGTGTGTTGAAGGCCCCAACGGCTGCCGGGCCATTCACTGAGGTACCTGCCACATTGGACACGGACAAGAATCGAATTGAAGTGAGAGCTGTCAAGTCATTATCAAGCATATTTACTCTTACCGACGTAAGAGACTCAGATGGCGATGGGCTCCTTAACCTGTTCGAAACGAACACGGGAACATTCAACGACCGCAACCACACCGGTACCAATCCGTTTGATGCCGATTCCGACGACGATGGTCTAGTGGACGGCGTGG